>Ga0265298_10002574_pt1 | contig 25003 bp, 23 predicted proteins | sample AusTroGonzalo_MG_3_FD_193486 | JGI IMG/M metagenome (GOLD analysis project Ga0265298, IMG submission 193486) | Bovine rumen microbial communities from tropical cattle in Woodstock, Queensland, Australia - Gonzalo_01 | ecosystem: Host-associated > Mammals > Digestive system > Stomach > Rumen ...
CATTGCAACAAGACAAAGTCTTTTCTTTCTCATGATCATTTACAAATGCGGCATTGACACATTTTCCAAACCTCTCGAATTCGGTAGGTTTGAAATTGTCATGCGATCGCGCGTCCAATCCTTGCAATCCTGGCGGGTGTCGAGCGGCATAAGGGGAATCAGTATAAACCTTTCGACTCTTGGAGGTGGCGATATATCCAATTCGGATCGCGACGATTGTTGAGAACACCGTAGATACGCGCCTCACCATCCTCTATCATGCAACTTCCTCGTGCAACTGACGCATAACCTCTTCGAGAGGTATGAACTGTTCTTCACCCGACTGCGCGCGGCGGCGACGCGCGGCGAGGACATCGCCATGCCAAGATGGAGGTTCGGGTGCCGCCGCTGAAGTCATGGCAGTCCAAAGGTATTCCATCGTTCTGACGCGCTCGTCAGCCAACATCTTGTCTATCGCTTCCATCACTGCTGGCATGGCTTTGCTCCTTTCACTGTCTATAGCGCATATTATATCACATTTACTGCCTTGCGCCTACAGACCATCAAAACCATTGCAAAATTTTTTTCCGTCAGACCTGACTAACAGGCCAAAAACCTTCCTCTAATGTTGGCGGCGCTTATGCCCAGAACTCGATTGCGCGGGCGCTGTCGTATGTCTCGTCCGGCGTGAACTTCTGCGAGAACGTAACGTCCGTCACCGTAGGCATCGGCTTGATGAGGTCGATTGTGATCTTTTCGCCGACCGTCATCTTGCCGATCCTACTCTCCTTGCTCGCGGAACACATGGATGTGATGTGTTCGTCGAGTTCGCAGGTTATAGTGGCCGACTTGCCGTCGTCCGAGATTTCGATGTCGAAGGACTTTGCGTAGTCCGCAACGTTCCCGCCAATCCTGTTGTCGGTGTTCGTCGACACGAACAGGTTCCCGCCCGGCATGGTGTGCAGCGTCTCGCTCGCCGCCGGATCGACGGCATTGCCTACGGTCGCCGGCTTCTTGTAGATAACAGCCATGATATCGGAGAATATCAGCTGGTTGAGTATCGTCGAAAAGGCAAAGGCGACAATGGGCTGTCTGTCGGCGTCCTTGACCTTGTTCTTTATCGCGTCAAGCATCTTGTCCATCACCTGCTGCTTGTATTGCTGAACCTGCTTGGCGTCGGACAGGGCGCCGATCTCCGTGCCGTCCATGTTCCAGGTGAAGCTTTCGGCGTCCTTCATGAACTGCTCCGCGACATGCTTCTGGAGAGGGTTCGCCGGGTCGTCATTCAAGCACCAGTTGGCTGTATTGCGGTATTCCGCCAGCGTGTCGTTGATGCGCTGCGCGAACTTCGCGCCCAGACTGGTCATCCTCGGATCGTGGAACGAGAAATCGCGCCAGGTTTTTATGTCCTGGGCGATGGACATCACATCCTCTTCGTCAAGGTTGTTGCTTAACGCCTGGTTCACGATGTAGTTCGAAAGCACGCGCAGGTTCTTCGCCGGCATGTTCCGTCCGTATTCCCTGAGGAGCATCTCGCACACTCCCCTCATCTCTTCACTGAGCCTGCCCTCTGCTCCGAGGAGGGAGACCGAGCCGGCGACCATGCTCTGGACCTGCTGGACGCTCAACTTCTTGATCGGCTTCATTTCCGCGACTTCGCTCTCCTTGATCTTCGACGCCTCCGTCATGAGCCTGACCCCCTTCTCGGCAGGGCTGGAACTGTCTACGGGCTTGCCGCCGGAATTCGCCACGAACTCGTCTATCGCAACCTTTACGGCATGGATGCGCCGCGCGGTCAACGGCTTGCCCGTTGTCGCGTTGCTGAAATTCGAGAACCTCATCGCATCCTTGACGGACTGGGGAATCTTCGACTCTCCGCCGAACATCTCCTTGACTGCGTCGAGAAAGAGCGCGCGCGTCGTGTTGTTTATGTCCTTATGGTCTGCGCCGCGCCTGAGCTTGGCGAAGAATCCGACGCCGTCTCCGCGTTTGCTGTCCACGGCCAGCCCGTCGCCGATCATATTGGACGCCTTGGCGATTTCGCTGCTGTTGGCATCGAACTTCTTCGCCCAGTCGACGAACTTGTTGAAGTTGGTGTTGAGATTCACGTTTGCCATTTTTCAAGTCCTCCGTCTTGTATACACGCATGACGCAAGAATGTTACAACGCTTCGCGCCACCGTGCGGGCGTATTATATCATAATCTCCGCGCATGCATGGGCGGGCATATGCGCCCCTTCAGATTTTGGTATAATATGCGCATGAGTTTTGAAGATATTGTGGCGGTTCTGGAGCACGCTTTCAAGCTGGAGCTGAAGGTCGTGGAGGATGCGACGGCGTTCGAGGTTGCGAGCGAGGATGGCGGCACGCGGATCAAGGTGCTCGTCCAGAATGCGGACGAGAGACGCAAGGTGCTGCTTTCGGCCGACATTGGCGAGATGCCGCCCGAAGGCGGCGCAAAGCTGATGCGTACGATGCTGGAGGCGAACAACCTCTTTACCGGAACGGCGGGCGCGACGCTTGCGCTGGATGCGGCGGCCGGACGCTTTCGCCTTCAGAAGTACGAGTCGCCGGACGAACTTGCGAACGACGCCGAGCCGAAGCTCGTCTCGTTCATCGAGACGGCGCTGTTCTGGAGCCGCTCGATAGCCGATTTCAAGCCCTCGGTCGACGATGCGGCAGATACAGGCTCCGGCGGTTATGGCATGATCCAGGTGTAACCTTCCGCCGCTTCGCGTGTATACTGGGCAGAACAACATCAGGGGGTTACAATGGGCGTAGATCTCGGCAATTTGTCCATATCGCTGGACCGCTTCAACGAAGTTGCGAGCGGCAAGTTCAACATCGGCCAGCTGAAGCTCAGCGAGGACGGTACAAGCGTCTATCGCACGAACAACCACAAGACGTGGACGATCTTCAACAACACGAAGATCAGCTCCGCCGAATCGCTGGCTATAAAAACCGCATTCTGCAGGGCTCTCGCAAACGAGGGGCTTTCGACGGACGACATCAACGACATCAAGGAGAAGCTTGGCATTGCCGGGCCCGAGGTCGATCTGTTTAGACCCGGCGGAATGAAGCCGCTTTCGGCGGTTGAGGTTCGCGAAATCATCGACGAATACGCCGGCAAGATCAACGAGAACAGGGCGGCGAAGGCGGACGGCGTGGCGCTGAAGACAAGCGCCGAAATCTACAGGGGCGTGAGCGACGAGACGCTGCAGAGCCGTGCCGAAACGCGCGACAGCATAAACGAGAGCACCCTGAGGAAAGGCATAGAGACGGATTCAGGCAAGCTGTTCAACGCGGTGATGGACATCACGAGGTCTCTTGAGCCCGGCAGAGGCGAAAAGCCGACGGGCGACATGATCAACGTCGCGAAGGAGATACGCTCGGCGATGAGGCGCACTCGCGACATCCTTACCTCGGCAGGCTCGTCCATCACGCTTAAGGAATTGCCGATTTCGCTGGTGCGCGGCGACGACGACAAGATTTCGATCAAGTTGATGCTCGACGACGGCAACTCGATTTCCCTCCGCACGAACCTCGACAAGTATGAGCTGCATACTGCGATGGGCAACATTGAGGCAGTTGGATATGCGGGTAAGGACGACAAGCCGGTTGACGATGCCTCAGGCGTCAAAAAGGTGGACGTCAACAAGCTTCAGAATGACATGGTAACAAGATTCAACATCTGCTCGGACGAGGGAACGTTCGATAAGATGGTGAAGATCAAGATGGCCAAGGACAAGGACTACGCGAAGATAATGGAGTCCGCCAAGAACACGGAGGGCGTCACGGAAAAGCAGACAAAGGAGAAGCTCGACAAACTGGAGACGAAGATAAGGAGCAATCTGCGCTCAAGCATGACCGACGATGTCATCGAGCCGCTTCAGCAGGCTCTGAAGGACGCAAACGTGCGCAAGGAAGACCGCACGGCAATTCTGAGCAAGTGCCGCAACATCCTTAGCGGTGATCCGACAAGCGCAAAAGAGAAAACCGCCATCCTGAATGTCGTAAGGTGCATTGTCACGAACAAGCGTATATTAGACATTGACCTGAAGAACGCCGGTCTCGAAGGCTTTCATGATCCTTCGGTCAAGATCAAGCAGGAAGACGACATCGACACCACCTTCAGCATCAACGACTACCTGAACGGAATCTGACGCGTCCGGTCGGATCAGCCGTAGTACGACAGGCGCTTCTCCAGCTTCTCCATGGCAAACGCCACGAGATAGTTGAAGGCATAGTAGAAGGCTCCGGCGGCTATGAGCGGCATCATCGACGTATGCGCCGACGAAAGCTGCCTCGCGATCGTGAACATTTCCGTCACCGCTATCGTGAACGCGAGCGAAGTATCCTTCACCAGCGTGATGACCTCATTGCCGACCGCAGGGATCACCCTCTTTATGGTCTGCGGCAGGATTATGCGCAAAAACGTCTGCCGCCTGCTCATGCCGAGCGCCCGGGCCGCCTCGCGCTGGCCGATATCGATAGAAAGAATGCCGCCGCGGTAGATCTCGGCGAAATACGCCGCATAGTTCAAGCCAAAAGCAAGCACCGTCGCGAGCAGCCGCGGATAGTGCGACAGCGGCATCTTGAAGAATATGTAAGGCGCAAAATACACGAATATTATCTGGAGCATGAGCGGCGTACCGCGGACAATGGATATGAACAGGCGGAAGAATCCCGACACCGCCCAGTTCGAGGACATCCTGCCCAACGCCACCGGGAACCCGAGCGGCAACGCAATCAGCAGGGTGAAGAAGAATATCTCCACCGAAACGGCGAGCCCCCCGAGGAGCTCCTGCATCATGCTCCAGAACGTCATGCTACTTTAGGATGAGCGCTTCTTCATCTATGCCGTACTTGCAAGCAAGCTCCGCCATGACCCCCTCTGCGGCGATTTCGCGCAAGGCAGCCTCGACCTCGTCGCGCAGAGCCTCGTTGCCCTTCTTGAAACCGATGCCGTAAGTCTCCTTCATCACGATTTCGTCGAGCATCCTGAACTTGCCGGGCAGATCGGACATCTTCCTCTTCGCGACGCCGATATCGAGCGCCACCGCATCGACCGCCCCCATGTCAAGCTCGTTCACAAGCTGGTTGTAGTTGGGCTCGACGACAATCGCCTTGAAGGTTACGCCGAGATCCTGCCTGTCGCCGCCTTCCGCGAGAGCCTTCGCCACGGGAGTATCGGTCTGCACGCCAACCACCTTGCCGGCGAGCGAGGCGAAATCGCTTATCGCACAATCGGCCTTTACGATAACCACCTGCGAGTTGTCCACATAGGCCGAAGAGAAGGTGTAGTCGTCTTCGCGGCCCTGCATGGTGAAGCCGCTCCAGATGCAGTCGATGGATCCGGAATTGATCTCCATGTCCTTCGCATCCCAGTTTATGGGATTGGCCACGAACGTCCATCCCTTCCTCTCGCACACGGCGCGGGCGAGATCGAGGTCGAAGCCCTTGTACTCGGAGCCGTCCTTGAAGCCATAGGGCGGGAAGTCTGCGTCAAAGCCGACCGTGAACCTTCTAACCCCGTCGTCTTCCTGTCCGCAGCCGCAGATCATTGCGGCGACAATCGCGAGCGGAACAATCTTCTTGAATGCTTTCATGTTCGTTGTTTCCTTATGTTTCAGTTCTTTTGTGAAATATCGGCAGTCGCCACGCTAACCTTGCCGAGAAAGAGCTTCAGCCGCTTGGATTTCGGGGCGCCGAAGATCTCCTCCGGAGTGCCTTCCTCCGAGATGCGGCCACCCTCGAGAAACAGCACCCTGCTCGCCACATCGCGGGCAAAGCGCATTTCGTGCGTGACGACGACCATCGTCATCTTGTTCGCGGCAAGCTCCTTCATCACATCGAGCACCTCGCCCACCATCTCGGGATCGAGCGCCGACGTCGGCTCGTCGAAGAGCATCACCTTCGGCTCCATCGCCAGCGACCGCACAATCGCCACGCGCTGCTTCTGTCCGCCGGAAAGCTGCTGAGGATAAGACTTCGCCTTGTCCTGCAGACCCACCCGTTCGAGAAGCTCCATCGCCTTCGCCTCGGCCTTTTCGCAGGGCACCTTTCTGCCGAGGCGCGGGGCTAGCGTTATGTTGTCGAGTATCGTAAGGTGGGGAAAGAGGTTGAAGTGCTGAAACACCATACCCATCTCGCTGCGCACGCTGTTCTTCGTCTGCTCGTCCGCGCCCACTATGTCGATACCGTCAAAGTATATGTGGCCGCCCGTCGGAATCTCAAGCAGATTCATGCACCGCAGGAACGTGGACTTTCCGCCGCCAGAAGGACCGATCATCACCACGACCTCACCACGGCGGATTTCCGTCGAGATGCCGTCCAGCACCTTCAGTGCGCCAAAGCTCTTTTGGAGACCTTCGATCTTAAGCAGCGTATCGTCCATTCATCCACGGCCGTTCAGGATCTCCCTGAACCCTTCCACGCCGGTGTTGTGCCACGCATCGAGCGTTATCTTGCGTCCGTCGGAAAGCTTGAGGCTCATTATGCCCTTCTTCTTCCACCTGGAGTCGTCGATGGACGCGACATCGCCGAACGCATGACGCACACCGCCGAACGAAAAGCCAGATTCATCGTATTCAAAGGAAAAGCGCCACGCCCGCCACAATCCGAAGGCGACGACGAGCGAACCGAGAAAGCACAGCCCCATTAACTGCTTCTGCCTCGGAATCGCGTTTTCGTAGACCTTCTGCGCCGCCTCGGGGGACGGCGGCTTGGAGTGCTCTATCTGCTCGTAGAGGGCCTCGGGCGTCATGGAAGGATACGTCACGTAGCCGTCGTACGCGAACCATCCGCCCATGGCAGCGAGAAGCAGCGCCACGAAACCGTGGCGCATTGCGAATTCCCGATTCAGCTTGAGCTTCATTCCGGGCGTCAGCGGCAGAGTGTGTACAGGACGCCCGCGACGACGGCGGACCCGATCACGCCAGAGACGTTCGGTCCCATCGCCTGCATGAGGATGAAGTTCGCCGGATCGTTCTGGAGCGACACCTTGTTCGAGACGCGCGCAGCCATCGGGACGGCCGAGACGCCGGCGGAGCCGATGAGCGGGTTGACCTTCTCCCTGGAAAGGAGGTTCATGAGCTTAGCCATGAGAACGCCAGCCGCAGTACCCACGCAGAACGCGCAGAGGCCGAGGGCCAGGATGCCGAGGGTCGTGCCCGAAAGGAACTTCTCGCAGGCGAGCTTGGAGCCGACGGAGAGGCCGAGCATGATCGTCACGATGTTGATGAGCGCGTTGGACATAGTATCGCTTATTCGCGCGACGGACGGGCCGGCCTCCTTGGCGAGATTGCCGAGCATCAGCGCGCCTATGAGCGGCACGGCCGACGGCAGAAGCACCGCGCAGAGCAGAAGCACGATCAGCGGGAAGCAGATCTTTTCGATCTTCTTGACCTCGCGCAGCGGCGGCATCTTGATGAGACGCTCCTCCTTGGTGGTGAGCGCATTCATGATCGGCGGCTGGATGATCGGAACGAGCGCCATGTAGGAGTAGGCGGCAACGGCGATGGCGCCGAGCAGGTCGGGGGCAAGGCGGCTCGTGAGCCAGATGGCGGTCGGGCCGTCGGCTCCGCCGATGATGCCGATAGAGGCCGCGGCCTTTACGGGATCGACCCCGCCGAAGAAGTCAGCACCGAACAGCGCGGCCAAGCCGAGCGCGCCGAACAGCGCGAAGAAGATTCCGAACTGGGCGGCACCGCCGAGAAGCGCCATCTTCGGGTTGGCGATCAGCGGACCGAAGTCGGTCATCGCGCCGACGCCCATGAAGATCATTATCGGGAAGACGCCGGTGTCTATGCCGAACTTGAAGAAGTAGTGCAGAAAGCCGCCAGGCTCGACGATTCCGCCCTGCATGACCGGCAGACCGGACGCCAGGAAGGTTATCACGCCGTCATGCATCATCGCGGGGGCGGTCACTCCGGCGAGCGGGCAGTTGGCAAGAAGTCCGCCAAAACCGATCGGCAGAAGAAGGAGCGGCTCGAAGCCCTTGACTATCGCGAGGTACATCATGACGAGGCAGAGCGGAATCATGATGAGCTGCCCGACGCCATACGGCATGCCGAAGAGCGTCTTGACCTCGTGCCCCTTGACGAACGCGCCGTTCTCGTCGAAGTAGCCGCCGACCCAGTCGCCTATCTCGACCTTGTGGTGCTCGGTCGAGAGCGTTGCGGCCTGGATGTGGTCCACGACGTAGAAGCCGTTCTTGTTGACGTGGCGCTCGCGCGGCTGGCGGCCCATCGCCAGGTTCGGGGCGGCGGGGCGGTCCTTCTCGGCGAAGTTGCCGGTTATGTAGGCCGGGGCCTCCCTCTTCACGAAACCGGAAATTCCCGTGTCGCCGGTAAGGTCCTTGACCTTGCCGAGCGTAGTCCGCCAGTCGGCGTCGGCCTGTGCGCCGAACGCGCAGGCCGAGACGAGGAAAGCAATAAGATAGCGCTTCATTGTCTTGCCCTTATCCGATCACCGCAAGAACATCGCCCGTGGCGACCTTGTCGGTTGCGTTGACCATGACCGTGACGGTGCCGTCGCACGGCGCGGCGACAGGCGTCTCCATCTTCATGACGTCCATGACGAGAATCTCGTCGCCCTTGGAAACCTTGGTTCCGCTGGACGCGGTGACGCGAAGGATCGTACCGGGGACGGGGGACTTGACCTCCTGGCCGCCGGCGGGCGCGACAGCCGCGGGAGCCGCAGCCTTGATGCCGGCCTCGGCCTTGAAGTCGACCGGCTTGCCGTTTACGACAGCCTTGCCGTCGCCCTTGATCTCGACGCCGTACGACTTGCCGTTGACCGTGACCGTGACAGCTCCGCCCTTGGCGGCGGGCTTGGCCTCTTCGGCGAAGCGGCAGCCCATGGGAGCCTTGGAAGGATCCTTGAGGAAGAGTATGCCCTTCTCCTTGCAGGCGGCGGCGATAAAGATGTTCTCGTCGGTCACCGGCAGGCCGGCGTCCTCAAGAGCCTTCTTCGCGACGGCGCCGCCCTTGTTGGGATCGGAGTCGTTGAGCTCGAGGACGGTCTTGGTCGTGGGCGTCGAATAGGGCTTGGTGAGCTCGTTCGAAGCCATGAACTCGGCGGCCTTCTTGACGATTTCGGGGTCCGGCGGAACAGGCGTCTTGCCGAAATAGCCGAGCACCATCTTGGCGTAGCCGGGCGCGAACTTCTTGAACTTGCCGAACATCACGTTCTGGATCGCCTGCTGGGCGTAGAACTGCGAAACGGGCGTGACGGAGGTTCCGAAGCCGCCGAGGCGCACGCAGTCGTACATCTCGGCGATCATGTCGTCGTACTTGTCCATCATGTTGTTGTCGCGGAGCATCTGCGTGTTCGCGGTAAGCGCGCCGCCCGGCATCGGGCTCCAGATGATCTGGGGATTGACGCTCATCGCCTCCGGCGGCAAGAAGTACTTCTTCATCGCGTTCTTGAAGGAGTCTTCGGCCTTCTTGATCTTCTCGATGTCGAAGTCGAAGCAGAAGTCGGGGTCGCCGTCGAGGCAGTGCCACATCGTGATGATGTCGGGCTGGCAGGTGCCGCCGCTCATCGGGGCCATCGAAAGGTCGATGCCGTCAGCGCCGCCGCGAAGGGCCGCGAGGTAGCACGCAACGCCGTTGCCGGCCGTCTCGTGGCTGTGGAACTGGATGTGGATGTCCTTGCCGAGGAGCTGGCGGGCGAGCTTCATCGTGTTGTAGACCGTCGCGGGGGTCGAGGTTCCCGACGCGTCCTTGAAGGCCACGCGGTCGAAGGGAATTCCGGCGTCCATGATGAGCTTCAGGCGGTCGCGGTAGAACTCGGGCGTGTGGGTGCCCTTGTTGTCGATTCCCGGCGGCAGGCCCATCATCGTCACGACGACCTCGTGGTTGAGACCCGCGTCGTGGATGCACTGGCCGGACCACTTGAGGTTGTTGACGTCGTTCAGCGCGTCGAAGTTGCGTATCGAGCTCATGCCGTGCTTCTTGAACATCTGGGCGTGGAGCTTGATCATGTCGCTCGGCTGGCTCTCGAGACCGACGACGTTCACGCCGCGGGAGAGCGTCTGCAGGTCGGCCTCGGGCGCCGCCTTGCGGAAGGCGTCCATCACGTCGAACGCATCCTCCTGGCAGTAGAAATAGCAGCTCTGGAAGCGCGCGCCGCCGCCTGCCTCGAACCAGCGGACGCCGGCCTGGTAGGCCTCCTCGACGCAGGGGAGGAAGTCCTTGGAGAGAACGCGGGCGCCCACGACGGACTGGAAGCCGTCGCGGAACGCGGTGAGCATGAACTTTACTGTCTTCTTTGCCATGATTGTTTACCTTAACCTTTCAGATTGATTTTCAGCCCTTGAGCGCGACCGCGATCGCAAGCGCGATGTTGGCGTCGTCGTCCGACGCCTTGGCGGGGGCCGCCTTCTTCTTGGGGGCCTCCTGCGGAAGGATTCCGTCAAACTTAGCGACGCCCTTCATGGACACCTTGGTGACCAGTATGAGCGCAAGAAGGAACAGGTACACGATACCCATTCCCGCAAGCATCAAAACAACGCCTTGTCCTATCATGTTTTCTCCGTTCTATTCGTCGATGTTGGTTAGTTTAATGGTGTCGAAATCGATTCTGCGGTAGTAGCAGTTGCGGGGCTCGCCGGCCTTGTTCTTCGTATGGCAGATTCCGCCGCGGCAGGGACGCACCACGTAGAGAAGCGAATTCTGCTCGCAGTTGACGTACGCCTCAAGAAGGTCAAACGTCTCGCCGCTCGTCTCGCCCTTGAACCAGAGCTTGTTGCGGCTTGTGGACCACAGGATGAGCTTGCGCTTCGCGAAGCTCTCCCTCATCGCAAACTCGTTCGTGTAGGCGACAAGTATCACTTCCTTCGTGTCGGCGTTCTGCACCGCAACCGGTATGACGCCCGGATCGCACGTAGCGGAGCCCGCAGCCCTCGTTTCGGAGACCTGGCGGCCGACCTTCTCCAGCTTGGTGAAGTCGAGCGTCAGTTCAAGAGATTCTTCTAGCTGTCCCATATGTTTCGTTCTTTGTGGAAGTAGTGTAAGTATACCAAAAAAGGCGGCGGTCTGCCAAATGGCAAACCGCCTCGCCAGTCTCGGGCTACTTGCCTATCGGACCGTACTCGTGGGCGTCTTTGAACTGGTCGGTGTCGCCAAGCTCGGCCTTCAGTTCGTACAGACGAGCCTTGAGCGCCGCGACACGCTCCGCATATGCGGGGTTTGCGTACTCGTTGCTGTACTCCTCGGGATCAGCGACCAGATCGAAGTATTCCCACTCGTCGCGCTTGTAGTAGTACATCAACTTGTCGGTCTTTGTGCGGATTCCGTACCACGCGCTGGTGGCATGCTCGCCGCCCTCGACGTAGTAGCGGAAGTAACAGTCCTTGCGCCAGTCGCCGGGCGTCGCACCCTCGAGGTTCCTGAGGAAGCTCTCTCCCTGCATCTGCGGCGGCTTCGGGGCCTCGGCTATGTCGAGGAAGGTCGGCGCGAAGTCGATGTTCGTCACCATGTCGTCGTTGACCGAGCCGGGCTTTATGAGGCTCGGGCAGCTTACGATGAACGGCATCTTGATGACCTCCTCCATCATGAAGCGCTTGTCGTACAGGCCATGGTCGCCGAGGAAGAAGCCCTGGTCGGACGTGTACACGACCAATGTGTCATCAAGGATACCCTTCTCCTTCAGATAGGCGCGCATGTCACCGACGGAATCGTCAACGGACTGTACGCACGCGAGATAGTCCTGCATGTAGCGAAGGTATGAAAGCGCCGTCTTGGCGCGCGCGTCCATGCCATCCGGCCACTCGTCGACAAACCTGCCCTCGGCGTCCTTCTTGCCTTCGTAAGTCTTGCCCTCGAACTCGAACCTGCCGCCGCCGGAGAAGTACTCGGCAAGCTTAAGGTCCTCGCGAAGGCGCATGTGCCTGAGAAGCGTCATCGCAGTCGTCCTGATCGGCGAAGCGCGCCCCTTCCAGTCGTCGAAGAGCGATTCCGGAATCGGGATGTCCTTGAGCGTCATCGAACGGAACTTCGCGCGGTACTTGTCGCTCGGCAGCCAGTTGCGGTGCGGCGCCTTGTGGTGCATCATCACGAAAAATGGCTTGCCGGTCGCGAGGGCATCGTCTATCACGCCCTCGGTTACGCGCGTTATGTTCTCGGTCGCATACTCGCCCTGGTAGGTCGTGCGGACGATCTCGCCGTTCTTCCTCTCCCAGAACCACGGATCGAAGTAGACACCCTGGTTCGCGTAGACCATCCAGCGGTCCCAGTCCTCGTCGCGCACGGTGTTCGGACCGCCAAGATGCCACTTGCCGACGAACGCCGAATAGTAGCCGGCATCACGCATGTAGCCGCCGATGGTCTTCTTGTCGCGCGAGATGTCGTTGAATACCGGCACACCGTTCTTGTGGCTGTACTCGCCCGTAAGTATTCCGCCCCGGCTGGGGGTGCAGATCGGATTCGTGCAGAAGCAGTTCGAGAAGATCATTCCGCTGCGCGCCATCTCGTCCATGTGAGGCGTCTTGTTTATGCGCGAACCGTAGGCCCCGATGGCATGCGCGGCATGGTCGTCGGTCATTATGTAGAGAATGTTGAGCCGTCTGGACCTGGCCGCCGCGAGCAGGCTGCCACCGCGAAGGCCGGCGAACGCCGCCATCGCCGCAGCTCCGGCAAGAAAGTCCCGTCTTGAAGTATGCATGGTTCGTCCCCGCTTTGTGGTTCTTCGGTTTGCTACAAAGCATACCAAATTATGCGCCAGCACGCAACCGCACCAAGACCTGTCGGCGGGATTGATTGCTTCGCCGGTTTGTGGTACAATACAGGCATGGTCAACCGAAAGGACACACGAACATGAAGACGATGCCCGTTCTCGCCCTGACGATAATGACAGCTTTGAACGCCCTGGCCGCCCCCGAGTGGCAAGGGCTGGACGATTCCGAATGGCGGTCGGGGCCCAAGCTGACGCCGGAGATGCTGAAGGGCAAGGTTGTGCTAGTGGACAAATGGGCCATGTTCTGCCCGCCGTGCCGCGCGGCCATGCCTCATCTTGAGGAGCTCTGGGAGAAATACCGCGACAAACCGTTCGTCTTCATAAGTTCGCACTGCCACGGCGACCAACGCGACGCCATAGCCAAGCTGGTCGAGCAACACAACCTTACCTTCAGCATATACAACAAGGCCGGACTTGTCGGCGAACCGTCATTCAACGCGATACCTTTCTTCTACCTGGTCAATCCAAAAGGCGAAGTCGTATACCAAGGGCTGGGCTTCAGCCTGAAGACGACAAAGGAACTGGAGGATGCCGTAGCCGCCGAAATAGCCAAGATCACGGCGCCGGTCAGTGTATCTTGATGTCGATGTTGCGCTCCTGATCCCAGAGTCCAGGAACAGTTTCGTCAACCTTTGAAGCCGCCAGCGGCAGCCTGAAGAACCCTTCGTAGGCGGTGTCTCCCGCGAGACCCTTAAGCGAAAAGGCTATGCTGTCCGGCTGGCCGGCCACGCGACCGACCAGAGAAACCTCGTTGCCACGATAGACGTTCTTCAGAAGCGAAGGATACGCCTCGGCCTGGCAGCTCGACGGGAACACTACGCGAAGATCCGTGACCAGCGGATCGCGGAAGCGCTCGGAAAGGCTCTCTATGGCGGAGCCTGCCTTCCAGCGCCAGCCTTCGAATATGAAGCCTTCGCCACGGTTGCCGCGCGTCAGCACGTCGATGAGCTCGCGGTTCGCACTGGCCTTAACGCCGTACATGTACACGGAAACCAGGCCGTCGTTTAGCTTGGAGAACTTGGACAGGATATCCGCCGTTCCGCGAACGCCCGCGTTCGCATCGCCGTCGGTCACCACGAGCGCGATCAAGGGACGCTTAGGGTCGCGCGGCAGGGTGAGAACCGACGAAATGGTGGCGAACACGTCCGTCCTGCCGTGTGCCACGAGACGGGAAAGCCACTTGTCGCCCGCCTCGAAGCTGGCCGCGTCGCACTCGCGCCAAGTCCTGAAGGCGTAGGAGAAGCGGTCGCGGAAGGCCACCAGGTTGAAGCGGTCTCCCGTGTTGGTGCAAGAACGCATTATCGCCCTCGCCGCCTTGCGGCAGCTAGTCAGCCTGTCGTCGCCTATTGAACCGGAGGCGTCGATAAGCACCACGACATCCTTGGGCACGGCCTTGAGATTCTGCTTCGGGATGACCTGCGCCTTGAAGTACGTGTAGCCATCCTCGCCGACATAGTGCGAAAGCGAAACATCGACGGCCTCGTGCATGTCTATCGCGGACTCGGAATCGACCAGATCGCGCACGGCCTCCTTCTCCTGGGCGACGACGGCTTCGTCGACCTCGCCCATGACTTCGTCAAGCGGAGTGAATCCGGGCTTGTCGGTGTCGGATCCGCCGTTCGCGGCTTCGTCTTCCTTGGACGACATCTTTGCTGGCGGTTCAGGCTCCGAGGTCGGCTCGTCCGCGATATCCATCTCGGGAGCCTCTATGGTCGGAGCCGACACCTCCATTACGGTGGGTCCCGAAGACATCTCGCCACCGGCAGACTGCACGTGCACCGGCACGTATATATCGAGCGGCATTGAGGCTATCGCGTCCGGCTGGGCAATGGACTCCACGGCCTTCGCGACGAACATGACGGGAGCATCCGCCTCGGGGCGCAAACGTTCAAGTATCTTAGGCGCCTCGATGGCCGTAGGCACGGGAAGCGCCGCCTCGGGAACCGGAGAGAGCATGTCGGGCGCGGGTGCCGCGACGACCGTCTCATCGACTTCGGGAGCCTCCTTCTGCGCGGGGAGATCCTGGACGATCTCGAACTTGATCGGCTCATCCTTCGCCTCGGCCCTCTTGACGTCCATCGGTCCTCGACGGGAAATCCTGGCTACACCCTGGACGACATGGGTCATGACCTTCGGCCTCGCCCAGATCATGAGCGCGATGTGTATCGCGACCGAAACCACCAGCGTGGCGATCAGAAGATCGGTCTTGATGCCGCTCTTCACTTGGCATCCTCCGGAATTTCGGCAAGGATATCGGCTGCTCCCTTTGCAAAGGGCGAGCTTTCGAAGAGGGTCACGACCACCGTCGCATACGCGCGGGCGTCCTTGACGTTGCCCTTAGCGACGGCGACCTCGGCCAGATGCAGATAGCACTCCGCGCGGACCTCGACATTCTCGCTGTTGAGCTCCACGGCGCGGGCGAGGGTCTTGCCGGCGGCATCCCACTCGCCGTTTGCGGCCTCAAGCGCTCCGAGCCTGGCCGCGGCCCTGGGCAGGTCTTCAGTCTTGCAGTTCTCGGCGAGGCACCTGCGGTACGACTCTATGGCGGCGGCGTAAGACTTCGCATCCTCCTCGACTGCTCCGCGCAAGGCGAAACCGGCCTGCCTCCACTCTGGCGAGTCTATCTTGACCAGCGCGGCAGCGCATATGAGAGCCTCCTCGCCGGGGAAGAGCAGCTTTCCCACGGCCAGCGTCTTGGCCGCGCTCATTCTTGCAGCGGCGCCTTCCTTTATCAGACGGGAATACGCCTGCTTCGCCTCATCGCGGCGTCCGGCGTTGTAGTCGCAATCGGCTATCAGAAGCCGGGCCTCGCGCGACTGGTCGAGGTTGAGACCCTTTTCGATGGCTGAACGAAGGTGCTCCACGCCCTCCTCCTCGTGCCCCATCCTGATGGCGGCGATTCCGCGCCAATAGAGGGCCTCGGCCCTGCGACGATCCTCAAGGCTACCGCCAAGCGCCTCGGCAAGCGAAAGCTCTGCCGCCGACCATCGCTCCTCGCGCAGATCGGCAAGCGCCTTGCGGAACATCGCCTCGGCGGCCTCGGATGTTCCGGGGAAATCAGCCGCGACAGCGACGTACTCGCGCTCGGCGCCCTCTACATCGCCGCACTTCTCGCAAGCCCACGCCACACGCAGCCTGTCGGAGGCGGTGCCCGATATCGCGGCCGCGCGGCGGGCGCATTCGAGGGCCATGGCGGAATCGCCCGACTTCTCGGCCTCGGCAAATCCAAGCCTCGCCAGCGGCAGCTCGACATCGCGACGATACCTGCCCTGCGGATACTTCTCGATGTAGGCCTCAAACAGAGGCTTCGACTTGGCCATGTCGCCCGAGGCGTGGGTCGCCGCAGCCAACAGAAAGGCCGTATCCTCGGTGTCGCCGGCACCGCAAAGCGTTATGGCGTCCGCGTACTTTCCGTTGAGGTATTCGCACCATGCGCATATCGCCACGGCTTCGCGGATGTGCTTGCCCGCCTTGTACTGCTTCATGTAGCGCCTGAGCAGCGTCGCAGTCTCTCCATAGCGCTTCTCGCCGTAGCTCGTGGTCGCGGCAAGGAACAGCGCCTCTTCGGAGAACTCGCCTTCGCCGCCGAATGCGATCTCGAGAAGCAGTCTGACGGCCTGGCGGCGCTGCTGGGCGTCTTTGGACGCGGCGAGCAGCGAAGCCCTGCGAAGCTTCGCATAAGGCGCATAGCGCCCCTTTGGCGACACCGTGACGCAACGTTCAAATGCTTCAACATCGCTGTTGAGAACGCCCAGGTGGTACAGCGCGGCGGACCTTATGTCGGCAGCGACCCTGTCGGAATCGAGCACGCGCAGCTCGCTGCGCTTCTCGTCGTCGGTTCCGGCGAGGGCGCACATGAGCCTGGCGCGGTCAGCATGGCGCGAAGCTGGGTAGTTGGCAAGCAGTTCGCCGTAGGATGCACGGGCCGCGGCGTTTCGGCCGAGCGCGCGGTCGCACTCCGCCAGCCTGTACAGCAGATCGTCGTACGGCAGGACGTTCTCGCCGCGCAACGCCTGGTACTCGGCCAGCGCGTCTTCGTAGGCCCCCCGGTTGAAGAGCCTGTCGGCCATCGAAAGCCTGTCGGCCGGAGCGACCGCTATCGCAGCCAAGACCAGTGCCGAAAGCGCCGTCACTTCGAGGACTCCCCTTCCGTCGCCAGCGAAAAGTTCCAGACATCCGCCTCGCGGCAGGTGTCGATCACGGACACAAGCGACTCGTAGCGAACATCACGGTCGGCGCGTATTATCACGGGCTGGCCGGGATAGAACTTGGATATCTTCGCAAGGCGTTCACGCAACTCGGGCAGCGGCATTATCGAGCCGTTGACCTTCACTGTGCCGTCCTGCGCCAGGTTGACGATTATCTCGCCCGGCAGGCGCTCGGGCTGCTCGGCCGTGCGCGCGGAAGGCAGCTTTATTGAGATCTCGCTCTCCCACTGCGAAAAGACGCTTACGGTCACGAAGAAGCACAGCAGCAGGAAGATGACGTCGAGCATCGACGTCAGTGCAAAGGCCGGCGCACGCGACTTGGACTCAACCTTGAACTTCATTGTCGGCTCCGCTGACCAGATCCTCGGCCGCCTCCTCGAGCTCCGCCACGCGCTTCGCGGCGCGCCTGCGGAAGAACGCATACATCAAAAGCGCCGGTATGGCGACAACGAGGCCGAAGATGGTCGTCACGATGGCCTGCGATACGCCCTGCGCCAGCACGACCGGCTTCGCGCCGGCCGAGACGTCGCTCGCGATTCCGCCAAAGGCCTTGAACATGCCCAGCACCGTGCCGAGAAGCCCGACGAGCGGCGCGATCGCCGCGACATCGGCGAGCCAATCCACCGCGGCGTTGGCGCGGGCCGCTATGCGCCCGCCCTCGGCAACCCAGTCCTTAGCGGCGTGAAGACGCTTGAGGGCCGCAGGCAGAAACACCCAGCGGGCCTGCGCTATCCAGAGGTAAAGAGCCACCGCAAAACCGAAAACGGAAAAGCCGGCCAGGACCCACATGAGCGGTCCGCCGTATTCCCAAGCCTGTCCGAACGTGATGTCGTTCATAATTCTCCTTCGTTGGTTTAAGGGATATTATATCAAAATATTCGCTATCTTGCCTACTCCCTCACAGCAGGGTTCAGATAGAGCGGAAGCGGCTCCCTCACGAGGACGGAAGGATTGGCCTCGGCGAACGCCCGCAACCCCTCCGCAGAAGGCTGCCTGCCGCCCTCGTAGCGCGGGCCGAACACATCAGAAAGAAGCGCGTCGATCCTGGCGGCATCCGGGGTGACGACGGAATAGTCCTTCGGCACGGCGGTCTGCAGGGCTTCGCGCCCGACCTGGAATATCTCGCCGGACAGGGAGAATCCGTCGAACAGCGCTACCCAGAACTTGTCGCGCCTCGCATCGCCGACGACCGCGATCTTTCGCGAAGGTTCGGCGAGTGCGCATGCTGACGGCAGTCCGAGAACCTCGCAACCGGAGCCGACAGCGTAGCCCTGCGCAAAGGCCAAGGCGGACCGTATTCCGGCGAACGAACCGGGGCCCGTGCCGACAACTATCCTGTCGGGGCGACAGGCGAGATCGAGTTTCGAGACCCAATCGCCCGATCTGCAGTCTCCTGTTGAGCGTTCCAGGTAAAGCGTATTCATTTGTCCTCCAAGGCTGTGTAGTGCTCTTCAGCCCCGTACGGGAACACGCTCGGCACGTAGTTGCCGACGGTCGGCCTGACAAGCGAATTGGACTTGTTGAAGTGAGTGAAGACCCACGGACAGTCCTCTCGAAGCAGTTTCTGGCAGCGCCGCCAATGCTTGTTGCGCTCCTCGTCCGACGCGGCCGACAGCGCCAGATCGTACTCGCGGTCGAATTCGGCGCTCTCGTAGTCGGAATGGTTCGGGCCGGGACTCTTGTTCCTGGAGTGGAAGAGCTGAAGGAAGTTCTGCGCATCCGGATAGTCACCAACCCAGCCCATCCTGTAGAGCTGTACGCGACCCTCGTTGACGGACTTAAGGAATGCGTCCCAGGTCTGGAACGCCAGTTCGAGCTTGACGCCGATCCTTTCGTAGAACGCCGCTACAAGCTCGCCGGACTCGCGGCTGTCCTGCGAGGCGCGTCCGATCGTAAGCGTAAGCACCAGTCTGCGCCCTGTCTTGGGGTCGATTCCGCCCGGATAGCCCGCCTCCGCGATTAGGCGCTTTGCCTTCTCCAGGTCGAAGGAGTACTCGAACGGCTCGTCGAGATAGCCGTCGATTCCTGAAGGCACCGGTCCGCCGGCCTCTATTATGCGGCCGGAGTAGAAGCGCTCCCACGCTGGATAGTCGAACGCCGCGTTCAGTGCCTGGCGAAGCTTGCGGTTGCTCCCGAGGACGGGGTCCCGCATGTTTATCCCGAGATACATCGTCTCAAGCGTAGGGGCGGAATACATCCTAACACCCTTCGCCTCAAGCGCGGGGTCGAGTCTGCCGTCCCTGCCGACCACGGCGTCCCAGTTGTCGCGCGATATCTCGCCGAGAAAATCCATCTCGCCCTTAAGGAACATCAGCCACTGAGTGGACACGTCGTCCACGACCAGATACCTGACGGTATCGAAGAACCCCTTCTCCGGCTTACGGCGGGCGAACACCATTTCATGGTTCTTCCACCACTTTACGAGCTCGAAGGCGCCGGTTCCCGAACCGTCAGGCTTCATCACGGCGGCAGCAGGCATGGTCATCAGCCACGGAAAATAGTGGCACCTGCTCTTAAGGCGAATCTCGACATTGCGATCGTCGAGCGCCGAGATCGTATCCACGCCGGAAAGCATCCATCCGTTTGGCGAGACCGTCCGGGGATCGCGAAGGCGCTCAAGAGAGCGCACGACGTCGCCGGCGCAAAGCTCCGGATCCAGCACCCTGAAGCGGTAGACGAGTCCGTCGTCCGAAACCTCCGGCAGGTCGCATGCGCACGGGGCGATCCTGTAGGGGCGCGCATCGTAGTCCACCTCAAGCACGCTCTTGTAGACGAGCCTCTGGGCCTTGGCGTCGTATACGGAGCGCCCCTGTGCGGGATCCATCGTCGAGACGCGCTCCATCGAGCGGGTGAAGGCCACAGCTCCGGCGCAAAACGGCAAGAACGCAAGCACAAGACCGAACGCAAGAACCGGGAGTCTCACGAATGCACCTCCAGCCTAATATCTATCTTGCCGGGCGCACCGGGCAACGTCGCAAGCTTGGATCGAATCATCCCCAGCTTCATCCTGACCGCGTACAGGGTCGGGGGATTCTTCACGTACAGCACGATCTTGCCGTCCTCGTATCTTCCTGGCTTGGCGGCGAGGGTCGGGAAAAGCCTCGGCCATGCATCCGGCAGTGTGTCAAAGAAGTCATTGCGCTCCGTGGTCAAGTCGGCGAACGCGGCTTCCAAAGCGGAACCGAATGTACCGTGCCTACCTCGCGAAAGAGGACTTTTAGGCTTCCAGTCTACTCCGTTTTCAATCGCCATCGCCGTCGGAACAACCCGGTCAGCGCTTGCCGCCCGCAAGCGTCTCGGCGATGTTCAGGTAGTACGCCCTGATTCGCTCGTAGGCGTTTATGATGTCCAGCTCGCCGAGCACGCGTATCGCCGAACCGGGGTCTTCTGGTCCGACACGACCGAGCTGGGCCTTTCGGCAGGTCCTTATGAACTCGTGGATCGCCTTGGACTCGGCCTGCACGGCCTCGATATCTATCGCGGGACGCGGAGAACGTATCCACGGTGTGACCTTCAGGGCGAACTCGGCAACCCTGTCGTGCACATTTATGAGAAGCGCGGAAGACACGTCCGACATCTCCTGCTTGTGGGACTTTAGCCGCTTCACGACCTTCAGCACCGTGGCCGTCTCGTCGGAGACGGACTCCAGCTCGTCCGTGAGCCTGAGCAGGCGCCTCGCCCGTTCAGACACGTCAAAACCGAGTCGCTTGGTCATTATGCTGCCGAGAAATTCGGTTACCTCACGCTGCACATTGTCCAGGATGTCCTCGCGGTGGATTATGTGGTTCTCGACGGACTCGTCGCTCGTGCCGTCCAGAACCTTGCGTGCGCAATCGAGAAGCTCAAGGTTGCTCTCCTTCATGAAGACCACCTCCTGCAGGGCCTGGTCGCAGGCGATGACAGGCGAAAGCTTCGCGCCGAACTTGAGCGCCGAAAGGTGGGGCTTCTCGTTCTCCGGCTGCTTCACGATGCGCTCTATGAGACGCGCAAACGGCTTGACGAACGGAAAGAGCAGCGCTCCGCGGCAGACTGCGAACATGGTGTCCGTCACCGCTATCGGAGCCATTATGTTCATCAGCACAGCGCCTTCTGCGGTCTCGGTCGCGACATTCCAGCTCGGGAACAGCATGTGACCGCCCTTTACGAACAGCGAGATGAACGGCAGGAACGCTATCGAGCCTATCAAGTTCGAAAGCGTGTGGGCGAGGGCTGTGCGCCGGGCGTCGGCTGTTCCGCCGATGGCGGCGATCCAGCCGGTTGCCGTAGTACCGACGTTCGCTCCGAAAAGGACCGCAATCGCGACCTCGTAGGTTATGAGCTGCCGGGAGGCGAGGGTCATCGCTATCGCAACCGTCGCAGCAGAAGACTGTATGACCGCAGTCAGAAGCATCGCGGCGAAGGCTACCTTCGCGCATCCGGCGAGGGTCGAACCGTCCATTGTCGTGAAGTGCCGCGCGATCTCTGGATTCTCGCGGATCGGCATGACGCCCTTCGACATGAAGTAGAGGCCAAGGAACACGAGGCCGAGGCCGATCACCGTGAGCCCGAGGTTGTGCACGCGCTCGCCGCGCATGAAGAAGTAGAGGGCTCCGCCAAGGGCGACGCCAACGAAGCCGAGAAGCTGCGGATCCGGCGCGTAGGCGATTATCCACACCGTCGCCGTTGTGCCGATGTTCGCACCGATCAAGACGTTTATCGCCTGCGGCAGCGTCAGAAGCGCCGTCGACACAAACCCGACGAGCATCACCGTTATGATGGACGAGGACTGCACGATCATCGTAGAGACGATGCCTGTCCCAACACCGACAATGCGGTGGCTGGTCGCGTGGGCCATGAACTTCCGCAGCCCGCCGCCGGCCGTTGCCTGCAGACCCTCGGATAGGTGCTTCATTCCGAGAAGGAAGATGCCGAGCCCTCCAAGCACCGTCGCAAGTATAGTCAAAAGGTCTTTCATATAGAGAACCCTATTACCACCAGAGCCGCGCCCCATATTATGCAGACCGCACCGAGCAGCCTGAAGGCGAGGGGCGAATCCTGGATCAGACGCATGCCCTTCTCAAGACGCCACGGATAGAACATGCCGTACATTCCGACTACCGCCCCGACGTACGCCGTTATGACAAACACGTGAACAGCCGCGAAACCCGAAGCGGGCAGAAGAAGACGGGTCGTCTTGAACAGCTCCGCCGGAATCAGCATCAGTATGCCCGTCAACGCACGTACGGAAAGGTTCGCCGGCATCCATATGAACGTAAGCCAGCTCAGCACTGCGGCCATTATCCACAGCTGGCCGGAAAAGCGCTTCAGCACCATGTCGAACACGTCTATCCCTATTATGTCGCACTCATGGGCCGTCCAGAACCATGCGAACACGGTAAGTGCGAGCGCGAGACGGCGTGAAGACATGAACCACTCGATGAATGCGGACGTTTTTTCGGTCGCAAAGGCGGCACCCCCGCCGAAGGCGAGGAGCGGAAGACCAAGAAGCAATCCCCAAATCGTAATCATAACGGTGGTTAGGCGAAAAATTTTACCATAAGTGGATTGCTCAAGTCAATTGCCGCGCCGGAAGCACCGCCCGCCGGACGCTTCATGCGTCAGAACGTGAAGTCGAGCTGCCAGCGGACGAACCAGCCGGGCTTGTCCGTCTCGAAGTAGTCCCCGGGGTTGAAAAGCTCCGCGACGACGTGGCCGAACATCTCAAGCGAACGGCCCTCGGCATTTAGCTTCCAGAGCGGGAAGTCGTAGCGGATCTGGTTCTGATATCCCTTGAACCCGCCGTGCGCACCGCCCATACCGTCACGAACCGCCGCGAACATGGGGCCTGTCACATACGCTATGCGGTGCCTCGGGGCGATGTCAATGCCAAGGGTTAGCTTGAGGTACATCATGTTGCTCCACCAGGCCATTCCGTAATGGGTACCGTACAGCATCAGCTCGGAATCGTTGACGCCTCTGGACCACATCGGATCCCACGCATCGTGTCCGCCGTCTTCCGCAGCCGCGTTCCTGTCTCCGCTCATGGTGTGGAAGCCCAGGCTTGCGAAAGGCCTCGGACCGCCCTCGGCGGAAGACTTCCAGTTCACGCCCGAATATGTGCTCCATCCGCTAAGCCACGCACCGTCGCCGTTCCTGCCGACCTGGCCCATAGCCTCCAGCTGGAGAGAGAACTCGTCCGTCAGCTGCGGCGTAAGCTTGACGCCAAGCATCTCGCGCCTCGTGTATGAATGGTACGTTCCGCCGCGCCGGAACGACTCCGTTATCTTCTGCATCGCGAAGACCTGGTACGGCAGCCAGTCTGCAGCCTTGCCGGACCATACCGCGCCCCAGCCCCAGTCGTCCATGCCCTTGTTGGTAACTCCGCCAAGGCCCGAGAGCGACCGCCTGGAGCGGCACGTGCCCCAGCGCAGAGGATTTTCGTCCCAGTTGTGCAGGAAGAAAAGATCGAGCTTCCTGTCTTCCTCGAACTTCAGGGCGAAGCGGGCCACGTCGGAGTATACGGTGCGCGAACCGTCGCCAGGCGTGCCGTCCACGAACACATGGTCGAGCCCGTAGAGGTTGTAGAGGTCCTGCCGGCCGATCTTGAGGTCGAGGAACCCGTCGAACAGATCAGTGGCCTCGACAAAAAGGTTGTCTATGACCAGCTCGTCCGGGAATGTCGACGTGTGGTTGTGCGGGCGCACGTTCCAGCGGAACTCGTCGGCGAGGCGCAGATAGAGCCTCCAGTGCTCGGCGGCCTTGAGCTCACCCCAGACGCGCGGACGGAAGCGAACCTGGTTCGTGTACGGCCTGGCCTTCCTGTGAAGGAGCACGCCGCCGGCGTTTTCGCCGGGGATGCCGGGCATTCCGGGCACATTGTCCATTATCTCCTGACGAACGCGCATGTCGCCGCCGAAGTTGAACTCGAACGGTTCGTCGGCGAACGCCGCGACCGGAGCAAGGCAGAGCACCGCAAGCGCGAACATGCCCTTGACGAACGCTGCGGGCAGGCGGGGGCTCAGCAGGCTGACGACCGGCACGACGACGAATCCGCCAAGCATCGCAAGCGCACCGCAGTCGATCGGGTTTATGGGATTGCCGGCGAGCATGTTGATGACAGTGAGCCCGACGCCCCAGGCGAAGCAGGCCCAGACCGCCGCACGGGTCACGCCGCGCCAGTAAAGCCCGAGCATGAACGGAGCTAGGAACGCACCTGCGAGGGCGCCCCACGATATGCCCATGAGCTGCGCTATGAATGTCGGCGGATTGAGCGCTATCATCAGAGAGAGCGCAATGAAGAACAGTATGAGAACGCGCATCACCACGACCTTGCGGCGTTCGATCTTCTCGGCCACGGAATCGTCGAGCTGTCCCGCCTCGACTTCACCGGCGGCGGACGCCTTGTCGCGGTATATTATGTCGAGAGTGAGCGTCGAGCTGGAGGTCAGCACGAGCGAGGCCAGCGTGGACATCGAGGCCGAAAGCACAAGCAGCACGACAAGCGCAATCAGTATGTCCGGCAGCGTCACGAGCATTGAGGGGATTATGGAGTCGAACGCGAGATGTCCGTTCGGCAGCTTTGCAGGCACGGGGAAGAGCCTGCCGAATCCGCCCAGAAAGTAGCATCCGCCCGCCACTACGAACGCGAACACGGTCGAGATCACGGTGCCGCGGCGTATTGCGCTTTCGTCGGTTATCGAATAGAACTTGCCGACCATCTGCGGCAGGCCCCATGTGCCAAGCGAGGTGAGTATGACGACACCGAGAAGCCCGCGCGGGTCTGGCCCGAACAGCGAGGCGAAGCCTCCGTTAACGGCGGGGTTTGCGTCGGACGGAACCTCCGCCAGCTTGTGGACGGCCTCGACGAGCCCCCCCTTCAGGCTCAGCACGGCGATTATCACGGCGGTTATGCCGAAAAGCATCACTATGCCCTGGATGAAGTCGTTTATTGCGGTGGCCTTGTATCCGCCGAGTATCACGTAAAGCGCGGTAAGGACGGCCATCAGCACAACGCAGTATTCGTAGCGGATGTGCATGCTCATCTCAAAGAGGGTGGATATCCCCTTGTACACGCCGGCCGTGTACGGGATGAGGAAC
>Ga0265298_10002576_pt1 | contig 24983 bp, 26 predicted proteins | sample AusTroGonzalo_MG_3_FD_193486 | JGI IMG/M metagenome (GOLD analysis project Ga0265298, IMG submission 193486) | Bovine rumen microbial communities from tropical cattle in Woodstock, Queensland, Australia - Gonzalo_01 | ecosystem: Host-associated > Mammals > Digestive system > Stomach > Rumen ...
GTTATTTCTTCCGGAGTCCAGATTCCCGCTGATTAAATCTATCCCAAAAAAATTGTCACAGAAAAAAGAACTGGCATCTACCCCGTTTCTGCAAGAAAGGTTAATATCTAAAGCAGATGGATCTGTTGTGTAATTCCCGTTGGCCATATAATACGATTCTTCGGCTTGTTTAATGCCGGCCATAATGGGTTTCAGAGCAGCCAAACGGGCTTTTACAACGAATTTTTTGTATTGGGGCAAGGCAGTAGCAGCCAAAATACCAATAATCAGTACGCCCACTAATAACTCAATAAGTGTAAAACCTTTTGTTGTCATAAACTCCTCCTAAAGTGTGGACCGTTGTACAAAAAAACGGCTGCATAGCCGGACCTAGTGCAAAGAATCCAAACTATACAGCCGTAATTTGCCCCCGTCAAAAGACGGTGGCAAACATTCAGCACTAAACACACGGGTAATTAGTCCGTTTGTTTAGTGCTTATAACGGCTGTTTTTTGGATTGCACTAGTATTTTCGGTTTTCCGAAAACTCTCCGTTTCTTAAACGGTTCCAAAAAACAGATTAAATTTTTCTCTGTTTTACAGCATACAACCAACTGTAAAACACATTTTATCTTTCCAAATAAAAAGATATAATAACAATATCCTAATTGTTATTGAGGAAAATTACTTCAGGGAGAGATACTACATGAGAGACGTTACACCTTCTAAAATAAATGGTGCAATTATTTTCTTGCCCATTTTTTTGTTGTTCCTGCTGATTGCAGGTTTCAGTTCTTACTTTACGGTTTCCGCGGGAACGGTAGCCGTAAAACTCCGTTTCGGGAAATTGGTCGGTGCCTATGGAGAAGGTTTACACTTCAAGGTTCCGTTCATTGATACGGTAGAAAAATTTTCCGTACGTATCAAAAAAGATTCGTTTAATACCGAAGCCTTTTCTAAAGATTTGCAGACGGTCGGTTTGACATTGGCGATTAACCACCGCATTTTGCCCAATACGGTAGAATCCATTTACCGCAACTTGGGGCCGGAATATACGGTGACGGTATTAAAACCGATGGTAGAGGAATGGACGAAAGCCGTCATTGCCAAATACTCCGCCGACAGTTTGATTGCTAACCGTGTGGAAGTAGCACGGGAACTAGACGATATTTTGAAAAAGAAAATGGCAGAAAAAGAAGTGATTGTTTCTGATATTGCCATTACGAACTTTGAATTTTCACCGCAATTTTTGAAGGCGGTAGAAGAAAAACAAATCGCCGAGCAGGAAGCCAAACGTGCAACGAACTTGGTGGAAAAAGTGAAGAAAGAAGCCGAACAGAAAATCTTACAAGCGGAAGCGGAAGCCAAATCGTTACGCTTACAGCGCGAAGTTGTTTCGGACAATTTGATTAAACTTCGCCAAGTGGAAGCACAGTTAAAAGCCATTGATAAATGGGACGGCCGTATGCCGACGTACATGGCGGGAGACCAAATGCCCTTTGTGATGGCAAAATAAAGTTTCGGACATACACAAAAAAAGGCGCCCTTTTCGGCGCCTTTTTTGTTGTATTAAACGATTCCTAATTATCAATAAAGAAATGGCGTTTGGTCTCTTTATCGTAAACGAGCCAACGGAGTTTATTTTCTGGGTCAAACGCTTTCTCTTGGACGGGCCTGTCTTCCAATAAAAACCGTAAGAAGCGTGTTTCCTTTTGGTTCAGCATGTGGAATATAGAGGATTGATGAATTTCTTTTGGAGAAATCATTTGATGGATAATTTTGCCATAGTTATCCAACGCTTGTATGGATAAAATTACCTCACTTAAACGGATATTGCCGAAGAAAACATCTCGCATTTGGAACGGGAATTCGTCACTTCCTCCGTGTGCGGCCTCAATCATTTTCGGCAACATTTTTATGCTAGATGCATAACCGCCTGTCCAAGAAGAACTGCAAAACACACCGATTAAATTCCCTTTTTGGGAAAGTACCGGTGCCCCTAATGCGTTGATAGTTTGTTCTTTGTGTTTAGAGAAATCCATCCGTAAAAATAAACCGTTGTCTTTTTGCAGCGTTAACGAAGGCATTTCATACCAAAGTCCTTTGTTATAGCCGAAGATGGATACCGGGTCTTTCAGGTCGTATTTCAACGAGATTTGCAAGGGTTTTAATCCTTCCGGTAATTGTTGCGGAACGCGTAAGAGGGAAATGTTGGATAAAGCATACGGGCCGTAATTGACTACTTGGGCGGGGATAGAAATTTCTTTTCCTTTAATGGTTTTTTTCAATGTTAATTTTTTACCGAAACCGTCCATTAATTCCCGGGTGCTGACGCCCCAAATTTCTTTTTGCCCTTTATAATCTACTTCTACTAAAAAAGCATTTGATTGAAAGAGTTGTCTGGCTCTAACCGGTAAATCAGCAATTTGTTCGGATTCCATTTTTAAGATGGCCTGTTGGGCGTTATAACGGGCCACAGGATTAACAAATACTTGACGCATAATGTTTTGTTTCGTCTCTTCGGTGAAAATTTCCGCGGTAGCATCCTCCATCATCTCTTTCATACCGTTTTTTACGAGTTCTCTTGCCACTCTTCCTTTTTGGGCATCGCAAAAAACGGGGATGCAAAAAATAAACATAACCAATATAAAAGTGCGTAAATAGTTCATACTTATACTTTAATGTTTTTAGGGTTTATTGAATAGGGTCAAAAGTCCTATTTTTACTAGAAAAAAGGCCTATTTTTTTATAGGCCCTTTTTGGTAAGTGACGGATAAAGCGGAAAGCGGCTTAAAAAATCTTTTACCCGCCGGGCTTCATCCGCAAGATAAGCATCGTTCTGCGTATGGGAAAGTGCCTCATCAATAAAGGTAGCCACTTGTTCCATATCTTTTTCCTTCATTCCGCGGGAAGTAATGGCCGGCGTACCGATGCGAAGCCCGCTCGTGACAAACGGTTTTTCCGGATCAAACGGAATGGTATTTTTATTGGCTGTAATGCCAGCTTTATCCAAAGCAGCTTCGGCTGTTTTGCCTGTCATATTTTTATTTCGCAGATCCAAACACATTACGTGACAATCCGTTCCGCCGGCTACTAACCGGTAGCCGCGTGCTTTTAGTTGTTCGGCTAAAGCGGCTGCGTTGATTTTCAGTTGGTGTTGATATTCTTTGAAAGCAGGGGTCAGTGCTTCGCCAAAACAAACGGCCTTGGCTGCGATTACGTGCATGAGCGGTCCTCCTTGTGTGCCGGGAAATACAGCGGAGTTAATGGCTTTTGCCAATTTTTCTTTGCACAAAATCAGCCCGCCGCGTGGGCCGCGGAGGGTTTTATGAGTGGTGGTAGTTACTACATCTGCGTACGGAACGGGGGACGGATATTCTCCGGCGGCCACCAAGCCCGCATAATGGGCAATATCGCATGCCAAATAAGCCCCGCACGAATCGGCAATTTCGCGTAGTTTCTTCCAATCAAATACGCGCGAATAATTGGAGGCGCCTGCCAAAATCAGTTTCGGTTTATGTGCTTGTGCCAACCGGGCGGCTTCTTCATAATCAATTTCTTCGGTATCAGGCCGGACGTTCATTGCGACAATGTTATAAAGTTTGCCGGAAAAATTCATTGGGTGCCCGTGGGTTAAGTGTCCGCCGTGTGATAAGTTAAGCCCCAAAACGGTATCTCCGGGTTGGAGTAAAGCAAAATAAACAGCCATATTGGCTTGTGCGCCCGAGTGGGGTTGTACATTGGCGTGTTCTGCGCCGAATAATTTTTTGGCGCGTTCAATGGCGAGTGTTTCCACTTGATCTACAAATTCGCATCCGCCGTAATAGCGTTTGGAGGGGTATCCTTCTGCATATTTATTTGTCAATACGGATCCTTGTGCTTGCATGACGGCCAAAGAAGTGAAATTTTCGGAAGCGATGAGTTCCAATTTTTCACGTTGCCGTTGTAATTCTTGCGAAACGGCAGAAAAAACTTCGGGGTCGGTTTTTTGCAAATCAGGGTACATAAAATTCTCCTTGAAAAAAATTAAAAATTTTTATTTCCAAATAATTTGTTATTTAATATAATTTACTAAATAGAAGTAAATAAATCCAGAAAATAAAGAGGTGTAAATAGAAAATGGCTAAATTAACCAAAAAAGACTTTCTCAAAAGCACCATCAAACACATTGATATGAAGAAATACAATGTGGTACCGATGGTAGAAGCATTTGAGAATATGGCCTACGCTTCGCGCGAAGTGGCACGGGCAAGCAAAATTTACAACATGATGCTTGCGGATAAAAAATGCTCCGTCATTTTGTGTATTGCGGGGTCTTTGATCTCTGCCGGTATGAAAAAAATTATCGTGGATATGATTCAGAACAACATGGTAGATGCGATCGTATCCAACGGTGCCAACATTGTAGATCAAGACTTTTTTGAAGCCCTTGGGTTTAAGCATTATATCGGAAATCCGTATAACCAAGATGATAACCTCTTGCGCGATTTGCACATTGACCGCATCTATGATACGTATATTGACGAAGATGAACTGAAAGTGTGTGATGAAACGATTTATAAAATCTGTAATGCACTAGAACCCCGCCCGTATTCTTCCCGCGAATTTATTTGGGAAATGGGTAAATATTTGGAGAAAAAAGGTAAAGGCAAAGATTCCGTTGTTTATAATGCCTATAAACACGGGGTACCGATATTTGTGCCGGCCTTCTCCGATTGTTCCGCCGGTTTCGGTTTTGTCATGCACCAAGCGGAACATCCGTCCGCCCATATTTCCATTGACAGTGCAAAGGATTTTTTAGAACTGACCAAAATCAAAATGAAAGCCAAAGAAACCGGGTTGATGATGTGGTCCGGTGGTGTACCGAAAAACTTTGCGCAAGATACAGTAGTAGCAGCGGAAGCATTAGGGGCCGAAATCCCGATGCATAAATATGCCGTACAAATTACGGTTGCCGACGTGCGCGACGGTGCTTTATCCGGTTCTACCTTGAAGGAAGCCTCTTCTTGGGGGAAAGTTTCTACCGCATTGGAACAGATGGTTTACGGTGAATGCACGACGTTGATTCCGTTAATTATCGGATACGGCTATCACAAAGGTGCATGGAAAAAACGCAAACCGTCTAACTACGTCAAATTATTACAAGAAGAAGACGCAAAAGCGGCTAAAGCGAAAAAATAACTTCTAATGCGTTGGATAACCGCGTTTATTAGTTTGGTTTGTCTTATCTGCCCGTGTGCATTGTGCTACGGGCAGTTAAGTTTTTCCAGTGTAAACGGAGAACACGGTTATTCTGCTATGCGCGGTGCGTATAAGTGGGACTTGGATAACGGTCTTTTATTAACACCTATTTACGGTTATTTTCGCATGTCGGATGATGAAGAAGGCAAAACGGGATCCTCTTCGCGTTACGGCTTGCGCGCCCGTTATGAATTGTCCGAAGAGATAGACGTGTTGGCAAGGGGTATTTGGCAGCCGAAGGCTGTCGGCTATCAGGGGGTTTCTTACGATACAGGTGTAAATTGGCGTCCGTTTTATTATTGGGGCGGGATAAAAAATCCGTTTGTTCGTTTGACGGTAGAACAAACGCGCTACCGCAGTATGGTAACCGCGGACGGAAGGCCGTTAAAGGAAGCCACCGGCGGGCAAATTTCCACTTTCCGCGAAATAGAAACCGGCGGAGAATTGGAAACAGGGGCCGAATACAAAAATTGGAATTTGAAAGCAGAGTGGCATAAAGTGATAAAATATAGTAGTAAGGTCCCTAACGGGATTTCGTTCAGTTGGGCGGAAATTCCGTATATGACGGCCGTTATACAGGGATTTATTAAAGAGGCCTATGCGGTAAAGGGCAGTTATAAGGCAGATTTAGTGACACCGTATGTTTCCGTTGTGCAATACCGTTACGTAGAACGGAGTGATCGCGCGTTAGCGGTTAATGCGGGGGTCACGTTTACGTTGTGGAATGTATTATTTATGGGTGGTGTAGAAGTATTTGAACCGCGCCGCGATGAAAACCGCCGCACCTTTTTTTCCTTCTCGGCAGAAGCGGAATTTTAAGGAAGCAGGTTATGAAAACATTAGATACCATGCACTGTAACATTGATGAAAAAACGTTTTCTTGGATGATTTTTTTCACCCGGTTGTTCAGCAGTTTGGTGCTTCTCTACACGGCGGTAGGAAGTTTGCTTTATTACCGTGAATTTTTATACAACGCCGCTGCGGTGGGAGTTCCGATGCCGGTAAATGTGGGAATCGGATTGTTAGTGGTTCAATTTTTACTTGCGTTGTTTATTTTATTAGGATGGTTTGCCCGTTGGGCCTGTGCCGTTGCGGTGATAGGATTTACCGTGGTTTGCTTTGTATTTTTTGCCGGCCAAATCAATAAAATTTATGTAGCCGTAGTAGTATTGTTAATGACATCGTTATTACCGACGTTGTTAATGGGCCCGGGAAAATACAGTTTGGATTTTCACAGTGCACGCCGCCGTGCAAAAAAGGAATTTAGAGGGTAAGTATGGAAAATAATCAATATATCAGTTTAGCCAATAAATACCGCCCGCAGACGTTTGAAGATATGGTAGGGCAGGAAAGTATTTCCAAGACGTTGCAAAATGCCTTAAAATTAGGGCGTATCGGGCATGCGTATTTATTTTACGGACCGCGCGGCTGCGGAAAAACAACGACAGCGCGTATTTTGGCCAAAGCCCTCAATTGTACCGGAAACGGCAACACTAAACCGACACCCCATCCTTGCGGGAAATGTTCCCAATGCATAGATATTGCACAAAGTGCGGATATAGACGTGTTAGAACTAGATGCCGCTAGCAATACGCAAGTAGATAAAGTACGCGAAGAAATTATTGATAAAGTGGGATTGGCTGCTTCACGGGACCGTTATAAAGTTTTTATTTTAGATGAAGTACATATGCTTTCCGCCAGTTCGTTCAATGCGTTACTCAAAACGATAGAGGAACCTCCCTCTCATGTTGTTTTTATTTTGGCTACTACCGAAAAACACAAAGTTCCCGCTACGATAGTCAGCCGTTGCCAAACTTTCCGTTTTCGTCCGTTAACTGTAACGGAAATCAGTGAGCACTTGTTGGAACTAGCGGAAGCGGAAAATATAGATTTAACACCTTCTGCCGCTAAAATTATTGCTAAAAATGCAGGCGGGGCCATGCGCGATGCGCTTACTCTATTGGACCGTGCCATTGCCTATGCCGGCAGCCGTATTGATGAAAAATTAATAGGGGAAATGTTAGGACTCACGCCGGAAGATTTGTTACAGCAAGCCATTACTGCGTTGATTCAAAAAGACAATGCTTCTTTACACCAAGTTTTTGAAACGCTTCAAAACGAAGGATTTGATGCAAATTCTTTCCTGAAAGATTTGAAAAATACCGTGGGCGATTTGTTTTATTTTTCACTCAAACAAGGAACGGCGCCTTTTACGGAAGCAGCGACGTTGATTGCTAGCGTATCTACCGGTTTTTTGGCGCAACTTTCCCGGAAACTAAACAAGTTGATAGAAGAAGTTAAATTTTCCGATTCGGCACTGATTAGTGCGGAAGTAGGGTTGTTCACCATTATGGACAGTATTTTGGATTTGGAAGGTTTTATTCGCCGCTTGGAAGCGTTGGAAAAGGGGGAAGTTTCTTCTTCTGCACAGCCCCCGTCTGTAACGCATACGCCACTACAAAAACCTGTTGCGCGCCCGGCGGCGGCATCACCCGCACAGAAAAAACCGTCTGTAACGGAAATATCTGCTCCGAAAACAGAAGAACCTACACTTAAAAAATTAGAAGGGGTTATTTCCAATAAACAAATTTGGGATAAAATGCTTACACATTTCCGCCCTTCTCCGTTTATTTATGATGTTATGACCACAGGAACCGTTCACTTTACGGAGGAAAATGTATGGACACTTACTTTTCCGGAAGGAAAAGAATTTTATCAAATCACCGCAAAGAACCGATTGGATGAATTATCCAAAGCGGCTTCCGCTTTCGGCGGACGTTCCATCCGTGTAGTGGTTGCCGAATCAGCCAAAACAGCCGTCGGCACTCCGTTAAAAAGTGAACCGAAAAAGCTGGTCATTTCGGAAGAAAAACCCCTCGTTTCCCCTGTGGTTATTGCAGAGGAAAAAACCGTTTCTCCTTCCAAAACGCCGCAAGAAGTGAAAGATATTTTGGACATTTTTCCCGGGGAGTTTTTGGCTTAATTTATGCAGACCTTTGACAGAATTATCCGTGCGTTCCGGCGTATGCCGGGGGTAGGACCCCGTCAGGCAGAACGGCTTGTTTCCTATTTACTGCGCGCCCCGCAAGGGGAAGTTGAAGAATTGGTGCGAGCGCTTGTAGAGTTAAAAGAAAGCGTAAAATTATGTCCGGTTTGTTTTTCTTATTGTGAAAAAGATATTTGTGATATTTGTTCGGACCCGGACCGGGACAAAAGTTTAATTTGCGTGGTGGAAGATCCGCAAGATATTGAATCGTTGGAAAAAACGAAGGCCTATAACGGGCTATACCACGTGTTACACGGTGCTATTTCTATGATGGACGGCCGTGGTGCCGAACAAATAAAAGTACGTGAACTAGTGGAACGCATCGAACAATCAAAAATGCCTGTGCGTGAAGTTATTATTGCGACTGATCCTGACAGTGAAGGCGAGACGACCGCTTTGTATTTGGCCGATTTATTGCGTGGCAGAGTAGCGCAAATTTCCCGCATCGGTTACGGGGTTCCTTTGGGCGGAGATATTGATTATATAGATGAAATGACGTTGGGATATTCTCTCAAAGGCCGTACCAAACTCTAATGCATCCGAGCGTTTACAAAAGGCCGTTACTTCTCTGTTTATTACTGTGGATAACGGCAATCGTTCTGTTCTATCATCCCGTGCCCGGTGCGCGGGATGTTTCCCGTTTTATTTCACAAGAAGTAACTGTCTGCGGAAAAGTAGAAAGTTTTGCTGTTTCTAAACCGAAAACCAACAATGTGCTTGTCAAAGTGCTTTCTGTCAACGGAGAAACGGCTGACGGATTTTTATATGTCCGTTTTTCTGCGTATCAACCCCAATGGAAAGACACCCTTATTTTCTCCGGAAAAATCAAATCTCCGTACGGAACGGATGTAATCGGTAATTTTAATTGGAAAAAGTATTTATCCTACAAGGGCGTATTTGCCGAAATCAAAACGGCAAATGCCTCCGTTGTAAAACGTGCGCCGTTTCCTGCCCGGATAATACGTCACGTGCGGCAAGATATTTTGGATGTATTTGCTACGCATTTCCCGCCGGATTTAGTGCCGATTTCCGGCGGTATTTTGTTAGGTGAACGCGGCGATTTGGATGAAAGTTTATTTACTGCATTTCAAGATAGCGGTGCTATTCATTTATTAGTGGCTTCCGGCGGAAATGTGGGTTTTGTCACGCTGATTACGCTTGCTATGTGTTCACTGCTCGGGGTAACTCGACGGAAATCCTTTTTGGCAGCACTTTTTGTGGCCGGCGTTTACACATTGGTTGCCGGCGCGGATGCGCCGCTTGTGCGGGCTTATTTTATGACGGTTTGTGCCGTAACAGGTTACTTATTGGGGCGCAACAGTGGTATTTTTCAAGGGCTTATTATTTCTGCTTTTGTTATTTTGATTTACCATCCGGGAGCATTATTTGAAACGGGTTTTCAGATGTCTTTTTTGGCCACGTTGGCAATTGTATTTTGCGCCGGAAACATTACTGTCCCAAAGGGATGGCCCCGTTGGGTACGGTTTTTTGTGCAAATCTTTTTAGTGACGCTTGCTGTCCAATTAATACTATTGCCTATTTTTACAATGGTATTTTATAAAGTTTCGTTGGTAGGTTTAGTAGCAAATATGTTATTAGTGCCGTTGGCCTCATGGCTTTTGGCGGTTACGTTTGTTTATTATGTGGCAGAAGTATTGCATATTGGGTTTCTGTTCTATTTTCCCGCATTGTGGAGTCTGCAAGTATTTCATTGGCTTGTTATTTCCTTTTCTGCACTACCCTTTGCATCCGTTGCAGTAACTTCTTGGCAAATAGGGACAGTGGTTATGTATTATATCGGTTTGTTTGCCTTATTTTATTGCCCGCGCCGTCCGTTTTTCCGGAAAATTTGGTTGCCGTGTTTATTCGTGTGTCTTTTGATTTTTACCGTCACTTGTTTATCCCGCAAAGAAGCCCGGTTTTACTTGTTAGATATGCATGGCAAACATACAGTGTTAGTGTATTTACGCCACAAAGTTTTTGTTGTAGGGACGGGCATTCCGGCAGATAAAATCAAAAATGCGCTTTACAGGACCGGGGCCGATAGGGCCGAGGGTGTATTTTCTTTTTCTTCGTCTGTACCGAAACACGAATTAAAGGAATTTGTTCCGGTTGGGACCACGGTGTATCCGCTCACTTCTAACGCTTGGGTGGGCGATAGGTGGATTTTTGGAGATGTAACCATCCGGTTACAATGGGACGGGGAAAGAATAGGTTATTCCGGGTCCTCCAAAGACCGTGTTGTGTATTGTTTTTCTACGCAAACAAAATCATTTTGTATTCAAGATAACGGTTCTTCCATCCGCACAGCCGGCGGGCTTTTGACCGGGAAACGAAACAGCACTCTTTTTTATCAAATTTAGTTATAATAAAGGCGGAGGTGTCTTTATGGAAAATCCGGGAATGAAAGAACACATTCGTTTTTTACAAGAAGCCGTCAAAATGGCCGAAAAAGGAGTTAAATCCGGCAAGGGAGGTCCGTTTGGAGCGGTTATCGTAAAAGAAGGTAAAATTATTTCACGGGGTTGCAACCAAGTTATTTCCAAAGACGATCCCACCTGCCATGCAGAAGTAGATGCGATTCGTAAAGCCTGTAAAAAGTTAAAAGATTTTGAATTAACGGATTGCATTATTTATTCTTCTTGCGAGCCATGTCCCATGTGTTTAGGGGCTATTTATTGGTCACATCCGAAAGCACTTTACTATGCGGCGGATAAATTTCGCGCGGCCCGCTCCGGCTTTGATGATGAATTTATTTATAAAGAAGTTTCTTTACCGTCGGCCAAACGTACCATTAAAACCGTATGCTTGGATATAGAGGAGAAAAACCGCCCGTTTGATTTATGGGACAAAAAAACCGACAAAACGGAATACTGATGTTGCTTGCGCGGGATTTTTCATTTTTGTATAATAAATATATCTAAATTTTATTTTTAGGCAAGAGTTAAACAAAATGGTAGCCAAAAATAGTAGTATCTTAATTCTCGCGGCCGGTAAAGGCACGCGTATGAAGTCCTCGCTTCCCAAGCCGCTTCATCCGGTTTGCGGATTTCCCATTATTGCCCATATCATCAAGGCGGCCGAACAATTGCATCCGGTTTCTATCGGTATTGTGATTGGTCACGGCGCCTTGCAAGTAAAAGAAACTGTTACCGCGCATTTGGCCGCATGGAACATTTCAACCCCTGTGGAATTTTTTGAACAGACCGATTTATCCGGTTCGGCTTCTGCCGTAAAAGCCGCACTTCCCTTCTTGCAAAAAGCAAAAACGGTGATGGTATTAAACGGTGATACGCCGCTTTTGCGGGCGGAAACGTTGCAAAATATGCAGAACCGCTTTTTTGAAGAGCAGGCGGGTTCTTTGGTGCTAGGGGTTACCGTTCCTAATCCGTTCGGTTACGGACGGATTGTCCGCAGTGATGACGGACAATTTGCAAAAATTGTGGAAGAAGCCGATGCAGATGCGGTTACAAAACAAATTACGGAAATTAACAGCGGTATGTATGTTTTTGACAGTATTTCTTTGCAAAAAGCCCTCACGCAGTTAACGCCACAAGGCCCGAAACACGAATTTTATTTAACGGATACACTCGCTTTAATAAAACGGAGCGGTAAAAAATCGATTGTCTATACGGGTACCGATTATAAAGAAGCGTTGGGTGTTAACAGTCGTGCCCAATTAGCGCAAGCCGCCCAAATTATGCGTGCGCGTATTAACAATTTTCACATGGAAAACGGCGTTACGCTCATAAACCCGCAGGATACTTATATTGATGCGGGTGTCCAAATCGGTGCCGATACCGTGATTGCCTCGGGTTGTTATTTATTGGGAAACACAAAAATCGGTGCCAACTGTGAATTGGAGAGCAGTGTTTACATAAAAGATTCCGTTATTGCGGATAACGTCGTCTTAAAATTAGGTACGTATATAGAAGAATCCGAAGTGGCGCCGGAGTGCCAATTAGGGCCGTATGCGCATTTGCGTCCGAAATCCGTTTTATTGAAAGGGGCAAAAGTTGGCAATTTTTCCGAAATTAAAAAATCCGTTATCGGAGAAGGGTCCAAAGTCAACCATTTAAGTTACATCGGGGATACACAGATGGGCGCACACGTAAACGTGGGCGCGGGGACAATTACCTGTAACTACGACGGAACAAAAAAACACCAAACCACCATAGAGGACCATGTTTTTATTGGTTCCAATGTCAATTTTGTAGCGCCGGTAACGGTGCGCGAATATGTAAGAATCGGCGCTGGATCTACAATTACCAAAGAAGTGCAAAAAAATGCTTTGGCAATTGCACGCTCGCGTCAGGTAGTATTAGAAAACAAAGGTGCAAAAAAACAAAATGACTAAAAGTGTAAACGGCGATTTAAGGATATTTTCCGGAAATGCCAATATTTCTTTAGCACAAAAAATCTGTGAACATTTGGGTACGGATTTAGGCAAACTGCGTGTAGAGCGCTTTGCTGACGGAGAAGTAGATGTACAGATTTTGGAAAGTGTCCGCGCGCACGATTGCTATTTAATCCAACCCACGTGTCCGCCCGTTAATGAAAACCTGATGGAACTGCTGATCATGATTGATGCGTTCAAGCGTGCCAGTGCGGGTAAAATTACGGCAGTTATCCCGTATTTCGGTTATGCACGTGCAGACCGCAAGTCCGCTCCGCGTGTACCGATAACGGCTAAATTAGCAAGTAATTTAATTGCTGCCGCCGGGGCTGACCGGATTATGACGTTAGATTTGCACGCCGGACAAATACAAGGTTTTTTTGATATTCCGGTAGATCATTTGCGTGCGCGTAAAGTGTTTTTAGATTATTTTAGTTCGTTTGACCGCAATAATTTAGTGGTGATTTCACCCGATGTAGGCGGAGTGGAACGTGCCCGTAAATTTGCGGCGCGGATGGATGCGGGGCTTGTTATTATTGATAAACGCCGTCCGAAACCGAATGAAGCCGTTGTGTATAATGTCATTGGCGATGTGGCAGGAAAAACCGCTATTATTTTTGATGATATCGTAGATACGGCCGGCACTTTGACCATTGTCGCGCAAACTATTAAAGAACGGGGTGCAAAAGAAATCTATGCGGCTAGCACGCACGGATTGCTTTCGCGTAATGCGGTGGAACGAATTAACAATTCTGCAATTAAAAAATTGGTTATTACCGATTCGTTGCCGCTTCGCGATTTAGGGCCGAAGGTAGATACATTGTCCGTTTCTTATTTGTTAGCGGATGCTATCAGCCGTAACCATAACGGTCAGTCGCTTAGCGACATTAATATGTAAGATTTTTTAAACTTGGAGGAAAAAATGGAAAAAGTAAGTATCACTGCTGTTGCCCGCGAAGGCATCGGCGTAAAAGGGGCTCTTTCTAAAATCAGAGCCGAAAAAAATATTCCGGCCGTAATTTACGGCGGACACAAAGATCCTGTTAGCGTAATTGTAAGCGTTAAAGATTTGGACAAAATCGTAAAGGCCGGCAAAAATACGTTAGTAGAAATTACCTTAAACGGTGCGGCGGAATTAGCCCTCGTAAAAGAAGTGCAATACCATGCCGTAACGGATAATCCGATTCACGCGGATTTTCAGCGCGTTGCCATGAACGACAAAATGGATGTCGTTGTGCCGATTCGCTTGGAAGGTACCTGTGCGGATATTGCCCAATACGGTGCTATCGTTGAACACATCTTGCGCGAAATTGAAGTACGCGCTTTGGTCAGTGCAATTCCGCACGAAATTGTGGTAGATATTACGCCTATGACCATCAACAAAGGTATCTTGGCCGGCGATATCCAATTGCCGAAAGGGGTAGAACTTATCACGGATGCGGAAGCCCCGGTTGTACACTTGGCTATTCCGAAAGATGACACGCCGGCTCCTGCTGCAGCCGCTGATGCTGCTGCCCAACCGGAAAGTTCCTCTACCAAAGGTAAGAAAGATGCCGAAGGCAACCTTACCAAAGGTACGGATGCTGCCGCAAAGAAATAACGTATGCAATACCTCTTGGCAGGACTAGGAAACCCCGGTTTCGAGTATGAACGCACGCGCCACAACGTTGGATTTAGAGTGGTGTCGGCCGCGGGACGGAAATGGGGTGCCGAATGGAAGGATTGGCAACGGCTGGGAGAGTATGCAAAAGTATCTGTTTGCGGGCATGAGGTTTTTCTGTTAAAACCTTCAACCTATATGAATGAATCGGGACGGGCTGTGAGCAGCCTGTCCCGGTTTTATAAAATTCCGCCGCAAAATTGCCTGATTTGTTTTGATGATGTGTCCTTAGAGATTGGCACATTACGTCTTCGTAAAAACGGTTCTGCCGGTGGTCAAAAAGGGATGAAAAGTGTGATAGAACAGTTAGGCACGCAAGATATTCCTCGGTTGCGTTTGGGTATTGGTCCGCAACCGGATGTAATTTATGGACTTCCGCTGAATGCGGACAGACGCATTGGTTCCAAACCGGTAAAAATAGATTTAGCCAAATTTGTACTGTCTTGTTTTACACAAAACGAAGAAGAAATTTTGGAAAGTGCGCTTGAAAAAGCCGTCTCCGCATTGGAAGTTTTTTTAACTTCCGGTATAGAGAAGGCCATGAACAGGTTTAACTAAAAGGGCATAAAAAAGGGAGAACCTTGCTCTTTTACGGAGCGTACGCTTAAGTCGCGTCTGTGGTGGATCTCCCTATTCGTACTATACGCTTATATTTCAAAATTTCAAGACCCAAATAAAAAATCTTTTCTTTGTGCTCAATTTTTAGTATAATAATTTTACAATTTGAGAAGTATAACGGTGCGGTGGCCAAGTGGTAAGGCGAGAGTCTGCAAAACTCTTATTCGTGGGTTCGATTCCCACCCGCACCTTTTTTATCGGTAAATTTTTTGAAAAATCTTTCTTTTTTTCAAAGAATATGGTATAATAAAAGAAAGGCTCCCAAAAGGGAGTCGTTTTTATCGGTACTAGGGACGCAAAAACAGGGGAGAAATCCCTTTTGTGTTTCGTACTTTTTTTGTATAATAAATACAGTACCTTTTTGCGGGCGTGGTTCAATGGTAGAACACTAGCCTTCCAAGCTTGTGACGTGGGTTCGATTCCCATCGCCCGCTTTGAAAATTTTTGTTGCTGGGGTAGCTCAGTAGGTAGAGCATTTCCATGGTAAGGAAAAGGTCGTGGGTTCGATTCCCACTCCCAGCTGTTGTTTTGTAGGGCCGTCTGAAATTCAGGCGGGAATGCTGGGGTAGCTCAGTAGGTAGAGCATTTCCATGGTAAGGAAAAGGTCGTGGGTTCGATTCCCACTCCCAGCTGTTTTAAGAAGTAAACTAACATAAGGAGAACTAAACAAATGGCAAAAGAGAAATTTTCTCGCAGCAAACCGCACGTTAACGTAGGTACCATTGGTCACGTAGACCACGGTAAGACCACGTTGACCACCGCTATTACCAAAGTATTAGCGAAAGAAGGCAAAGCCAAAGCAATGGCTTATACGGATATCGCCAAAGGCGGTGTCGTACGTGATGCTTCTAAAATCGTAACGGTAGCCGTATCTCACGTAGAATACGAATCCGACAAACGTCACTATGCACACATTGACTGCCCCGGCCACGCTGATTATATTAAGAACATGATTACCGGTGCCGCTCAAATGGACGGTGCTATTTTGGTAGTAAGCGCTGAAGACGGTCCGATGCCGCAAACCCGCGAACACGTGTTACTTGCTAAACAGGTAAACGTACCGCGACTCGTAGTATTTTTGAACAAATCCGATTTAGTTGACGACAAAGACATGCTCGACCTCGTGGAAGAAGACGTCCGCGAATTGTTAGGCAAATATGACTTTGATCGCGACAACACTCCGATTATCCGCGGTTCTGCTTTGAAAGCCATTGAAGGCGACCAAGGCGAACTCGGTGAACCGAGCATTAAACGCTTGATGGACGCGTTGGACAGCTGGATTCCTGAACCGAAACGCGAAACTGATAAACCGTTCTTGATGGCTGTGGAAGACGTATTCTCCATCACTGGCCGCGGTACGGTAGCCACCGGTAGAATTGAACGCGGTAAGGTGCACGTAGGTGATGCGTTGGAAATCATTGGTTTCCGCGACACCATGAACACCGTAGCCACCGGTATTGAAATGTTCCGCAAACTCTTGGATGAAGGTATTGCCGGCGATAACGTAGGTATCTTGTTGCGCGGTATTGATAAGAACCAAGTAGAACGCGGTCAAGTATTGGCTGCTCCGAAATCTGTAACGCCGCACAAACATTTTACCGGCCAAGTATATATCTTGAAGAAAGAAGAAGGCGGACGCCACACCCCGCTTACGCCCGGATACAAACCGCAGTTCTATTTGAGAACGACCGACGTAACCGGCGAATTGTCCTTCAAACAAGACATGATTATGCCCGGTGATAATGCCGAAATTGAAGTAAAATTGATTACCCCCGTTGCCATGGAAGAAGGTTTACGCTTCGCCATCCGCGAAGGTGGTCATACGGTCGGCGCCGGTGTTGTAACCAAAATTATTGAGTAGTCTAAAATTGTGTAGTTCTCTTTAAGTGGGGGCATTCAATTGCCCCCACAAAAGAACTATTGACCCTTGGGGAAACCCATACTTAAGGATAGTAAGATGGCAAGTGAAAGAATAGCAATCGCGCTGATTTGCACGGAATGCAAAAACAAAAATTATTATCAAGTGCGCGGTAAGAAAAAAGAGTATAAGTTAGAAGTTAACAAATTCTGCAAAAAATGCGGAAAGAGTACCAAACATAAAGAAGGCAAGGGCTCGTAATTTTTTGTGGGAGCGTCGGTTAACTGGTAAACCACCGGTCTCCAAAACCGGGACTGAAGGTTCGAGTCCTTCCGCTCCTGCCAGTATGTTTTGTACCGAGGAAGATACATTTTTATGAATAAAGTATTCCAATTTATCAAAGAATCCGTAGCCGAACTTAAAAAATCTACTTGGCTTTCTAAGCAAGAGGTTTTTCAATCTACGATCTTGGTGATAATTGTAGTAGCGCTGGTATCGTTATATGTCGGCGTGATAGACTTCGGTTTAACCCGGGTCTTGGGATTGGTTGTGGGAGGCCATTAATGTCTGTGGTAGAAACGGCGTGGTATATCGTGCACACGCAAACCGGGCACGAAGAAAAAGTAAGAAAGCGCATTTTATTAGATGTAGAAACCCACAACTTTGGGGACCGCATTTTTCAGGCGTTAGTGCCGACTGAAAAAGTGTTGGAAGTAAAACAAAATAAAGAAATTTCCCACCAACGCAAATTTTTCCCCGGCTATGTGCTCGTACAAATGACTATGACGAGCGAAGCGTATTGGTTTATCCGCAACATTACGGGCGTAACCGGATTTTTAGGGGATCCGAACCCTGTTCCGCTTCCGGAAGAAGAGATCAACGATATTTTGGACCGTATTAACGATAATTCCGGTAAACCGAAATATGTGGTGGAATTCAAACGCGGTGAAAGCGTGCGGATTACGGAAGGGCCGTTCAAACATTTTATCGGTACGGTAGAAGAAGTGAACGAACAGAAGAACAAATTAAAAGTCATGGTAACGGTTTTTGACCGTGCCACCCCTGTGGAAGTAGATTTTCTGCAGGTGGAAAAGAACTAGATTTTACCGCAGTAAAGCAGTAAAAATTATGGAGTAACAAAAAATGGCAAAAGAGAAAAAAATTAAAGGTTATATCAAATTGCAGATTCCTGCAGGTGCCGCCAACCCTGCCCCGCCGGTAGGTCCGGCCTTGGGTCAGCACGGGGTGAACATCATGGAATTTTGCAAACAATTCAATGCCAAAACGGCGAAAATGGAAAAAGGTATAAAAATCCCGGTCATTATTACTGTATTTGAAGACCGTTCTTTTACCTTTATTACCAAGATGCCGCCTATGGCTACGCTGATTATCAAGGAACTGGGCCTTGCGAAAGGTTCCGGTACTCCGCATAAAGATAAAGTCGGCAAGATTACCCAAGCCCAATGTGAAAAAATCGCGGCGGCCAAATTGCCCGATTTGAACACAAAAGACGTAAAACAGGCCGCGGAAATGGTAAAAGGTACCTGCCGCAGCATGGGTGTGGACGTAGTAAAATAAATTTGAGTAAAGGGAGGGCGCAAACGCCCGCTTGAACCTAAGGAGTATTTAGATGGGAAAAAGATTAGAAGCAGCAAATAAAGCGTACGATAAATCCAAAGTTTACACCATTGACGAAGGCGTCAAAATTGTAAAAGATAACGCCAAAGCCAAATTTGATGAAACGGTGGAATTGCACGTAAAATTAGGAATTGATACCAAAAAGGCCGATCAGCAAGTCCGCTCTACCGTTGCGTTGCCGCACGGTACGGGTAAAACCAAACGCATTGCCGTTATCGCCAAAGGCGAACATGCACAAGAAGCGCAAAAAGCCGGTGCCGATAAAGTAGGTGCGGAAGACATTGTGGACGAAGTGTTGAAGGGTACGATTGATTTTGACGTACTCGTTGCCACGCCCGATACAATGAAGGACTTAGCCAAAGCCGCCAAAATTTTGGGTCCGCGCGGTTTAATGCCGAACCCGAAAAGCGGCACCGTAACCTTCGATTTGGCCAACACCATCAAAGCGTTGAAAGCCGGTCGTATTGAATTTAAGGCCGATGCTTACGGTATCGTGCATGCGATTATTGGCAAAGCGTCTTTTGACGCGGCCAAACTCGCCGAAAACGCAAAAGCTGTTATGGAAACGATTCTCCGTGTAAAACCCAGCACCTCTAAAGGTGTATATGTGCAGAGCATTTCTGTAAGTTCTACCATGGGCCCCGGAGTATTTGTTACGAACAAATAATAAATCTCTTTTGCAAATGCGAACTCCCACACTAGAAAGTGTGGGAGTTCTTCGTTTATACCGCGCTTAAAGAGGTTCCACCTTTGTGCATTTTTGTACCGATTTGCTCACCTTGCGTATCTGCAACGCGTGTGCGTTGTCTTGCAGAGGTTGCGTAATTGTCGCGATTTTGAAAAAATTATCTTACTTTCTACAATGTCAGTGCCTGTTTCAGGCGAGACGAGAACTAGGTCCAAAATTCGTTGGAAAGTATGAGTTTGCTCTTAACGAACGAGTTTTTAGGCGCCTATTTCATTGCAGATTTTTCGTTGCGCAGGAGTAACAGGACTAGTATTTTCATTTACAATGCGACATCTAATACGTTCGGGCGAGCTAGGTGAAATGTATAAATAAAAAAGAGTGCCACGATCATGACTTGGGTCAATACGATATGCTATCGCTATTTCCGAAATTCCTGAACTTTCGTGCGAATCTTTTCTTGAAGAATATTCAAAATATTTTGTCTTTATGGCGGTAATTTTGTCCCCTTTTGTTTGTGCTTGACCCGGAATGGATACGTCTAAAGATTCTAATTCATTTTCTGAGGCATATCTTCCATTTGCCGCAAAAAATATTTGATTGGCATTGGCAATTGTTCGTAAAAGGGTGCTTGCTTCCGAAATATGCGCTTTTTCTACAGCTTTTTGGTATTGCGGAACGGCTACTGCTGCCAGAATACCGATAATCAGTACCACTACTAATAATTCTATAAGTGTGAATCCTTCTTGTTGCATACGGTCTCCCTTTTGTTTTTGGAAAACCGTAAAAAACGGCTGCCATTTTTGAGCCAAGACAAGTAACCCAAAAATAACAGCCGTAGTTTGCCGTTCTTGCGAACGGCAAACATTCGGCACAATACAAGCAAGGGATCGGCTCGCCCGTATTGCGCCTAAATCGGCTGTTTTTGGACTTGTCTTGTGCCGTTAGTGCTTAACAGCGCTCCGTATTCTGCACACGGTTCCAAAAACAGATAAAATTTTTGTTAAGAAAATTCTTAACAAGTTTATTATAACAAAAAAATTGCTACAATAAAGTATGTTTAAGAGAATTTTACTTTTATTATTTATTTTTTCTGCGCTGTCCTTATCGGCACAAGTCAGCATAATGACGGTAACGGACGAAACAAAACATTCATCCAAAGAGGATTTTTATCACACGTTTGAATATACCATTATGCCCGTTAACGGTATGCAAGGCAGCAAATGTCAAGCTACCCGTATCGGGAAACGGTGGTTTGCCACGGCGGCGCACTGTGTGGCAAAATTATGTAAAAAATCGTGCACGATACGCATGGATTTATTAGAACAACCCACTTCTTCTTTTGCCGAAGTAACACATACGAAGAAAAATCCCGCTATTTTTATACATCCCGATTATTCGGATGATAAATTTGTAGAGAATGATTTCGCTCTGATCCGATTGGACTTCCGCCGTTCCAAACGTACTTATTACAAACGCGGTAACAATGTAGTTATGTTGATTTCCAAAGAACAGTTTAACGAATTTTTGGCCAAAAACCGTAAAGCCAAAAGTCAATATGCGCATGCTTTAAGCCCAACTATTCCGCCGATTGCGGAATTTGATTCCGGCAATTATGTGTTAGACAGGAATATATCGGTTATTTCTATTTTTGACGGTAAACGTGAAGTAAAGCCGGATCCGAATCCGGTTTATTATGTAAAAGATTTGGGTTTTTGCTACACCAAAAATTTCGGCGTACGCAAAGGAATGAGCGGTTCCGGTGTCATGACAAACACGGGGGAATTAATTGGCATTATTGCGGGAAATTTGGAAATGAGCCGTATGCGCAACGGCAAAGCCCAACAACAAGATTGGTTTATGTTTCCCGTATTTAATAATTCCTTTATCTTGTTTATGCGCGATACCATGGGCAGTGATTTTGACCAATTGGACCGGAAAGATGCTTATCCGTATTTGGTACGTAAAACGAGGCAGAATTTTACACCGATTATTAAGATGATAAAAAGTATCAATTCGGCTGATTAAAAAACCCCGCTAAAAGCGGGGTTTTTATCAGTTTGATTGTTTTGTACGGCGGGCTTTGCGTTTAGCCAAGCGTTCGGCTTTGGTGGTGCGCCGCTTGTACCCTTCATGTTTAGGGGAAGTGGGGGCTTCTTCGTCAAAATCTCCGTTCCACTCAAATTCTTTTCCGCCGACTATCATACTGTCGCCATCCTCTACACCGTATTTTAAGAGGGCTTTTTCCAAACCGATTTTCTTAAAAATACCGCGCAACCGCGTAACGGCTTCCGGTTGATTAAAATTCGTCATAGCGATAAATTCTTCCACCTTTTTGCCGGTAATGTGAATAACACCTTCTTCGTCGCGTTTAATTTTGAAGATGGGTTCTACCTTGTGTACAACAGATTTTATTTCTTCCTCGGTCACTTGTTCAACCGGTGTAGCAGCCAAAATTTTTACTACTTCATCCAACACTTTATCAATTCCTTCACCCGTCGCGGCCGACATTAACAAAACTTTTTGTTTTTTGAATTTTTTGCTGATTATTTTATAGGCCTTTTCGGCGGAGGGCAAATCTTGTTTGTTGATAACAATAATGCGCGGTTTATCGTAGAGTTTTTTATTGAAATTTTTGAGTTCCTTTTCAATTACTTTTACACTTTCTTCCGCGGGCAATCCGTCAAAGCCGTCCGGGTCCACCACATGTAACAAAACGCGCGTGCGTTCAATATGTTTTAAGAATTGTATGCCGAGCCCTTTCCCTTCGCTAGCTCCTTCAATAATACCGGGGATGTCAGCGGTGGCAAAACTGATCCCTTTGTGAAGTGTAATGCCTAAATTAGGATTTAAGGTCGTAAACGGATAGTCGGCAATACGCGGGCGAGCGGCGGAAATGCGGCTCAAAAAAGTACTTTTACCGGCGTTAGGAAAACCGACTAATCCCAAATCCGCCAAAATTTTAAGTTCTAAAAGCAGTGTTACTTCTTCGCCGGGTTGACCGTTTTCGGCGATATGCGGTGCGGTATTTTTTTGTGTTTTGAACGATTGGTTGCCGCGTCCGCCGCAACCGCCTTTGGCAACGGTAAATTCCTGCCCGGGTTTTGTTAAATCTACTAAAAATTCACCATCCACGTTACGCACAATTGTTCCGCACGGCACGAGTACAATGCGGTCCTCTCCAGCATGGCCTGTTTTATTATAAGAGCCGCCCTTTTCGCCGTTCTGCGCCTCGATATGCGGATGATAGGCAAGTTCCAAAAGCGTTGTTAAATTGGGTTCTGCACGCAAAATAACATCTCCGCCGCGTCCGCCGCAACCGCCGTTAGGTCCGCCGAACTCAATAAATTTTTCTCGGCGGAAAGACAAACATCCGTCGCCGCCTTTGCCGGCGGTCACATAAATTTTAACGCGGTCTAAAAAACTGCCTGATTGCATAAAAAATCCTTATTTTGTTAATTCCCGTGCGAGCAATTTTTTGGATAATTGCCGTTTTGCTTTGGTACGGGTCCGTTTTACTTTTTTCCGTGCGGACGTCTTGGTGGCTGTATAACTCCATTCATCCTGCACGACGTGTAATTCATCTTTCTTCATATTCTAACAAAAAAAGCGGCGGAAAAATTCCCGCCGCTTTGTGTTGCCAAAATCTTATTTAGCTGCTTTTTTTGCAGGAGCTTTTTTGGCTGCCGGTTTTTTGGCAGCGGGCTTTTTTTCAGCGGCCGCTTTAGGGGCAGCTGCTTTTTTAGCCGGCTCTTTTTTGGCTTCTTTCTTTTCCGCAACTTTGGGGTACACGGATATTTGTTGTTTGCCTTTTTTCGCCCATTCAAAGGTAACGATACCGCTTACGCGGGCAAACAAGCTGTCGTCGCTGGCGCGGGATACGTTCGTTCCGGGCAGGAACTTAGTACCGCGTTGGCGGACGATGATTTCCCCAGCATTTACAAACTGGGAGCCATAGCGTTTAATACCTAAACGCTGACCGTGGCTATCTCTTCCGTTAGAGGAAGAACCTTGTGCTTTTGTATGTGCCATAGTTCAGTCTCCCAAGTTATAACTGGATATCCGTAATTTTAATTTGCGTTAAGTTTTGTCTATGCCCTTGCGTACGTTCGTAGCCTTTTTTGGGGCGGCGTTTATAGACAATCACTTTTGGACCTCTCAAATGTTTGACCACTTGAGCGGTGACCTTGGCCGTGTTAGCGGCTTTGGTATCTGCTGAGGTACCTTCTTCGTCAGCGGCCCAAAGAACTTTCAGTTCTACGTTGGAACCCACTTCCGCATCTAGTTTTTCAACCTGCAGATCTTGACCGGGTTTCACCCAGTACTGTTTTCCACCAGTTTCAATAATTGCGTACATAATTTCTCACAAATCAGAAGTTTCTGATTAGCCTTTATATTATAACATAATTTGAACTTCCTTGTAAGCGGGGTTTTCAAAGATAGCACCCGTGCAGTGCGCGTGCAAATTTACTAAAATATAAGAAACACTTAACTTATGACAGCAACTATGAAAGAAGATTATTACCAAATTTTAGGCATTGAACGTACGGCAACGGAAGTGGAAATCAAAACCGCCTACCGCCGGCAAGCCATGAAATACCACCCGGACCGCAACCCGGGCAATAAAGAAGCGGAAGAGCAATTCAAAAAAGTAAATGAAGCGTTTTCCGTCTTGTCCGACCCGCAGAAAAAACAAATGTATGACCAATACGGCCATGAAGGCGTAAACGGTGCGGGCGGTTTTGGCGGATTTAACGCAAGTGGATTTGGCGATATCAACGATATTTTCGGCTCGGTATTCGGAGATTTGTTTGGCGGCGGATTTGGTGGTGGACGCGGGCGCGGTGCCCGTGCCCAACGCGGCGAAGACCTTAAATTGGACGTTACACTTACTTTGGAAGAATCCTTCTCCGGCAAAGAAATTCCCGTAGATTATACACGGTTGGATAATTGTTCCGCTTGTGACGGAACAGGAGCCGCCCCCGGCAGTTCGCGCAAAACGTGCCGTTCTTGTAACGGAACGGGCACGGTTACGTACGCGCAAGGATTTTTCAGTATGCGCCAAGTATGCCCCGATTGTGCGGGAAAAGGGACCGTAGTGGAAAAGCCGTGTACCGCTTGTCACGGTGCGGGAACGCAACGCGTAAAGGAAAAAATTACCGTTAAAGTACCGTCCGGTGTGCGTACGGGTGTAACGTTGCGCGTATCTAACGGCGGTGATATTGGCACGAACGGCGGCGGCTTTGGCGACTTGTACGTAGAAGTACACGTAAAAGAGCACAAAATTTTCCGCCGAGAAGGGGACGATTTAATTATTGATGCGCCGGTTACTTATCCGCAAGCGGTGTTGGGCGGCAGTATCAAAGTGCCGACCATTGAAGGCAAAGAAATAGAAGTTACTATTCCCAAAGGCACGCAGTTTGGCGAAGTATTAAAAGTGCAGGGCAACGGCATGCCGCGGCTCGGTAAAAAAGGATTTGGTGATTTGCTTGTAAATGTACAAATTGAAGTCATCAAAAAACCGACTGCCAAACAAAAAGAACTGTTGGAAGCGTTAGCCGCCGAAACAGGCGGTAAAAAAAGTTTCTTTAAAGAACTGTTTGGAAAATAATAAACAGGGTAACCGTATGGTTACCCTGTTTCAATTAAAAGACGTTATACCAAGAATCAGTGTAATTTCCTGTGTTGTTACTTCCGGTTATATTTTTACAAATTTGTTTTAGGGCTTCGTTGTTATTAGTAACACGGCATTCCCTTCTTCCTCTATAAATTTCAGTTGTATGTTGGTCTAAGTAAAAAACATAAATCATATTTGGCAGTTTTGTACTATATAGCATGATAACAGAATCAGTGCGACCTAATT
>Ga0265298_10002577_pt1 | contig 24979 bp, 18 predicted proteins | sample AusTroGonzalo_MG_3_FD_193486 | JGI IMG/M metagenome (GOLD analysis project Ga0265298, IMG submission 193486) | Bovine rumen microbial communities from tropical cattle in Woodstock, Queensland, Australia - Gonzalo_01 | ecosystem: Host-associated > Mammals > Digestive system > Stomach > Rumen ...
CGTTGTAACACCCTTAAGTCCCTGCTTCTTTGCGTAATACGCCTGAGCGATTGCAGAGTTAAGTTTGTGTGATCCGCTTGTGTTGTTGCCCTCAAACTTGTAGTAGATTTTTGCGGGCGTGTCCAGCGCTTCTTCGAGGCAGTATGCTCTAACGAGCGGCGACGGTCTGTACATCTTGTAGAAGTCGCGAATTTCCTTTGGGATCTCGATGAACGGCGTTGTGTCGTCGAGTTCCTGTTTTACGAGTTCCTCACAGAATATCGGTGTGAGTTCCTCGGCCCTGAGCGGCTTGCCGGTGGCGGGGTTGAGAAGCGGAGAAGGTTTGGTTTTCATATCCGCTCTCAGATTATACCAGTGTGTCGGCATCTCGTCTTCATTGAGATAGATCTTGTAAGGTATTTTGCTGTCTTTCATATATTTCATCCTGCAATTGTGCAGCAATTCAGTTTTGCGGAATTCAGCATTTATATATTTCGGAGATCGCGGTTATTTTCCGTGGCAAATTTTCCTCTATAGTCAAATGATGCGTATAGCATTCATCGGTTAAGGGCAGCGTCGCGGAATAATTCAATTCATTAAGGTATATTTTTGTACATGATGCCGCAGTTGAGAACATATTTTGCAGACCCGATTTGATTTAACGTTCCCTGCCCCTGCCCTCTGCCTGTCTGTCGCCGGTAACGTGAAAATATGAAAGTTGAAAATATGAATGTTAAACAGTTGAATTAATAGAGTCGGAGACAATTCTTTTGTAAGCAATACGGAAGCGATATCATGAATAAATTGACATGTCTGACGGCAGTCGCGGCTTTACTCATTGCATGTGTCGCATTTGCGGGATGCACGGGCACGGACACCGTGAAGACGGCAGCACCTTCAGACGCCCCGACCGCTCCGACCGCCCCGACCGGGCAGTCAGATTTGGATACGGCAAAAATCCACAAGGTAGTTTTACTGCGCCACGGCGAGAGCCAATGGAATAAAGAGAACAGATTCACGGGCTGGACCGACGTCGACATCTCCGAACAGGGAGTAAAAGAGGCGCATAACGCCGGCGAACTCCTCTTAAAGGAAGGATATACCTTCGATGCGGCATATACCTCGGTTCTGAAACGTGCAATCCGCACACTCTGGATTACGCTTGACGAGATGAACCTCATGTGGATACCCGTCACCTGCTCATGGAGACTCAACGAGAGGCATTACGGTGCGCTTCAGGGTCTTAACAAGGCGGAGACCGCCGCCGAATACGGCGACGAACAGGTATTTGTCTGGAGAAGGAGCTATGCGGTCGCACCGCCTGCGCTCACCCCCGAAGACGAGAGAAATCCCGCAAATGACCCGCGATATTCCTCAGTTCCGAAGGAGGAACTGCCGCTGACCGAAAGCCTGAAGGACACGGTCGCAAGGGTAAAGCCCTACTGGGAGAACGAGATATGCCCGCAGATTAAATCCGGCAAAAAAATCCTCATAGTCGCTCACGGAAACAGCTTAAGGGCGCTCGTTAAAATCCTCGACAATGTCTCGGACGATGAGATATCGCAGGTGAACATACCCACGGCATCTCCGCTGGTCTACGAGCTCGACGAGAACCTGAAACCGATAAGGCATTACTATCTGGGCGATAAGGACGAGATTGAAGCCGCGATGGAAGCGGTCGCAAAACAGGGCACGGCAAAGAATTAAGCCGACCGATTAATTTTCAAATAATTTTTCCCGCAATTATCGTTTTTTTGAGTTTTGCCGATAGCGCCGGACAGTTCCGTATGACTGTGAAAAAAATCAAAGTTAAAGAGTTGTATTTATAGGATTAATGACTAATTTTTTCTGCAATTAATAAGGTGATAACATGAACAAATACACATGTCTGGCGGCAGTTGCCGCTTTACTTATTGCGTGCGTCACATTTGCGGGATGCACGGGCACGGACACCGTGAAGACGACGACACCTTCAACCGCACCTACGGAAGTAGCAACCGCAGCGGCAACCGAAGTGCCGACAGCCGCACCTTCGGCTGCACCGACGGCGACAGGTAAAGATACACCGGCACTTTCCCTGACGAAAGACGATAACGGCTCGGAGAATACCGTCTCCAAAGGCGAGATCGTAAAGATTACGCTCGCCGAGAACCCGACAACGGGCTACACATGGCAGCTTGACACAACGGGCTTTGAAGTCGTCAGCGACGAATACGTACCCCCGAACACCGACCTTGTCGGTGCCGGCGGAGAACATGTCTGGGAGCTTAAGGCCGTCAACACGGGAACCTACAAGCTCAACGGCATCTACAAGCGCTCATGGGAGCAGCAGACCGCAGATGACACGACCTGGTCTGCAACCGTCACCGTGACGAAAGCAACCCTACCCGCAAAGGAATCCGATGTTGAGCCGGCGCTTTCCCTGACGAAAGACGATAACGGCTCGGAGAACACCGTCTCCAAAGGCGATGTCGTGAAGATTACGCTCGCCGAGAACCCGACAACGGGCTACACATGGCAGCTTGACACAACGGGCTTTGAAGTAGTCAGCGACGAATACGTACCACCGAACACCACCCTTGTCGGTGCCGGCGGCGAGCATGTCTGGGAGCTTAAGGCCGTCAACACTGGAACCTACAAGCTCAACGGCATTTACAAGCGCTCATGGGAACAGCAGACCGCCGATGACACGACCTGGTCTGCCACGGTCATCGTGAAATAATCCCAAAATAATCTTTTTTATCGGTTTAACGTCAATTTTAGGGAATCGTCATTCCCGTGAATCCTTCATGCAAATCCTTTATGCGTTACTCCTTCATGCACCAATCAGTCATGCGCCGATTATCCAGAACCACAGCAGGAAGACGGCGGACTGCGCAATAGTGAGCGGAATGCCCACCCTTGCAAAGTTAAGGAAACCGATTGTGCTGCCGTATCTCTCGGCATTCTGTATGATTATCAGATTCGAGGCGGCGCCGAATATCAGGAGATTGCCGGCAAGGGTGCTTCCCGCCGCCAGTGCCATGTAGACCGCGGCATTCGCACCCGAATCCGCCATGAGCGGCAGGAAGAGCGCAACGAAAGGCACATTCGAGACAAACTGGCTGACCGTAATTCCCAAGCCGTATATCACGGATGCCGAGGTGAAGAGCGACCCGGCATCCGCCGTTCCGAGATTCAGAATGCTCTGGATAAATCCGCTGTCCCACGCACTCCGCATGAGGACGAACATGGCGGCGAAGAAGATTATCGTTCCCCAGTCTATCCCTTTAACCATCTCAAAGCGGCGTTTGGAGAACAGAATGACGGGGAGTGCGGCGGCGACCGCTATCATGGGAAGCTGGATGAGCGTGGAGTTATTGAAGAAGCTTGCCGCTCCCTTAAGGAGTATCATGAGCACGAGAACGCCGAGCGAGATCTCGGCAATCTTCGCAAGTCTGCCGTCGGCGACAACCGCAACTTCAGAAGTTTCTGTCGAATCCGGATTCGTCTTTTCCGTCGCGGCGAGGCTTTTGCGGACGGCGGAAAAATCCGGGTAAAAGAGCTTTAATATCGGATATATGAGGAGAAGGGAGATCAGCGTCGGCACTATTAGGTAGGCGCCGAAGACGACAAACGGATTCGCGGATGCCGAAAGACCGCCGAATGCCGCAGAGCCGGCAAAGCCATCCGATAATGCGATAAGAAGATTCTGCGGGTTGCCGACGGGGCTTAGGACACTGCCGGTCGTAACCGAGAATGCGAGTGTGATAAGAAGAATCTCCCCGGGGATATTCATCTTTTTCGAGAGCGAGACCGCAAAGAGCGTTCCGATTATTGCCACGGTATCGTTCATGAGAAATGCCGAGAGGAAACCCGCCGCGGCAATGAAAACAAGGAAAAACCCTCTTTCACTCCGCGGATTTGCAAAAAATCTCTCGATATACGGGTTTAAAGCGCCGCTCTCCGAGAGTGCCCTGCCGACAATGAACGCTCCCGCAAGAAAAATTATGACATCGTAATTTATTGCACGGATTGCGTCGGGAACCGAGATCTGCCCCGTTATGAGCACTGCCAGGGCTCCGCAAAGCATGATATGCCATATCTTAATTCCGTTGCGCATGAAACTTCGGGCGGATATGAGCACGAGAACCGCTATAAGTACAAGTATTGAGATCTGCGTAGATGAGAGATTAGCAGTTAATATGTGATATATCATTCTCATACGGTCACATAGTTCAATACGGTCATACGGTCTCGGACGGTCGCATGCCGTCTCATGCACACCCATACGGAATTCTGCAACGGGTATCTGCGGATCATAAACTGAAAAAGTACAAGAAATATTTAATTATTCAAAAATTAATCTCTCATTATGTCAATAAATAGCAGAGCATCCCTTTGGATATTCGCATTAATCGTATCAGTTATGCTCTTGTGCATACCGGCATCCGCCGTAAATGCGGACGTAACCGGCGAAAAACTGCTCAATTCGCAGGATGAAGGTGTTGTTGTAAATTATCAGGTAGTTGTCAGCGGTATTCCCAAACAGGCATCTGTTATTGAGATGAACACCGATCTGATTCCGGTTTCGGAAACGACTCTCTGGACGGTCGAGACAGAGGGTATTACTCTCGTTGACGGCGACAATTCCGTCAACAATCAGATCTTAAGACTCAGTGCCGAAGGGGGACTGCCCGAGTCCGTTAAGGTAAGCGTCTCAGGACGTGTGCCCGTTCTCACATCCATTGAGGTAGTGGACGGCGTTGTCGTAACAACGAGGCAGACTCAGAAGACGGGATACATTTACTACAGTGTAAAGGCGCTTGACGCAAACGGCAACATGGTCGGTCAGGCATCGACCGAGACATTCTCGGTTACAATCCCGGGAGAAGCGCAGTTTATGTCGCGTGTGAACGCAATCACGGATACAAATCTGAGAGTCCTCGCACAGGACCTCTACTCCAAGGGTCTTACCGATGAGGCAAACGAAGTCCTCAAATACGCCGAACTTCCGAAGGAGTCAACGATGCCGTTCATGACGGCAATCATTATCGGAATCGTTCTTCTCGTCATCGGTTTTGCCGTCGGAATGTTCCTGGGCGGAATCCGCGCAAAGAACATGCAGGACTATCAGAGTGAATATTGAAATTGAAACGGAATTTAAAAAACCCGTTGCGGAATAATCGGAATATAACCAAATAAGCAAATAAGCAAAAACGGAGCAAAAAAATGGCTGATGATATTATTGAAGGAAAACCGTTCCAGATGCCTGACGAACTGACCGTAGTTGCGGTGGGCGGATGCGGTAAGAAGCTCATCTCGAATCTCTATGAGCATGACTGGTTCCTTGAGCATTTCCTCTCGGACGGAAAGAGGCTCTCGCTCTACACATTCGATACCGACTCGAATCAGAGGAAAACCGATATTCAGAGGGCGGATGATGTAGAGAAGAAGGTCGGCGCCATGCAGAGGGCGAACAGTCAGATGGGGGGAAGCGTAAAGAGTTATCATTTCCACCTGCCCGATCTCGCCAACGTGGAACGCGTCTCCTCGCTTACGTCCGAGAAGATCTGCGAGCAGATGAAGAACCGCCGCGAGAGACCGCTCGTCGATGTCTGGTGGATGAACGATCCCGAATACGGTTTCGAATACGCGTCATTAAAGAAGGTCGACAGGAACATAGTCGATGATTTCGGCGGCGGCGTCCACAGAAGGCGTGCCATCTCGAAAGCGGTCTTCTATAAGGCAATCACGCAGGGCGGAGAGCAGTTCCCGTCGTTTCAGGGTCACGGACCGGTTGCGATTATCGTCGGTCTCGGCGGCGGCACGGGTTCGGGAATGTTCATAGACCTTGCCCGCTACATCAAGGAGAAACGCGGTCAGGAATCCAAGATCTGGCTCTTTGCCGTGCTTCCTGCGGCAAGCGAGGGCGAGAAAGAGCAGCTCAACGCCGCCATCGCACTCTCCGAGATTGAGTATCTCAATATGAAGGACGACAAGCTCTTCAATTATATCATAGTCTCGTCGCTGAGTCCCACGGGTTACGTCGACGGCGGCGACAGAAAACAGGAGGTCATCGAGTTCGACTCGGCATTCCCCTACATGTTCATCAACTCCTTCTATCTGCCCACGGCGGATATCTCGGCCATCGTCGATGCCAAGAAGGACTATTCGGGATTCATCTTCGCCGACTCTCACGTCATAGAATACCCGGTCGAAAACCTGCGCTCGCTCAAGAAGGGCTTTGAGGATGTCATCGACTCCTTTGCGGGAATGTCGGAGAATCGCGGCAAGATCTTAAAGGCGGTCGGCGACTTCTTCGCGACGAACGTGAACGCATATCCCAACGAGTTCTCAAAGACGGACAGCGAGATCACCCACGACGACGTCAATACCTACAGGAAAGAGATCGAGAAGGTAAAGAAGGTCTGGGAGAACGACATTACCGACCTTCTGAACTTCAAGACGCAGTCGATTATCGAGTCCGCGGTCTCCAACAACATGCCCGAGGACCTCAAGGACATAGCGACGATAAAAGAGTACGACAAACTCATCGAGTATGTGGCAAGACTCAAGAAATCGCTCGAGAACGAGTCCAAACCCCATGAGAACGCAAAGGATCAGGAGCTTTACGAGGCGATAAAGAAGAACCTCCAGCTTCTGGAGGTCATGGGCGACCTTCACAAGACCACGCTCAAGGTCAATGAGAAATCGGCGAGGACAGCCTTCGTCAACCTCATCCGCGGCGAAGAAAACTTCGGAAAGATCTCGGGCGACCTCTCGGCACGCGAGTCCGCGTTGAAGGCGGAGATAAGCGAGATTGACGTCAAGATAAAGGCAAGACGCACCGAACTTGACGAGGTCGAGAGCCTCAAGTCAAAGACCTACGACACAATCCGTTCCGAGATAAGCAACCTCTCGAAGCCGATTGAGGACTATATCGCACTCGGTCAGGGCGGAGGCGGCGACGGTGCGGCAATCGACGATCTCGAACGCGCCTTCCTCGACAAGTTCGCGGCTCTTCTCTTCCTCCTTAAAGAGAAGCTCAGCCTTGCCGACAAGAACAAAGCAAAACCGATTAAGCGCGAAGACTGGCTCAAATCACTGCCGCTCGGCGAGATTCAGGCGGATGTCGAGAGACTCGAGCATGCGACCGCGGCAGATTTCGAATACCTTAAGGATCTTGCCGAATCGCTCTCGCTCTACTACTTCAACGAATATATGACCAAGGTCGCAAAGAAGCAGGGATTTGCCGACAGCCTCCTCGGAAAGAAGCTCAATGTAGAGATGTTCCGCAGCGAAAAGGCGACGAAGGAGGAGAGAATCAGAAAGATCTCCCAGATGCACCCCGGAAAGATCTCAATCCGCGACCCCTTCGATGTCTTCATACAGGAGAAGTTCCTCTCGAGAGAATACGACTCCAAGCTGGGTTCAATCCGCGAGTCCGCGCTTGCGCCGGTCATATCCCAGTTCAACCTCGGATCCGAGGAGAAGGCACAGCTTATCCGTTCCTTCCACGGAAACGATACGGTTGCGGTTCTCACGAACGTCCGTGAGGCTCTTACCGAGATAATCAATACCCGCGAGGGATACACGGCGAAATACAACAAGATAAGCTCGGATATCGACGCTCTGATACAGTCGCAGAAGGATATGCAGCAGCAGATAGAGTTCCTTGCGCACATAGAAGACCTTATCGGCGAGACCTTCGATGCCAGAAAGAAGTTCCTCGCGAATGTCGAGGGCTATGAGGGCGGTCTCAGGGCAATCGACGAGAAGAGGAGGAGCGGCAACGCGACCGTCGAGGGAATGTACCGCACATGGTTCGGCGAGATCAACCCCAATGTGCTCTCGCTCATAAAGGATGACTCCGACCTCTCCGTCCTCGACTACGACGAAGAAGGCAAGGCGGAGATCGAGAAGCTCTACAACATCGTCCAGTGGAAGTACAAGGATCTTCTCGACTCGCACAAACTCGGTATCAACAATATCTCGGTCGGATACGGCAGTGCAGGCACGGAGAGATGGAGCTTTGACAAGGCGGCTCTCGTTGCGGCATCGCCGTCGCACTGGCTCTCGCAGCTTACCGAGAACAAGGGAAGCGACCTCAGACGCGCTCTCGTAAAGCAGCTCGACTTAAAGAGCAATGACAGCGCCAAGGTCAACTCGCACAATTACACAAAGCCGTGGGAGATCTCGCTCACCTTCTTTGCGGCGGCAAGCTTCCTCGACAACATATCTCCGCTCACGACGGGCGGCGGATACTGGGAGAAGTACGAGAGGTCGAAGGAGAACATTCTCCACCACGCACTCTACTTACAGGAAGGCAAGTACGTCGTAAGAAAGAAGACCCTTCTACTCACCGAAGCCGCCGAGATTGCCGAACTTGAGGCAGGAACCAAGGCAGACGCGGATGCGGCAAGGGAGAGAATTCTTGATCTCTACACGGTCAAGGATATCAAAGAGGCCGTCGGCGAATGATTATAAACAGTAAAAAAAGGAAGATCTACTTTCTGGCGGCACTTCCGCTGAGCATAATCGTGGCATATGTCTTTACCACGATTGCTCCCGTTTTTAAGGTGCATCCGGCGCCCGGCGAACTCACGATATTTGTGGAACTGCTCTGCGGAATATTCTTTGCAGTAGCAATCGGAATGCTCTTCAATGAGGATTCCCGAATAAACGGATTCATCTACGCCATCGTCTTTGCGGCGGTTCCTTACTTCTATGTGATGATATCACCGTGGGCAAACATCAGTCTGCTCGTCATGATGTATTCCATAGGCATCATTTTGGGAGGCGTTGCCGTAGTAAAGTCCGTAATCACGAACCGTTATGACTTTCTGGCGCTTATCGCCAAGATTCTTCTGACGGTCCTGTTCCTGACGATTATCGGTTTCCTTCTCTACGAGATGTCGCTTGCCGTCATGGACGCCACCGATGCGTATGCGGCGCAGAGCATATTCTTCTTCGGCGCAGGCATCATCCTTGCGGTTATCCTTTACTGGATAGCCATGAAGATTACGGTCGGCGTGCGTGCCTCCGAGATATTTGTCTTCGGACCGCGTTCTTCGGGAAAGACCTACTTTGTTCTGGGTCTGTGGAAGTATATCTCGGATAATTACAACCGCGGTCACACGAACGACGGCGTTGTGCTTACGGGCGACCCCAACGACGACGGCGACGACCTCAAGCTCTCCAATCTCTACTCAATCGTGCTTGACGGCAAGATTCTTCCGAGGACTTACCGTTATCAGATGGTCATCTATGAACTGAAGGGAAAGAAGTTCGGTCTGATTCCGGTTAAATGGACCGTTGTCGATTATGCCGGCGAATACTACGACGAGCTCAACGATATCAACTTCAAGAGAGCCATATCCCTGCTGAGCGCGGCAATGAACATCTCGCCCGCCGAGGTGAGGAAGAATGCCGGAACGATGGACTTTGTGAGGTTCATCAAGTTCAATCACGCGGATAAACTCCTCGACCCCGAGTTTACGAAGAGCGTCATCATCGCGACCATGTACGGCAACTTCCTCAAGGCGGGCAAGGTCATCTTCCTCGTTGACGGCGAGAAGATTACGGATAACCGTAAAGGGCATTCCCAGCTTGCCAGGGAGTTCGGCGGCTACATGAAGACTCTCATAGATCTGGAGGACAAGAACTTCTTCGGCGTCTTCAAGTCGAACAAGAAGTTCGCGGTCGTGGTCACGAAGTCCGACCTTGTTCTGTGGAAGAACAAGGAGATCAGAGGTCTTATCCGCTCGATGAATGCGTCAAAGCTCTCGGATGTTCCCGAGAAGTCGAAGCAGGCGCTTGCCATCGAAAACTCGCTCTTCGAGATACTGCGCACGAATCTGGTCTTTAAGAACCTCATCAATATGATGGACGATATCTCGATGCATTTCATCGCGGTATCGGTGGATGCGACCGCCGAGCCCTTCCCGACCGAAGAGGGCATGGAAGAGGAGATTGCTCCGACGGACCTTGCGCCGTGGAGATTCTCCGAGGTCTTCAAATTCGGCAGGTGAGATTATGCAGGATACTTACGGAATATTCACAACCGACGGCGAGATCGTTTCGGGCTCGCTCACTGACGAGTATGCGGTTAATCTTGCCGAGATGCTCGACGAAAGTACGGCTTCGCTCTATATCTCGACCAGAAACGGTGCCCTTCTCATGGGCACGGCGGTCAACGTCCAGAAGAAGGGACGCCGACCCGATACCGTAATCTATCTCGAGAAGAGCGGCTATGACGCTTATCTCTCGCACATAGATCTCTCCTATGTGCAGGATTTCTATGCCCGGGTCAGGCGCACTCTCGAGCAGAACGATTACGAGGTGAGAAATCTCGCCTCGGACGACAATTTCTTCGACGAGAGGAATATGCGGCTGACATCCAAGATGTCGGATATCGGAACGGCGGATTATGCCATCGGCAGACTTCTGCTTGGCAAGAATGTCCTTGCCGTCTCCGACAATCTCTCAAAGTCCGTGGATTACGCCGTCCTCGTTGCCGGTAAGCTCAAGACCTATCTTTCGGCGGGCTTCACCATAGTCGTTGCGAAGAGGACTTTCCGCGATGCCGACCTTATGATTGTGGATAAGGTCTCGGGCGGGTATCAGATTAATCTGGCAACCGAGACCGTCACAGGCGGGTTTATCTCGGATATCTATCGGCATATAGGAGTTTTCGCGCAGAAACCCGATGTCATGCAGGGATTTAGCGGCAGAGAGCCGCTGAACCGTATTGCCGAGAGGGTTGTCACCGAGTTCGAGAGGACTCAGAACATATCGCCGGCGGGCAGGAAGCAGTATGCCGATTTCATAGTTTCGGAGAGGATACGCGAGTTTTACAGTGCGCCTGCGCCGCGTGCATTCTCGTCCGAGAGTTATTCGGAGAGCCGCCGTCAGGATACGAAGTTCGATAAGACGGGCTATAACTCAAAATGGGTGGTCACGGATTCCGACCGCGATAAAGTGATGCGCGAGTATGAGGAGCATATGGAGAAGAAGCATAAGACGCGTGTAATGTTTATCGGCGTCATTATCGTTGCGCTTCTCGTATGCGGCGCCGTCGCTTTCGTCGTTATCGACCCGCTCGGTTTGGGATTACTGAAGAAAGGCGATACCTCTACGGGCGAGCCCGATCATTATATTGCACCCTCCGAGGTTATTCCGAATACGAATTATTTCAATGTAACTCCTTTGTATGTCGAGGTTCAGAATATTCCGCCGGGTTTTAGTGCTTTCGACAGTCAGTATGATGTGACTCTGGTTGAGAGTCCGCAGTTGGTCGCTCTGCCTTTGAATACCAATCCGTATGCTCTGGACAGCCATGCCGAACTTATTGTGATGAAACTGGACACGGCTACGGGTTATTGGTCGCAGACGGGTACTGTCGACAAAATAAGATCGGATGAGGTCTGGGCGACTCTCCCGGATTCGGGTATATATCATCTGTTTTATCGGATAACTCCCGAGATGACCGTTACGGGAGGCACTCCTTTCTCCGAGCCGCCCGCATCTCCGACCGCATCTCCTCAGAGTCCGCCCGATATGCCGAACGGTAACGTCAATAACGGCAATAACGGCATTTAGAACGGAACAGGAATAAATTCATTTTTTTCGCCGTCATGATACACGCAACAGGGACTAAAAGATTTGTTTACGGAGCGCTTTTAGCCCTGATTCTCCTTCTTTTACTGATGCCCGCGGTGAGCGCCGCCGTCGGAGAGGCATTCAAGATCGAGACCGAGCCGCTGGGCGCAAAGATCTGGATTGACGGCAACTATCGCGGTCTTTCCGACAAAGATACGGTATTTTACAGTTTTGAGACGGGTCCGCACCTTGTCCGTCTGGAACTTGACGGCTATGAACCTTACGAGGTTGTAAAGACGGTAAGCGAAGGCGCATCCGAGCTTGTGTATCATAAGTTCAAGCCGATTCCTACGACGGGTCAGATTGATTTCGCAAGTACTCCGACGGGTGCGGATATCATACTTGACGGTCGCAATGTCGGAAAAACACCTTATACGCTGAGAGATGTCGAGCCCGGCGAATACACGGTGATTATCAGACACAGGGGTTATAACGACTGGACGGGAAGGGTTAACGTCGAGGTAGGAAAGTTATCCGAGGTCAAAGCCGAGCTGGTTCCCTCGGATACAACGATATCGGTAACGACCGTGCCCGCGGGTTTCGAGCTGTATATTGACGGCGTTGACGTGGGTACGACTCCGTATTCGGGCACGATTTCACAGGGAAGGCACGACATACGCATTGAAAAACTCGGTTTCAGGACGATTGAGGAGACTCTCATCATCGGTTACGAGGGCGCGGATCTGACCTATGTCCCCGAGACCACCATACCCGAGGCTATCGCCGAGGTGGAAGCGGCAATAACCGCGAATCTCAAGTATAATCCCGTATTGGCGAAGACACTGATTGAGGAAGCCCGCGCCGCATACGAAAGGAGGGATTTCGACGAGGCGATCAATCTTACGCAGAGGGCGATGATAGCGGCGGAAGACGTTGACCTCGACGATGTCAAGAATGCCGATGATATGGTTGCGGAAATCTCGAACAACACAATCTATATGCTGCCGGTTATCCTCGCATTGGTTATTGTCTTGCTGGTTGCGGCGAACGTAATGCGGCATCGCGTGAAACCGATTATCGTCCTTGACGTCCCGAAAGCCCTGCGTGCCGCCGGAGAAAGCCCGCAGTATCTGAAGTTCTCCGTCGATGCCAAAGGCGGCAAATACCGCGCTTTTGTCTGCACGGTCTACCTCGACGGCAGATCCATGGAGCATTTCGTGGCGCCGGGAAGCTACGAAGTGCTGATCTCGGGGGAGCACAAATCGGTCGGCGAGCACACCGCCGCCGTTGAACTCAAGATATCCAAGACCCGTTACGGTGTCGCCTCCGCAAGAACCGAGGAGACCTACACGGTCTTCGACGACAACAGCATAATCGACAGCGACAGCCTCTCGCTTATGGAAGACGGGGGCGGAGAGAACGACGCCGCTAAGAAAGGACTGAGCGGAAAGTTAGGAAAGAGCGGCATCGGCGGGATGTTCGGAAAAGGCGGCAGAGGCGATAAAGGCGGCGACGGAACGCAAAAACGCATATCTCTCGGCGATATCTTCGGCGGCATCGCGGCTTCCAAGTCGGCAGATTCGGCAGATTCGACAGTGCCTGCAAATTCGGCAACATCGACAGCATCCGCAAAAGAGGACAATGCGGATAAAGACGGAAAAGCCGAAAATGCCGAAAATATCGAAAAGTCCGATGGCACTTCGGAAAGCCCGCGACCTAAGAAGTATTTTGCGCCGTACATAAAGAAAAACGCACCGAAAACCGATGCGGGCGGCTCCGAAAAGGAATCGGCAACCGATGCCGCGAAAGAATCAAAGAATGATTCTCCGAAAGAATCCGTAAAGGATTCGCCAAAGGATTCAAAAACCGATTCCGAAAAGGATTCCGCAAAAGAGCCGACCGAATAAAAAAAAAGAATTTGTTTTGCTGTTTTCGGCTATTGTATTTTTTTGTTTTTATTTCATTATCCTCTCGGAATCGAGGTCTTCAAAGAGTTTCAGCTCTTCCTCGGTCATCTCGCTGTCCTCGGTCGCATGACGCGGCTGAGAAGACTGATTTGATTGATTTGACTGATAAGACTGATTGGTCTGAGTCGACTGTCCAGTCTGATTCGGCTGAGCGGTGTCTCCGTCGGCGGAAGCATCCGTCACGGTGCTGCCGTCCGCGCTTGCGCCCGCAATGCCGTCGTTCTCGGTCGGGAACTCGCCGTCCTGCTGAGCCGCGGCATCGGTCTTATCATCCTCGTCGATGCCCTTATCGTCGGGCAGGTCCATTCCCATCGCGGTGAAGAGGCTCTTGATTCTCTCGTATTTCAGCCACTTCATATCCATCTGGAAGATGAGATCCGAAAGCTCGTTCGCGGCTTTCATGACCTTCCTGAACTCCATCGAGTTTTGCGGACCCGCAACCTTCTTAATCGTCGAGACCGGAGGCTTTAGGCGTGCGCAGATATCGGCAATCGCCTCGATGTTGCGGCTCTGCGCACGGAAATTGCGCGAAAGTTTCTCATCGCGCTCCTCGACCTCCTTCTCGCGTGTCACGTCAAAGCAGATAATCGCAAAGTGTGTGACCTTTTTGCCGTCGGAGAGCATAATCGTCTCGATATTCAGATAATGCGCCACCTTGTCCCTGATATACGACCTCTCCTTAACCGCAATCTCGCTCGGCACACCCGATCTGTGGCTGTCGAAGAGATCCTTGAAGTCCCACCTGTTGCCGAAGATATCGTTCGGCAGAATATCGTAAACGGGCTTATCGAGCTTGTTCAGGTCGGCACCGAGGCGGATGCAGAGATTTGAGAACGCCGAGTTATAGACGACTATCTTGAAATCCGAATCTATGAGGCAGACCGAGTCCTTGATTGCGTCCAGAACAATCCTGTAATACCTCTCAAGCCCAGATTCGCCCTCGCCGATGGCGCCGTTGGACTTGTACGGGATAAGAACGAAGAAGTATTCGTCGCTGTTCCAGCGATTGCCCTTGACAAACCCGATATTGAGCGACATCGGGAGAAAATCGCCGTCCTTCTTCGTAAGCGTCACCGACTCTATCCACGAGAGGAGGTTTTTCTTCTCGGCGGTATCGGTCCGCAGGGAATCCATCATATCCGAGATCTTCCTGCGGTCGTGCCTGAAGAGATGGAAGATATCGTAATCCGTCGCTTCTTCGCGCGAATATCCCGTAAGCGCCTGCGCCGGCGGATTCATGCGGGTAATCTCGCCGTCGACGGCGACCGTGATGACGGCGTCGGATACAAGCCGCAGTGTGGAATCGATGAGAACGTTCGGCTCCACCTTTTTGATAACGCTGTGCTTGTGAAGCGTCATCTCGATATTGCTGTAAAGCTCGCGGTCATTGAACGGCTTAATCAGGTATCCGAACGGATTTGACCGCATTGCTTTCTTTATCGTCGCCTCGTCCGAATGCGACGTGAGGAAGATAATCGGGATATCGTAGAGGTTATAGATTCTCTCCGCGGCTTCGATGCCGTCCATATCCCCCTGAAGCGTGATATCCATAAGGACGAGGTCGGGCTTGGCATCCCGCGCCAGCTCGATGGCCTCCTGACCCGTCTGTGCTTCGCCGACCACGTAATACCCGAGATTCTCCAGAGTCTCCCTTATCTCAAGGGCGACAATGCCTTCATCCTCGGTTATCAGTATCTTCTTATTGGACGGCATATTCCTCACCTGTTATTGATTATTACAGTTTACCTCTGAAATTAATGATAATTTCTGTGCCTTCCGAAGATTCCCCGGAGTTCTTTATCTCGATGACGCCGTTGAGCTGCCTTACGAGAGAGCGGATAATCTTCATGCCCAGCGTGTCTGGGTTGTTGAGCAGGTTGCCGGCGTTCTTATGCGAACCGCCCGTACCCGCGCCCGAAGCGTCGTGTCCTCCGGCGGCAGCGGGGTTTCTGATTCCCACGCCGTTGTCGCGGTATGTGTAGACATATCTGACTTCGCTCTCCGCATCGCCGTCCTGCGCCGTCGCCTGCCCCGCTGCCCCCGCTTCCGGTTTCTGCATGGATATGTCTATGGATATCCTGCCCGCTCTTTTATCGGGGAATGCGTATTTGTAGGAGTTGGTTATGAGTTCGTTTGTGATGAGTGCGCAGGGGACAATGGTATCCAGGTCGAAGGAGAGGTCGCTGTCGCCGGTGACCTCGATGCTGATATCTCCGAGTTTCTCGGAATACTCTATCATGATGTTCCTTGCGAGATTTTCGAGGTATTCGCGGACGTCGATCTCGGCAAGACCTTCGGAGCGGTAGAGTTTCTCGTGCACCATCGCCATCGAATAGATTCTCGTCTGGCAGTCGCGGAGCGTCTCGCGTGCCTGTTCGTCTTCGGTCCTGTTCATCTGGAGCTTTAAGAGACTGACGATGACCTGAAGGTTGTTCTTGACCCTGTGATGGACTTCGCGGATGAGCATCTCCTTCTCCTTAAGGGATATCCGGAGGTTTTTCTGCGCGACGACGTTATCTGTTATGTCCAGCATTCCGATGATTCGCAGTTCGACCGTGCCGGATTCGTTTCTGAGTGTACTGTGATAGACCTGGCAGGTATGCGTGATGCCGTTTATGTCGTTGATATGTATGATGAGCGTCCTGTTCTGCGGCGTCTCGGGCTTTGTCTTTTGGGATTTCGTCTTCTGCTCCGACATCCGCCGCTGGAGTTTGCCGGAATTCGCGCCCGACGTTATCTCCGTGCCTTCTCCGCCGATTATCGATTCGCACATGTTCATGCGGCATTCCTGGGGTATGAACTCGAGTTCGAAGAAGTTTTTCCCGATAAGCGACCTGCGGTCGTATCCGAAGATCTTGAACTGGCTGTCGTTGATGTCGCGGATAATGTTTCTGGAGTCTATGACTATCATCGGCGCCGGCGACGTCTCGAAGAGTATCTTGTATCTGTTCTCGCTCTTGTGAAGCGCAATGCTCAGAAGCGTGATAATAAGCCCGATACCTATCATTATGACCGCATAGATGCCTGTATCGAAGAGCGTCTCGCGATGATTCATGAGGACGGCGAGTATTACGAAGAGTGCCGTGACCGATACGGTGTAGATGATTCCTTTCCGCTGATATATGAAGGATGCAAGGATAATCGGGATTAAAAAGATGTTTGCGACGCTGTATGACTGCGAGTTGCTTAAGGAGATATAGCTTGCCGTGAAAGCAAGGGCTGTGAGAAGCCCTATTATCATCAGCCAGATAAGGTCCGATTTATCCGAGACTGTTCTGCCGGGCAGTGTGCTGTCGGTCATTTTCAGCGAATCTCTCTTTTCGGGACGGGTTTATTGTCCTGTATGAGATCAGATAGGACGCGAATATATTAAAAGTCTTACAACGGGGAATTCAGCACCCCGAGAAGTTCCGCGACGCTGCCGACGACCTCCCCCGACTCTTCGAGCATGAGATTTACCGCCTCGTTGTCGCCGGTGCGCCTGAAATCCGTCCTCAGCATGATAATCCGTTTTCCGGCGGCGAAGGCATAACCTATCTCCCATGCCGTTCCCGAATCCGCATCGGCGCCGTCGATGACCGCGACGACGATATCGCATTCTTTGAGGGCTTTGAGGTTATACCCGAAAATACGCCCCGTCTCCGCCCCGTCGCGTGTGGAGGAGTCATCCCCGACCTCCTGCGGCAGATGGACGAGATACTTTTTATCCCGCAGAATGCCGGCAATCTTCGCATTAAACTCGCGTTCCGCCTCGGAGAAGAGCGGCGCCGCGAGATATATTCTGTACATCGAAAACTCACTTACATCATAGGCGGGAATATCCGAAAAACGTTTCATAAATGCGCCGCGACCGCGTTCCTTCACGTCCGTGATATAGACCGTGTTAACGCCGCAGGACGGGGACGAGTCGACGCCCACGATGCATGCGGGCATACTGCCGCGCCTTTCAAACTCTGCCCTCACATCCTTTTCCATGCGGTCGAGAATGCCGGCAAACTCCTTAGTATTGAGCCTTTCGAGGAACGAGCCGGGCTCTCTGTCCGCACCCAGATAAGCGGTCTCGGGGCAGGGAAGAAAGAGGGTTTCAATGCCGCAGTCACGGCAGCGGTCAAGGCATCGGTTAAACATCGCGATATCGGATGGCTTTGTAATCCCTTTTGCCCGAAGATTCGGGTTTTTTACGCAGGCCGCAATCAGAACATACATAATTTTCCTCCTTTATCCCCTTTATGCCGCGGTGCATCCGTGCATCCGCATCTCCGCATGCGGATGAACTACAGATGAACTTATACGATTTTAGTTTTAACAATAATATGATGATGCCCCTTTTGGCATGGCGCGACAATACATGTGACCCGCGCGTATGCTCGGTAAAGAAACTGGAACGGTTTCGGATGATAAAAGTCCACTCCAAGATAAGCGCGATTCCGAGGAACTCGCTTATTCTCGACCCTACCGCAGATCAGGCTCTCTCACCCGCCGACAGGATAGCGCCGTCACTGACGGCGCTGGACTGCTCGTGGGAGGCGCTTAATACGGGGATTGTCGAGGGTTACCAGCGAAGGCGGGCGCTGCCGTTCCTCGTCGCCGCCAATCCCGGTCATTTCGGGCGTGCCTTCATGCTGAACTCGGTCGAGGCTCTGGCAGCCGCATTATATATCATGGGGGAGAAGAATCAGGCGCATGATATACTCTCAAAGTTCAACTGGGGTCTGAGATTTCTGGAAGTGAACGAGAATCCGCTCAACGAGTATGCAAACGCTAAGGATTCGGCAGAAATCGTAAAGATTCAGTCCTATTATTACTGAACGCCGTTATCGAACGTCGGCTTACATAGAAAAAGGGGAATAGGGACAAAGAGAAATAGGGGAGATACGAAAATGACCGCGAATATGCATGACTGCGTACCTGACTACGCCGATATCTGGCGCAGGCGTATGGAAGAGGTCTTCGAAAGCGACGAGAAGCACGGCAACCGCGTTAAGTGGGACTCCGTGGAGCACGCGAGGTCTTACTGGGAGAGGACGAAGAAAGACCGTTGCCGCCCGCTGAAACAGCTCGAGACCATAAACCTTCAAAAGACCGAGCGGTTTCTGGACATAGGCTCGGGTCCCGGGACTCTGGGCATTCCCGCCGCAAAACTCGCCCGTGATGTTGTCTGCGTGGAGCCGTCTTTGGGAATGTGCACTATAATGAACGAGAGAATCGCGGAGGAAAACCTCGCAAACGTCACCGTCGTTCAGAAAAAGTGGGAGGACGCCGATCTTGAAAAAGACCTCGGCATCGCCGAAAACGGGTTGTTCGACGCCGTTGCCGCGTCGTTCTCGCTGTCCATGGCGGACATATGCGAACAGGTTCGCCGTATGGAAAAGGTCTGCCGCGGCAGAATATTCCTCTTCTGGTTCGCCGGCGAATACATCTGGGAGAATAAGGAGTTCGGGGAGTTCATGAGGTCAATCGGCGCCGCGGATTTCTACCCGGGACCGAAAGCCGACCTTCTCTACGGCGCTCTCGCTCAGATGGGCATTTACCCCGATTTATACACATATTCCCTAAGCCTGCCCGACGAGTATCCGTCCGCGGATGTTGCCGCCGAGAAGATTGCACAGCGGCATGCCGTCTCCGACCCGAAGAACAGAGAGAAACTTCGCGAATGGCTTAAGGCGCATTTCGACGGCAGAGTGACCCTTCACGGAAGGTCGCAGAGGGTCTGCATTCACTGGGACGTGAAGAAAGAGTAATTTACAGTCATACTTTTCTTTTCCGAATTACGAATATGACCGCAAAGCAGAGGATTATGACTGCGGCAATGATTATTTGAAGCCCCCTTCCTTCTTTGCCCGGGGAGTCGGGAGCGATGATGCTGTCCGCAATCGAGATAATTCCCCCGCCTTCGCGGTTTTCCCAGTCACGGTCGAAGACCTTTGAGTAATACTCTCCGATTGTGCCCGATTGTCCGCCGCTGCCGCCGTTTACGCTGCCGACGCCGCCCGCGAGGATAACGCCCGCCTCGCGGTTGTATGACGGCGAGTTCTCGTTCCAGTTGACCGAGCTTACGAGGACTCTGTCGCGGTCGGCGATGACGCATTTGTTGTGAATCTTGAGGAGTCCGCTCCGGTCGAGATCTATCAGCGCCGCCTTCAGATCCAGTTTTTCCTTCGCGGCGATGTCGTTTATGTAATCCGCCATCTCGTCGTTGTCGTCATCGCCATCGGTGTTGTAGCGGTATGAGTCGAGGAGAACGCGGACCGAGACCCCGCGTCTTGCGGCATCAATCGCCGCTTCAAGATACGGGTTTTTGCCTGTCGACCATTTCGTTATGTATGCCTGCTCGATGTAAAGCGATTTTTCGGCGCTGCTTACGAGTTCGGGGATGAGGTATGAGGTGTCGGGGGAGAGCACCGGCGTTACGGTGACGCCCGAAAAGGTCGCGGGTGCAAAGACGATATCCCCGCGGTATGCGCCGCCGACGCTCTCCTCGGCTCTTGCGCCGCGAATTTTCTGCGGGTTTGCGGCGGCGTAATCCTTCCAGTCCGTGACCCAGCCGCCCCTGATATCGGTCTCGAAGACCTCGGTGAAGTATTCCGCGACCGCGGCGCTCTCAATCAGCGCACCGAAACCGCGATTGCCCCTGCCGGCGGTTCCCGCGGCATCCGCGTACGGAAAGCCCGTATTGCCGAAGTTTTCGCTTGCAATCAGGAGTTTTTCGCCGTCGATGACCATGTATTTGGCATGGTCGAATCTGTAGGGCGTGTGGTATATGCCGTTCTCCGTGGATACGAGTTTTACGTCGGCGCCGTCGTTCGAGAGCCGCGATGCCGCGTATATGCTCTCCGGCGAGAGTCCGCCGACGGGGCTTCCTTCAAGGAGGATTCGTGTCTTTACGCCCGCGGCAATCCTCTGTTCCAGAATCTCCGTGATATCGGGGTTTGTGAGTTCGTAGACATTGATGTCAATCGTCTTTTTCGCAGATGAAACCGCGTCGGAGAAGACCTTATACGAGCCGTCGGGCGCGGCAAAGGCGGTTACCGCCGCTCCGTTCACCGTCCGCGGCGCGAAATCCGACTGACCGATATAATACGGGCGGATATCCCAGACTCCGGTGGCGGCGTCGAGCTTATGCACGCGCCCCTCGCCCTTTTTTATCGTGTCGGAGGGGTAGACTATCTCCTGCACGGTGACGCCGTTTATTGTCAGTTCGAGGTTGTCGCCGCCGTTGCCCATCTGGAAGTTGCCGGTTCTGACCGCGTCCCTGACCGACGGCGTCGTATCATACATCTCGTAATCGGGGTAGTATCCGTGAACGTCACGGAATGCGGCGCCCTCGCGTGCCACGGTAACCGCGCCCGAAAACGCCGCACCCTTCGGGAATCCGACGCTCCCTTCGCCGTCGGAGACCTCAACGCCGCCGAGGCTTCCGCCGCCTCCGAGGACAAAATACTCGTCGCCTTCGCCCTTGAGGTAGGTGTCGGGGCAGAACTCGGTGATTCTGATATCGTATGCCGTGTATGCCGCCGATGCGGTCTGGCATATGCAGAGCATGAAGATGATGCCGAGGATGAAGAGCGGAAGATATCTCTGAATGACCGAGATAGCGTTTTCTCCTTCGTTTTTGCGGCGCTCCTTTCCTTTGCCCGATACTGTTTTGCCGTGCATGCCGATACCCTATAGAATCCGATAAAAGTAATAGGTGAACGGGTTTTTTAGTATTTTGTATTTTCAGTTGCAGTATCCTGTATTTTTGTATTCCCTGTAATTTCGGTATTTGCCGTATAATTATATCGCGAAGAAAGATCATATCTGAATGAACTGACAGATTACCGGTGACGGATGAAGATGAACGGAGAAGCAGAGGGAAGCGGCGCAATCCGCGGGGATAACGCCGCGTCCGCGTCGGGAGAGCGCCGGCGGATACTTGTCGTGAAGGTCGGCGGCAGTCTCATGGATAAGGTCTCATCCGTAATCGCGACTCTCAAATCCGCGGCGCAATCCCCTGACTGCGCCTTTGATAAGATTGTCCTTGTCCCCGGCGGCGGCATCTTCGCCGACGAAATCCGCAGCATGAACGCCGATGACGAAACCTCTCACTGGCTTGCCGTGCTTGCCATGGAGAAGTTCGGCTATCTCATTTCGGCGCTCGGCATTCCCGCAACCGACTCTTTATCGGATTGCATCGCGGATTTCGCGGATGCCGACACCTGCCGCGGCTCATCCTGCGGCGGAAAAACCCTCGTCCTCCTGCCCTATAAGCCCGTGCGCGAGTATGACCCGCTGCCGCATTCGTGGGACATAACCTCGGATTCGATAGCGGCATGGGTGGCATCGGAACTTTCGGAAAGACTCGGCGGCGATTGCCGCGTCTCTCTCCTTCTCCTCAAATCCGTGGACGGAATAATGCGCCGTGACACCAACACCAACACCACCTCCGCAATCAACACCACCCACACTGCCCCCGCCCCCGACACCGCCGCCTGCGGCGCGCCCGCATCGGATGCCGCCGAAAATTCCGAAATCATCCCCGAGATCTGCGGCATACGCGAGGGTGAGAGATTTGAGGAAGTCGACCCCTTTTGCATACCGTTGATACTCAAATCGGGAATCGACGGATATATCCTCAATGCCCGAAAACCCGAATTATTGACCGCTTTTATTCTCGGTCGGAATTTCGGCGGCACGCACATTCACAGGCACCCATAGAAGTTTTTAAGTGCAGACAAACCGAATTTATAAGTTAATTTTAGGAGAAGAAATATGGATACTGAAAAATGTACTTCATGTAAAGCCCCCCTCTCAGAGCCGGGATGGACAAAATTCACCTGCCCGAAATGCGGTGAGCCTATCTACAGATGCCACAGATGCAGACACCAGAGTGTTTCATACACCTGTGAGAAATGCGGATACCAGGGGCCGTAAACAATGGGTGACGTTGTTATCATAGTCAAGGTCATGCCGGAATCACCCGAGGTCGACCTTGAGGGTCTTAAAGTCGCAATCAAAGAGAAATACCCGGGAACACAGGACATGCAGATTGAGCCTATCGGCTTCGGTCTCTCCTCGCTTAAGGTCGCAATCGTCATCCCCGACGGTGACGGCGGCGCAGCCGAAGAGGCTGAGAAGATTCTCGCAAGCATCAAGGGTGTCGAGAGCGCAGAGATTGTATCCCTGACTCTTACATAATACTATTTTCGCATCAATTTTGCATTAATTATGCATTAAATTTGTATTAATTACGCGTTATTTACGCGTTATTTACACAATAATTGCGCATTATTTTGGAATTATTCGATATTCCCGTTTTAAGCGTAATTTTGAAAAAAAAGTGTTTGGGTTATTGCGGTTCTTCCCGTTGTCTCAGATTGTGATTCCGTAGATGATCATATAGAACAGTATAAGATCATATATCGAATGGGTTATTGCCGTAAACGTCGTGTGATAGTATTTCCTCAGAATTGCGAAGATAAAGCCCCCTAAGAATACCGAGAGAACGCCGTCCCAGTTGTACTGGAAGGCATGAAGCATGGCGAAGAAGGCTGTCGGAATCAGAATGCCGAATCTCTCCTGAAGAAGACCGCGGACTCCTATCTCTTCACCGAATCCTGCCGAGATTGCTGCGAGAATGGCGGCAAACGGCGTCAGGTACGGAGAGAAGAGTTTATTGACCGCAGCATTGTCCGTGAGGGTCAGACCCGCAAATTTGCAGACCATCGAAATGGCAGTGTCAATGAAGTGGAAGACAATAACCAGAGCCACGCCGACGCCGATTGCAAGCGCGAACTCTTTTGCCGTCGGCATCCTCAAGCCGAGTCTTTCACAGACCTGTGCGGCTGTCTTGCTGACGAACAATCCCGCAACAAGCATTGAGCCGAATATCATCCAGAACAGCGAATATACGTTGACCATGATTCCTTCCGACATGGCGGGGGATTCCGACAGAATGGTAATGCCGTTCGGGCTCGTAAGCGGCGGCTGACCCGTGGCAATCAGCGGTACCGCAAAGATGAAGATTACTGCCAGAATTGTCGTAAGTGCGGTCTTGTGCACGAACGAATCGGGATCTATGGGGATATAACGCGATATCCAAACACGCACTGCCCGAATCTGAGCGGTAAGTGCGAGTAAACCCGCGATTACGACTCCGAAGAAGAGACCGACAATCGCGCCGATCTGACCCTCCATCGACTTCAGAATATCCATACTCGCTTCCTCGGTCATTACCCCGCCGTTCGCGGCTTGTGTCATGCCCTCAACGGTATCGGGAGGCAGGACCGCGATGAGACCCATTCCGAATGTGACAAATGCCATTCCGAGAATCAGCAGAAGCAGCCAGATTGTCGTGATTATCTTTAAGCCGTCGTATTTCTTCGATGCGTATGCCAGAATCGCCAGAATTACAAACGGAGATATCTCTACCGCCGCTGCGAAGAAGGAGACTACCCATTCGGGAAGTATGGCGTTACCGGCGGTACCCAAAATCAGACAGACAATCATTCCCGCAATTATTGCTACGACCGCTTTCGGGTTGAAATTGTCGCTTTCGCCGGTTTTTGCGGTCGCGGCGCCTGCATTGTTCGCGTCAGCCGCATTTGCTGCATTTGCCGAATTTACCGAATTTGCCGCGTTGTCCGCATTATTTTCAGTGTTCTCATTGCTATTTTGATCCATTACAAAAACCTCACAGTTAGAGACGGTTCATTGCCGAATATGCCGCTCAGATATGTATTCCCGCAATGTTGAGGACAATCAGAAGAATTGCGCCGGGGAGTCCTCCGAGTGCGCAGATAAGTACTGAACCCCATGTGATTGTAAATCCCGACATTCCCAGAATTCCCAGATGGGATGTCAGAACCAGAAGAATGATTCCGAGGATGGAGTTCACTATCAGTGTTGTCAGATTCTTGAGGAAATACCACAGGACTATAAGAATTAAAGCCGCGGCTACCAAAGTAAGCAAAGTCCCTAACATAACAGTAATTTGACGGCAGTATGGATAAAGTTTTCTTGAAAAAAGGTTAAATGCGGTTTATCTTCCGATAACGCTCAATTCGGAGAACCTGAGGTAGGGTATGACACCCGAGCCGAAGTCGCGGGACTCTTTGGAGATGCCCGAGAGATTTTTCAGCATATCGAAGATATTTCCGGAGAGCATCGCGGATTTTATCGGGTTTTCTTTGACGCCCCCATTCATCCACGAGGCATTCGAGAGTTCGACCGAGAAATCGCCGGTAACGCCGTTTGCGGTGTGTGCACCGACAATGCTGTTGGCAAAGACGGCTTTCTCGTCGAAGATATTCTCGCGTTTTCCGTCAAGGCAGATGTTGTGCGTGCCGATGACGGGTGCACCGCCCGCTCCCGCCCTAACGGCGCTTCCCGTGGACTTTTCGCCGTAGCGGTACGCGGTCTTGAGGTCGTATGCGAAAGCCTCGACGACGCCGTTTTTGACGAAGTCAATC
>Ga0265298_10002578_pt1 | contig 24967 bp, 19 predicted proteins | sample AusTroGonzalo_MG_3_FD_193486 | JGI IMG/M metagenome (GOLD analysis project Ga0265298, IMG submission 193486) | Bovine rumen microbial communities from tropical cattle in Woodstock, Queensland, Australia - Gonzalo_01 | ecosystem: Host-associated > Mammals > Digestive system > Stomach > Rumen ...
CTGACAATTATCATTATGCTGGCTGAAAACTGCCGCAACAGGTTCAGAGGGCACATTTTGTGCCCCTTATGGTTTTTTCGGCTGTAAACCAGTATACTGTTATCATACCATATAATATGCAAATTCGGAATCAAATTGATTATTCTGAAAGGAGATCACGCTATGAAGATTCCCGAGAGCATCCTCAACACCCTCACTGACGAGCAGAAGAAAAAGGTTGAAGCTGCCAAATCCCCTGAAGAACTTCTCGCACTCGCGAAAGAATCCGGTCAGGAACTGACGGAGAACAGGTGGAAGGAGTTGCCGGAGGTTGGTGTTTCAATTGCGACGATTACAATAGCATAGTAACCTGCACAAGTGATGGCTTCCATCTATAACAGCCTGAAACGTGATGCAATACGATAGCCGGCGCATCACAGTGTCATAATCTGAGAAGAACTCCCGGAGCAGGAGGAGAAATAAAAAATGCTGTACCTTGATATAGCCGTTGTTGTAGGTGAACTGGTGGGGCTGGTGCTGGCTTCGATTGAGAACGGATGGGGCCAGTTCATCTTCTACACGAAGCTCAGCAATTATTTCCTGCTGGCCGCAACGATGGCGCATCTGTATTTTCTGCTGAAGAAACAGCCCGTGCCGAAGACGGTCAACAGGCTCAAGTACATCGCGACGTGCACCACAACGCTCACCTTTGTGGTGGCGGTGGCGGTGCTGCTGCCGACGTATAAGCGCCCGTACATCACCTTCCTGAACGGGGCAAATCTTTTCCAGCACACCCTGTGCCCGATTCTGGGGTTTGTTACCCTGCTGTTTATGGATCCGGTTGAGAAGCGGGATAGCTGGCTGGCACTGATTCCGACCGGGATCTACGCGCTGGTGATGGTGCCGCTGAATTATTTCCGCGTCCTGGAAGGGCCGTACCCGTTCCTGAAAGTTCATAACCAGCCGTGGTATATGAGCATTCTCTGGTTTCTGGCAATCGGTCTTGTGTCCTTCGGGATTGCCGTGCTGCAGCGCAAAGTATGCGGAAAAAGAGCAAAATGACGGAATCACCGGCTTTTTGAGCGTCCCCGCCGCTCTCTATCCCTGTTTATCTGATCCGTTAACTGTCCGCCTGTCCGGTCGAAAGTCCGGTCAGGCGTTTTTCCGGTTTATGGATCGTTACTCATCCAGCAGCTCCGGATGGGTTTCAATCTCATACAGGCTGCTCCATTCCTGAATCAGCGGACTCAGGGCTTCCATCTGCCTGGCCCGGTACGCGGACGCCTCCAGCGCCTGCTCTTCTTCCGCTGACAGCTGCTGTTCTCCTCCTTCCACATCCCCTGTGTACTGAATCATGACAACGCCTGCCGCGGTGGTCACGGGCTGCGATACATCCCCCGGGTTCTGAAGGTTTGCCGCAGCCTCCCGGAAGGCGGGCTCCCATTGTTCGCTGAGCGGATGAAACCAGGTTTCCTCCGCCCCCTGTCCGTCGCCGTATTCCTGCGCCAGGGCGGTAAACTCCTCTCCCACCTGCAGCCTCCGGGAAATCTCATCGATTGTTTCGCGGATCATTTCTGCCCCGGAAGCCTCGATGCGGGCTGTTTTCTCTTCGATCTCCTGTTTTTTTGCTTCCGCGGCCAGATATTCCTGCCGAGATGCCTCCGGGTCTTCCCCGGCAATCACGGCGTCGGCAATCCGTTCCCGGGCTTCTTCCATGGCAGTGATCTGCTCCTGCCGTTCCGGCGCCAGCCCGTTGATCTGCTTCACGATCTCCCCGGGATAATCAAGCCGGATCTGCCGGATCCGCCGGTACCCTTCCGGAGTATAGAAGGATTCGTTGCCGGTCGACAGGATTTCCTGTTCATACCGGGGGATGTCGTTTGCGTAGGCCTCCCGGTCCGGCCGGATGTAGTTTTCTTCCAGATAGTCCCGGACTTCCTGAGCGGAGATCGCCACATCCCGGCAGAAAAGCTCAAGAATCCGGTCAATCCATACCTGGGCCAGCACCTCCTGCCGGACCACATCCAGCGTGAACCCCATATCGGTTTCCAGCCATTCCGTGATCGCCCGGTCCTCCGCTTCATACCCCCGGGTTGTCAGCTGGGTTTTGAAATTTTCCCACACGGATTGATAAAGCTTCCGGGCGTAAGCGTTCACCTGTTCCGTTTCGCTTTCCGTCAGGGTATGCCGCCCCTCTTCCATCAGTTTGTTTTCAACGATGCCCATATGAACCAGGTTCCCGATCACGCTGTCGATCGTTTCCTCCCGGTTCCCGGTGATATTGGCCCCGGTAAATCCCATTGCGGCTAATTCTTCCGCAGAGGACAGCGAATACTTTGCCAGGGACAGGGGATACTCCACCTTTCCCACCCGAACGATGACCGGATCCTCCGCCATACCTTCCCCTTCGGCCGCCGGCAGAAGGCACAGCGCTGCCATCACCGCGATAACCAGGATACCCTTCTTATTTTACGCTATCATTCTATTTTTTCCATAGGGGCACAAACTGTGCCATCTGTGTTTTTTTGACGAAAAAGTCTTTATCCTTATCATCAGGTATTTATAATATAAAATGAAAGAAGATGGAAGAGCGTGAAGGAAAGCTGAGAGTGATCCATGTGAATTCCCATATTTATGGAAATTTTCGATATCACCGGATTTCCGGATATCATCAGCGTGGAATAACCTGAGCCGTTATCCAATGGGATGAAGGAGGCTGATCCTTGATGAAAGAAATCACCGTACCGGCCAATCTCGATAACATAGCTGTTGTGACGGGGTTTATCAACTCAGAACTGGAAACAACAGGCTGCTCCGAGCATAACCTCATACAGATTGATGTGGCCGTTGACGAGGTGTTCGGAAACATTGCCAAATACGCCTATGGACGTGAAGAGGGAAGCGTAAGCATTCGGGTAGATGTAAGCGGCAATCCGTCCGCGGTCAGCATCACCTTTATTGATCACGGTATTCCGTTCAATCCCCTCGACAGCAAGCCGCCGGATACGACGCTGAAGGCTAAAGAGCGGCAAATCGGCGGGCTCGGTATATTCATGACCAGGAAAATCATGAACGATGTGAGCTATGAATATAAGGATGAAAGCAATCAGCTGACCATCCGAAAAGTGATCAGATAAGCCTTATTTTGCCGCCGCATCCAGCTTTTTGAGGATGCCCGCGGATTTCAGTGCCGGCCGGACGGCATGGTAAAAGATCGGCGCCGTTACCACCGCGAAAGCTGCGTTGATCAGGGACGGGATCAGTTTCGCAACCATGACCGTCGGAATGGTCTCGACCGGCACCGGCTCCACATACATCTTGAACAGCCAGGTCTTCAGCATATACAGTGCCACATAGGTCAGCGCGCCGATCACGCAGGCGATCACCAGCGGAGGCAGATTCTTTTTCCAGTTGTCCTCCGCGTTCTTTCTGGTCCAGATCCTGTAGAGAATCCCCGTCACAAAAGCCATCGCGAACTTGCTGACGAAAGTGATCAGCGCGTCGGGCAGACCGTATCCGCCCAGCATCACATCATACAGCGCGGACCCGAGACCGGCCGCCGCGCCGCCCCACACCGGCCCGAGCAGAAGCCCGCTCAGCAGGCACATGGAATTGGCAAAGTGCACCTTGCTCTGCCCCAGCGGGATCCGGAAAATGGTAATCACGCAGATGATCGCAGCCATGACGGCGGTGAATACCAGTCGGGTGGTCACCGTACTGCTTCTGTTGTTGTTTGCCGCAACCGTATTGCTCATCTGAAAAACCTCCTTAATAATCGGAAAGCCTCCGTTTCATTCCTTTACCATTCGGACCGAAGGGGTTGCGGGGGCGATCGGAAAGCTCCCGCATTTTCCCCTTGACTTCGGAATGAAGCAAGTATATGCTCATTGTGGCCATATGAAAAGTGCCAGAAAGCGAGTTTTTTATAAGACCAGATGAAACAGACCAAACCCGCTTACCTTTCCCTTTACGAAACCCTCCGGGAAGAGATCCTGAGCGGTATCCGGCCCTGCGGAAGCCGTCTTCCCTCCCGCCGTGTCATGGCCCGCGACCGGGGGGTCAGCGCCGTCACCGTGGATCACAGCTACGAGCTCCTCTGTGAGGAAGGCTACGCGGAATCCCGCCCGAAAAGCGGTTTCTACGTCATATACCGGGAGGAGGACGGCTTTTCCCTTTCCGCGCCGCTGGCGGAGGCAGCCGCTCCGTCGCCTGTTCCGCCGGGAAACCGGGACAGTTTTCCCTTCCCGACCCTGGCCCGCGTCATGCGGCGCGTTCTTTCGGATTACGGGGAGCGGATCCTCGTCCGTCCGCCGAACGCCGGCTGCCCGGAGCTTCGGGAAGCCTTGTGCCGGTATCTGGCCCGAAACCGGGGGCTCCGTGTCCAGCCGGATCAGATCGTGATCGGCGCCGGGGCGGAATATCTCTACGGCCTGGTGGTGGAACTGCTCGGCCCGCGGCGGATCTGGGGTATCGAAGCCCCTTCCTACAAAAAGATTGAACAGGTCTACCGCGCCCGCGGCGTCCGGCTGGATTTCTGCGCTCTGGGGCAGGACGGGATCCTTTCCGAAGCGCTCCGGAGCACACCGGCTTCCGTCCTGCATATCACGCCCTTCCGGAGCTTTCCCAGCGGCGTCACCGCCTCCGCCTCCAAGCGCCGGGAATACCTGCGCTGGGTTTCCTCACCGGACCGCTTTCTGGTGGAAGACGACTATGAATCCGAGTTTTCCCTCCTCCGCAAGCCGGAAGAAACCCTCTTCGCCATGGCAAAAGGGCGCAATGTGCTCTACCTGAACACCTTTTCCCGCACGGTCTCCCCTTCCCTGCGCGTCGGCTATATGGTTCTCCCCCGGAGCCTGCTGCCTGTCTTTGAGCTTCGCCTCGGGTTCTACAGCTGCACCGTTCCCGCCTTTGAGCAGTATGTCCTGGCCGAACTCCTGAACGGCGGGGACTTTGAGCGCCATATCAACCGGATCCGCCGGCTGGAAAGGACACAGAAAACGACAGGAGGGCGCCCCGCGTGAAAGCCTGCACCTATCTTCTCCGCTGCGCGGACGGGACGCTCTACTGCGGCTGGACCAATGACCTTGAAAAACGCCTTGCCGCCCATAACAGCGGCAAAGCGTCCAAATACACCCGTTCCCGCCTCCCGGCGGAACTCGTCTGGTATGAAACCTTTGAGACAAAACAGGAAGCCATGTCCCGCGAAGCGCGGATCAAGCGCCTCTCCCGTCAGCAGAAGCTGGATCTGATCGAAGGAAAATAAACCGTCCCGATCCGGAACGATTCAGTCCTGCTCGTCCTCCGGATTGACGTGAATCATCACGTGTTTCACCTTGGGAAACTCCTTTTCCACGGCGCTGTGCACGCGTTCGGCGATCCGGTGGGCATCCCGCAGCGAGATGTCCGCCTTTACCGCGATCTCCAGATCCACATAGATCCGGTTGCCGAACTGCCGCGTGCGGAGCAGGTCGATCCGCCTGACGCCCTCCTGCGCCTCAATAAAGGTTCGCAGCCGCTGTTCGAACGCTTTATCCCCGGAAGTATCGAGCATCTTGTACACCGCGTCGCGGGAAATGTCGAAGGCGACCTTCAGGATCAGTACGCAGATGAGCAGGCTCGCAATCGGGTCCATGATCGGAAAGCCCAGCTTCGCCATGCCGATGCCGATAAACGACCCGACCGACGAGATCGCGTCCGAGCGGTGGTGCCAGGCGTCCGCCTTGAACGCCGCCGAGTCAAGTTTTTTGGCATAGTGCATCGTATACTGGAACATGCCCTCCTTGACGACGATGGATACCACCGCCGCGATCAAGGGCAGCAACGTGGGCACCTCGATGTTCCCGCGCTCCCAGAGCAGTTTGCGGATGCCGCTCCAGCCGATCCCGATCCCCGTTCCGGCCAGAATCAGCCCGAGGAGCAGCGAGGCCACGCACTCCAGCCGCTCATGCCCGTAGGGATGTTCCGCGTCCTCTTTCTGCCTGGACAGCCGTACGCCGATCCATGCGATCACCGTCGCGAACACATCCGAAAGCGAATGGACGGCATCCGAGACCATCGCGCCGGATTTGCCGAGGATGCCGGCAAAAAGCTTGAAAGCCGCAAGCAGGATATTCCCGAAGATTCCGACCCGCGAGAGCCGGTTTACGATTTGTTTTTCATCCATCCAAATCCCTCCGAAGGCAGCGGGTTTCCCCGCATCCGTCTATCATACGCCGATGCGTTCCGTTAGGCAAGCCGCAAAGTTTTCGATACGGCGCGGAACGGTTGACTTTTTTCCTGCCTTTCGATATAATTTACATGGTGAATTTTGTTCATATGTTTCATGTAACCAAACGTCATTCCAGACAGCGTAATATGTAACTCCGGCAGGAAAAAACGGCAGGACGGACGATATGAACCAAGCGGCGCAGGTTACCCTGGAAAACTATACGTATGTGGGCGATGTGGCGGTCATGGCCCTCTGTATCGTTACGGCCATTCTGGTGCTGACCTCCTATGTCAGCCGGACCCGCGCCTACCGCATCTTCACCAATATCGTCGTCATGCTCTTTGCCGCCGCCCTGACCAATATCGGCTGGCATTGGCTGCTCACGGCGAACAATCCCGGGACCTACGGCCTGATCTATGGGATGAGAATCCTGTATCAGGCTTTATTGTTTGACGTGTTTTTCCTTTTCGCCCTGTATACCACCGAGGTCTCCGGCCTCGATCACCATCAGGCCAGGATCGTAGCGATAGTTGCCTCTATCCTGTTTGTCGTCATCATCGGGATCGATGTGGTCCGGGCGCTCACCGGTAACGCCTACCATGTCGCGGAGAGCGGGATGGTCATCCGCCGGACCAGTCTCTACATCATCGGTTACATTCTGTTCTGTGCCCTCCTGGCGTTGCTGCTGACCCGGGTCCGGAATCTGGTGTACAAGCGGGTCATGTACGGGTTTTACGGGACGATGGCCCTTTCCTTCGCGATCCGGATCGGCCAGCTGTTCCTGAACGAAACCTCCCTGACCACGATGACCTTCGTTTTCCCCGTGATTGCCATGCTGTACATCATGCATTCCAATCCGTACAACATCACCCTTGGCGCGGTGGACGTCCGGGCCATGGAGGACCAGGTCCGGACGCTGTACGTCCGGAAACAGCCGTTCCTGTTCGTCAGTCTTCTCCTGCCGGATTATGACGCGGAAGGGAAAGAAATTCCGGAGGACATCCGGGCCCAGCTTCGCCGCCTTTCCACGAGTTATTTCCGGAACTGCGTCCTGTTCCAGATCGGCAAGGCCCATCTGATCCTGATCGCTCCCAAGCACCGCAACGCCGACTACGAGCACCGGTTCCAGAAGCTCCTGAAGGCCTTCAGCGATCATTACCGGCACTTCCGCGTGCCGTATAAGATCGTCCTCGGGGAGTCCATCGAGGAAATCAGCCGGAAAAACGAATATGCCAGCCTGATCCGCAGCATTAACCGGGAAATCCCGGAGAATACGGTTCACCGGGTCTCCCCGGACGATATTGACCGTTTCAACCGCGGCGAATATATTTTGCGGGAGCTGACGGATATTTATAACAGACGGGATCTGGACGATCCGAGGGTCCTGGCTTACTGCCAGCCGGTTTTCAACCTCCGCTCCGGCCAGTTTGACACCGCGGAGGCGCTGATGCGCCTGAAGCTGGACCAGATCGGCCTGGTTTACCCCGATCAGTTTATTCCCCTGGCAGAATCGTATGGCTATATCCACGTGCTCACGGAGATCATCCTCCACAAAACCTGCCGGGAGATTCACAGGCTGAAAGAAGAAGGTTTCCGGATCAACCGGATCAGCGTGAACGTCTCCGTGCTGGAACTGAAGGATGACGCCTTCTGCGGCGACATAGAAAAGATCATCGGCAGCAACCGCGTTTCCGGCGAGAATGTCGCCATCGAACTGACCGAAACCGGCAACGAGGAAGACTTCATGCTCATGAAGGAAAAGATCGAAGAGCTGCGCGCGGAAGGTCTTCAGTTCTACCTCGACGATTTCGGCACAGGCTATTCCAATATGGAAAGAATCATGGAACTGCCCTTCGATATCATCAAGTTTGACCGCTCCATGGTCATCGCCAGCGGAACGGACCAGCGGTCGGGGAAAATCGTGGAAAACCTGGCCCACATGTTCAAGGACATGGATTACTCCGTCCTTTACGAAGGCGTGGAGGACGAAAAGGACGAGGAACGCTGCCGGGAAATGTCCGCCGCCTATCTCCAGGGATATAAGTACTCCCATCCCGTGCCGATTGAGCATCTGAGGAACTTCCTCCCCAAGGCCGGGTAACATCTGCCTTCCCCGTCATCAATTCAGCCTGCGGCGCAGCGGCCGCAGGCTGGTTTTCTGTTTATATGAAGGATCTTTCTCCGCTTTCATATTCGGCGATTCTTTGTTTCAGCTCCTCCAGCGGCAGCACGCCGCTCAGGGAATCATACCCGCTGACGGAGGCGGCGCCTTCCGCGGCGGCCAGTTTCACACAGTTCCCGGGAGATTCCCCGTTCATCAGCGCCGTCAGGTAGGCCGCGATGCTCACGTCTCCGGCCCCGGTGGCGCTGCGCACGGTTTCAGCCCGGAAGCAGGGCTGCATGCCCTCCCGTTCCGCCCAGGCGCCCGGATCCAGTCTCAGTCTTTCCCCGGTCTGCGCCAGCCGTTCCCGGCTGCCCGTGCGCCAGACCATCCCGCTCAGTCCGCATTTCACGAGAACCGCGCCGCAGCCCATCTCCAGGCATTTCCGCGCCAGCCCGTCCGCCATCTGCGGGATCCCCTCCAGCTCGGTCATGTTTCCGCCCTTCGCGGAAAGAGCGTCGTAGCAGCCGCGGTCCAGAATATAACAGAGTTCCTCAAAGCTGGGAACGAAGAAATCGACGTCGGGCAGCACCCCGCGAAGAATCGCCTCCCAGTCCGCCCTGCCGGCGTCGCTCTTCGGATCGACCGCCGCCAGATCCAGGCTCGTGGCGATGCCTTTGCCCCGGATCCGCCGGAACATTTTCCGCAGCTCCGCCCCGTTTTCCCCGAACATCCGCTTCATCAGGGAAGGATAGCCGAAGTGGAACAGCACCGCGCCGTCCAGGGCTTCCTCCGGGATGTCCCCGGCGGAAAAGGTATCGTTCGCACCGGGATTGTGCAGGAAAATCCGGTCGATCCCCGGCACGGCCAGCACAACCGTATAGGCCGTGGAGCCTTCTTCGTCGACAATCAGTCCGCCCGCCCCGTAGCCGCTCAGGATGTTCCGGACCATGCTGCCGAAGGCGTCGTTCCCGATCTTCCCCAGCAGGGTCACGTCGTTCCCCAGTTTTTTCAGTGCCAGGCCGGTGTTGCCCACGCTGCCGCCGGTATGGACGCTCGCCGCTTCCATCCGGATCAGGCTTCCCGGCACCAGCAGGTCGCCGATCCGGTCGTACCTGTGTTCCGCCGGAAAGACCGGCGTTATGTCCAGGCAGATATGCCCGGCCGAAATCACTTTGCCCATGATTGCTGCCTCTCTGTTCGCATCGGCGATGCTGATGCGCTTCGTTTTTTTCTATCATAGCAGACTTTCCCGGTTTATTCCAGCGGCATTCTCTCCATTTTTTGCAGCGGCATCCGTTTCTTTTTTGCTGTTTTCAATTTCGGTGTTTTGCTGTATCATGCGGGTAACGGCTCCGCTGCGGCGGATCGGATTTCCCGTTCCGTTCCCGCCCTGCCCCGGAACCGCTTTGACCGAAAACAGGAGAGGAGACCGAAGAGGATGTCCGGAAAGAAAAAACTGGTTGCTATTCTGCTCAGCCTCGCGCTGCTGGCCGGCCTGGTGTCCCCGGCGGCCGTCGCGGAACCGGCGGAGGCGGACTGGGATTATGAGGCGGATGTGGTGGTGGTCGGCGCCGGGGGTGCCGGGCTGCCGGCCGCGCTGAAGGCGCTGGAGGACGGGTCGTCCGTTATGATCGTGGAGGCGAACTATGACTGCGGCGGCCATGCCGCCGTTTCGGAAGGCCAGCTCCATTCCGGCGCTTATACGTCTGCGCAGAAGGAGTGGAACGTGGTCGATTCCGCTGATTTGTATTATTACGATCATACCCGCGGTTTCCTGGATTCCAGGTTCAACAACCGCGAGGTAACGCGCTCCGTGGCCAACAGCATGGCCGAAGCATACGAGTTCATCCTGGGCAAGGGCGTCGTCATTCAGGATATCGAGCCCATGATTCGCGCCTATTACCGCGACGGCGGTTACGATGCGGACGGGACCGCCCGCATCACCTATGTGGACGCGACCGAATGGGAGAATGACATCACCGGCCGCAAGAACAACGGTATCGGCGTGACCCGGCCTCTGGAAAAGAGCCTGCGCGACGCCGGCGTGCCTTTCCTGATGAACTATCATATGGACACCATCGTCCGGGAGGGCGGAACCGCCGGTAAGGTGCAGGGCATCGTCGCCCATTATTCCCCCACCGTCCTGCCCGGGGAAACCGAACCCCTCAAAGGCTTTTTCAGCGAAGGCAATATTGACTGCACGAAGGAAACGGTATCGGTCAAAGCCAACAAGGCCGTGATCATCTGCACAGGCGGTTCCATCGGCAATGTCAGCTTCCGTACCATGTTCGACCCGCGCCTGGGGCCGGAGTTCGACGGTCTTGCCGGCATGCCCTTCTCGGACCAGGACGGTTCCGGCGAGCTGGCCGCCCTGAAAGTCGGCGCTTCCATGGGTTCCGCGGCGGGGTATATGGTGGACGACGGCGCAGCCATCGTCACCCCCGCCCGCATGGGATGCCAGTACGGCTACGGCAACGGCTTTGATGAGAACAGCAAGATCTGGCCGCTGTTCCGTTCCCGCGGCATCGTACCGGATTACAAAAGCATGATCGTAGTCAACATGCTGGGCCAGCGCTGCGGCAACGAGGATCTGCTGATCAATTCCCGCTCCATGCCGAAGAGCTACGACTTCTTCGAGACGGCCCTGTGCAGCGTCTTCATTGACGCGGACGGCGACGGCAACGCCGAATGCTACGGCGGGCCGCTGTGGGCGGTTTTCGATCAGGAAGCCGCCGAGCGCAATGACTGGGATATGGAGCACGCCGTGGACTATGAATACGGCTATGCCTTCAAGGCGGATACCCTCGAAGAACTGGCCGAAAAGGTCGTAAACAAATACTATGAAAACATCAGAATGGATCCGGAGATCCTGAAATCCACCGTGGAGCGCTTCAACGCGGCGGTGAAAGCCGGCTCCGGCGACGACTGGGGCCGCACCACGCTGGAATACACGATCGAGAAGGGCCCGTTCTACGCAGTCTGGGCCACCCCCACCCTCCATGATACCCTGGCGGGCCTGCGCGTGAACGGCAGCATGCAGGTGCTGGATCTGGACGGGAACCCCATTCCCAATCTCTTCGCCGCCGGAGAGAGCGCCGGGGGCATGCACGTGCACGGCCTCGGCCGCGTCATCACGACCGCCTACATCGCCGGCCGTGCCGCCGCCTCCGTCGATGAAAACGGCATCGCCACCGCCGACACCTCCCTGAAGCCCGAATACGCGGGGCCGGAAACCAACGATATGACAAAGACCGACAGTATCCGCTACTTTGACCTGCGGGGCGGCTCCTCCGCAACCATGATGAACTCACAGAAACAGGAGGAGCTTCGCAGGCTGGCCGCCGGTGAAAAAATCGAAGTGTCGGAATTGTCCGTCGGGAAAAACGATCCCAACGGTACGGCAGGCGCGGTCAATTATGTCGGTTCTTCCGACAACGGCATGGGCGGCGTCGTGAAGGTCATGGTCATCACCTTCAACGACGGGATTGTCAATATCAAAGTTGTAGAACATAACGAAACCGCGGGCATCGGCGACGTCGCGCTTGAAAAGCTTGTCGCGCAGGCGATGGAGCGGAAGTCCGCCGATGTGGACATGGTAACCGGCGCGACCATTACCTCCAAAGCCTTTATCGAGGCGCTGACCAACGCCCTGAATAAGATGGAATAATCACTTGGGTTCTTCCCCGGACTCCTCGGGCGCCTTCTGCGCTTCATAGGCTGTCCACACAGCCTGCGCGGCCTCGGCAAGTTCGGCACGGGTCATTGTTCCTTCCGGAAGCAGGGCGCTTCCGGCCTCTTCCCCGTTCAGGAAGATCCGGACCGTCTCCGCCAGGAACGCCCCGGTCAGGGATTCCTTCCCCCCGAACCTGCCGTCCTCGCCGGCATAAATCCCCGCCTGTTTTGCCCAGCAGGCGGCTTTTTCATGCTCCGAACCGGCCGCCACGTCCGTAAACCCTTCGCCGGACAGATCGGGTTCCGGTTTCCCGGCTGTCCGCCACAGCATTTCGATCGCGTCGGCCCGGGTCGCGGAGCGGTCCGCGAGGAAATAACCCGTCGGATACGGATCGATCAGCCCTTTGGTCAGCGCGAAAGCCGTGTATTCGTGATACGCGGGCAGGGCGGGCGTCGGGTATTCCTCCCCCTCTTCCAGCCGGATCCACGGAATATAGATGCGGTTCAGTTCCTGCATCCAGGTTTTTCCGTTTGCCCGTTTCGTGTCCAGCTGGTTGATCTGGCAGCAGCGTGTCCTCTGGCGGTTTCCGCTCCAGGGACTCATCAGACTGCTGACGGTGCTGATCACGTAGTATTCACCCGCCTGTTTCCCCAGGTACATCATCTGATGACCGCTGAAATTCAGCAGCGTGCCCATGGGCAGTACGTCCAGCAGTTTCTCTTTTTCTTCGAGGGTGTATCCCGCGATCTCCACCGAAGGAACCGTTTTCAGCAGTTTCTGCCAGGTGCCGTTGCGGGGAATGTCCAGGCCGAAACAGGCAAACACGGAGTGCTGGAGGCTTGTGCAGTCCTCGTTGTTCAGGCCCGCGCCCCAGCCGTATGCGTCGCCGAGGGAAGCCAGCGCGACCTTCGCCAGGTTGGCCGCCGTCAGGGGCAGGTAATCTTCGCTCACGCATTCCTTAGCGTTGATCAGGGCCGGCGTTTTGCCGTAGCTGCCGTCCTCGTTCCGCACGGGCAGGTACACGGCATAGTTATGCAGCGGAAGGCGGTTGATGACCAGCTCATCCGGATCCGTTTCGTCCATCCGCTCCAGCACCGTCCCCATGGTAATCAGGCGGCAGACGGTATCGGCGGCGGATCTGGAATAATCGGTATACATCTTGTCGCCCCAGAACACCAGCCGCTTCTCAGCCGGAATATCCCAGGCGGAAAGCCATTCCTCCCGGTCTTTGCAGATGGCGATGTCCTCCGCCCGTACCCAGCCGGGACAGCAGGAGGTTTTTACGCTGAAGTATTTTCCGTCCGCGGAGGTGGAATAGATCGCCACCGGCTCGTTCATCCGGATGCCGACCAGCGACTGATAGTCAAAGTCGATGTCCGCGGGATCGTCCAGGATCAGCCCGTCCCACGGGAACGCGATCAGTTCGGTCCGCTTCGCCGCGATCCCCCAGCGCACGGGCATTTCCTCCGCCGCGTCCGGATCGATCATGTTGGCGGCGATTCTGTCGAAATCTTCCTGTTCCATTTTCTTTCCCGTCTGGTCCCAGACCCAGCCGAGATAATACTTTGCGTCATCTTCGGCGCTTTTCAGCAGGGCTTCCTGCCGGGCGATCCCGTTGTATGTCCCTTCAAGATTCCTCATATCGATCCGGCAGGCCCCTTCCGTGGCCTCGGCGTCCGCATTCAGCAGGCCGATCACCTCCGGCGTCGCGAGAAGGCTGTCCGGCTCCGCCGTAAGCCCGGACCAGTAGCCCGGATCCGTCATCGCTTCCGTAACTCCCGGCATGTATCCCACTTCCCGGGCCGCCAGCGCGGGGAGAGGCAGGATCAGAGAAAGCGCAATACACAGTATGATGATTTTTCTTACCGGATTCCCGATGCCCTTATGCATGGTTTTTCCTCCTTGCCGTTCCGAACGTGAAATTGTCAGTTCCATCATATCATACCTGCCGTCATAAAGCTATTTTCAGCCGGAAAAAAACTTCTGCCGTCCACCAACATCTGGTGCCCGGCAGCAAATTTCTATACTCCATATTGGGTTTTCAGCGAAATTTCTTTAAAAAAACCCTTTCTTTTCCCCGAAAGGTGTGCTATAATGCGCATGATTCCTCTTATCCCCTTCCTCTGACGACGCCATTCAGGGTGTCGTCTTTCTTTTTCATCCGGTTTCGGAAACGGTTCCATCCCTCCCATGGGCCCCTGTCTTTCAGGCCTTCCTCCGTGCCAGCCAGACGTTATACCCGAGCACGGTACAGACGACGATGACCGCCCCGGCAATCGAAAGCGCCGTGATTCGTTCCCCGTAGAACACCGCCACCAGCAGCGGGTTCAGGATCGGTTCCAGGCCGGTGATCAGGCTCGCTGTTACGGGGGGCGTATTCCGGATTCCGATCGAAAGCAGCACGTAGGCCCCGCCCACCTGGACGACCCCCAGCGCGATGACCGCCGCCATCGTCTGTGCTGAGAAATCCGTCTCCGCGAAGCACAGAGGCGTCAGGATCACCCCCGCCGCCAGCTGGCCCAGAAAGCAGGAAGAAATCGGGTCCGCGTTCTCTCCCGTGTTCATCATGAACACCCCGGCATAGCATATGCCCGACAGCACCGCCAGCACATTGCCCAGAAGGTTTCCGGCCCGGATCCCGTCCACAAAGAACAGTACCACCCCCAGCAGCACCAGGAAGCAGACGATCAGGTCGACCTTTCCCGGCCTCTGGTGATAGATAACCGCCATGAACAGTATCACAAACACCGGCGCCGTAAACTGCAGCACAATCGTGTTCGCCGCTGTCGTCAGCTTGTTCGCGACGGCAAACAGCGTTGTAACCCCGATCATGGACAGAGCGCCGGTAAATACCCGCCGGCTGAAGATGATCCGGTGCTTCGTAACCAGCAGGTAAACCCCGATCACGGCTGAGCCGATCAGATTCCTCGCGCCGTTGATGGCCAGCGGGGACCATGGGATCAGCTTGATGAACAGACCGCCGGTGCTGAAACACACCGATGCCAGGAAAACAAACAGCACCGATTTGCGCTCCCCGGTCAGTCCCATCCGCTCTTCACCCCGTTTTCCTTCCCCGCCGCTTCCGGGATCAGGAACTCACTGTTTTGGCTGATATGCTCTGGAATACCCTCTTCATCGTTAACCCCTGCACGACGGTAGTGAAGAATACGATCGCATAGGTACATCCGAGAATAATTACATACGTTTCCTCCGGGACGATGGATGCCGTACTGACCGCCAGAGCCAGGGAAAGCCCGCCCCGAAGTCCGCCCCATGTAAAAAGGGCGACAAATCCGCCCCGGCGGTATCCGTCAGGGATGGGACCCAGGAGCCAGCTTCCCGCCCACAGGCTCGCCGCCCGGGCTGCCAGATTGCAGATGACGGCGGCGGCTGCAAGCATCAGTACATGCGGCATCTGCAGGATCCGTACAAAGGAGAGTCCCAGAATCACATACAGCGCGGAATTCAGCAGGACGTCCAGCGTTTCCCAGAAGGTGTCGAGTTCGCCCAGTTCCCAGCCCCGTCCCTTCTGCTCCTCCTTCTCCCGCAGCGTGGAGAAGACGACTCCGCATACGACGCAGGCAATGGCGCCGGAGCAATGCAGCATTTCGCAGATCGTAAAGGACGCGGAAACCGCGAAAAGGGTGATGATAATCCGTCTGTGCTTATCCTCCGTGTTCTTAAAGACCTGGAAGCTAAGCCATGTCACAGCGGCCCCGACAAGGACGGCCCCCAGGATCTCCCGCAGCATGATCTCAAGGAAACCGCCGCTTTTCTGCGCTGTGACGATGCCCGAGAATACGGCGAACAGGGCGACGCCCACGCCGTCGTTAAGCAAAGATTCCCCTTCCATCAGAAAGCCGGTTTGCTTCGGCAGGCCGAATTTCTTCAGAATACTGGTCGCCGCAATCGGATCCGTCGGCGCAATAATGCTCCCGAACATCAGGCAGACAGGCAGCGTAAAAGGAAGATGCAGGACAGAAGCGACCGCGAAAAACAGCAGGCCGTAAAACACGGCTCCGAGCAAGGTGCAGACAAAGGCAAGAACACCGATCGGCCGGGCGTTCTGCCGGAACTGGGAGATCGTCAGATGGCAGGAGCCCGCAAAAAGCATAAAGCAAAGCACTCCCTTCATCAGGAATGCCTCCAGGTCGAACACCTGTACTTTCTGCAACAGCTCCTTTACGGATTCTTCCCGGATCGCCGAAACAGCCACGGTGAGACAGATACCGATCAGGACGGAAAAAAGCATCAGTGAAATCTCATAGTTCAGGTGAAACAGTTTTTCGTTTAAAAACCCGATCAGTACAATGATTCCAAGGGTAACAGCTGACAAAAGAAGCAGATTTTCCATCTTCCCTATCGATCCCCTTCCCTGCGAAGCGCAGTATTTTGTCCCTGATTACGCCCGGCCTGCCGCTTTCTTTTTTTCGATCATACCGGCCAGGCCGCTCCCGGCTGCGGCGCTTAAAAAGCCCCAGAGCAGGAAACTCGGCGGAAAACATAACAGCAGCAGGACCGTCACCGCCAGCGGTTTCTTCAGCTGCGCGCCCAAAGCCGCGGCAGTGATGATCCCGGCCGCGAACGCGGCATGTCCCGCGTCCCCGGCGAAAAAGAGCGCTCCCAGCGCATATCCCATGCAGGTGCAGGCGAAGATCAGCGGAAAGAAATGGCCGCCCTTCATCCCAAACTTCAGGCAGAAGGAAGTCATCGCCAGCTTCAGCAGGCAGATTCCCCCGAGGAACAGCACGCCGTACCCTCCGTTGGCCGCGATCAGCTCCGCCATCTGTTCTTCTCCGGAGAACAGGACCATGGGGCACACCAGGCCGACCAGGCCGATCACCAGGCCGCAGAGCGTTTCCTTCACGACGGGAGGCACCATCTTCGCCGCCTTCCCCAGAACCGCTTCGCAGCCCTCATAGAACAGGAACAGCAGGCATCCCACAGGAATGTAAACCAGCGCAAGGACGCCGTCCGTAGTGCTTACCGGCACCTCCGAAAAGCTGGGAAACCCTGCCATTGCCTTGCCGAACAAAGAGTTCAGGAGCCAGATCACCGCGAAGCTGGATGCCGTGGACAGTGCGTAGAGCACCAGCCTCCAGCCCCTCGGCATCCGTTCCGGCACCAGCTGTTCCTCTCCCTCCTCTACGGCCAGGATGCCGAAAAGAGGCGAGTGGAACAGTTGTCCGAGCGTGACGGCCTCTCCGACGCGGGAGTACAGATCCACGTTCTGCTTGGCGAAGGTCACGTTGTCGCCCACCCAGTAGCAGAGCGCGGAGATGATTCCCGCAAGCCCCGCTTCCGGGCCGACGCTTGCGCCGAGTACCAGCGGAAGGAACGCGCACAGCAGCATGCCCAGCATGGGGTGATAGGGATAGTGATGATCCTTTTTGATCTTCCCCATCACGGTATCCAGGCTTTCCGGATAATCCCCGAATTTCTTTCGCAGGAGCCCTGCCGCGAGAGCGCCCAGCGTGCACACCGGGACGATAATCCACCTTACTCCCGTACTGGCGGGAGCCGTCTCCCAGATCAGGCCGGTGCACAGGGCGACAAGCTTCAGAAAGGTCCAGATCACCAGCCCGGCGAACATGCCGAGCAGGATCGTCAGCAGGAACATATGCAGCCAGTTGCGGATGCCGGAATCCTTTGTTACAGTGTTTTGCACGCTAATCACCATGCCGGTGCGGCGCCGGCATAACCGGGAAGGAGACGGGAGCCGCAGAATTTCCCGTTTTCATGCCGTTGTCCTGCCACTGGTTTACAGGTCTTTCCCCCGGAATTCGATGCACATCATGGTCAGGTCGTCGAACTGCTCCGCGTCGCCCACAAAGGCTTCCACAGCGCTGTTCACCGCCTGGAGGATCTCCTCGGGCGACTTGTCTGCGGCCCGGTTCAGCGCATCCACCGTACGGCTCATGCCGAACAGTTCGTTCTGTGCGTTGGTCGCTTCCGCCACGCCGTCCGTGTAGACAAACAGCTTCGCGCCGGGATTCATCTGAACCTGGTATTCCCTGTACTTCATGCCGTCCATCGCGCCGATGGCAAGCCCGTGCTTATCCTTGAAGAGTTCGAAACCACCCTCCGGCTGTTTCAGCACCGGATATTCATGGCCCGCGTTGGCAGCGGTCATCAGGCCCGTCCTCAGGTCCAGTATGGCGAACCAGACCGTGACGAACATCTCTTCACGGTTGTTCGCGCAGATCAGCCGGTTCACGTTCTCCAGCACCTCACCGGGAGACCGTCCCGAGGCTGCCTGCGTCTGGATCATGCTCTTGGCCATCATCATGAACATGGCCGCCGGGATCCCCTTGCCCGACACATCCGCGATGACCATCGCCAGGCGGTCGTGATCCACAAAGAAGAAGTCGTAGAAGTCGCCGCCCACTTCCTTGGCGGGCGTCATGCTGGCATAGATGCTGAATTCGCTGCGTTCCGGGAATGCCGGGAAGATGTTGGGCAGCATATCCGCCTGGATCCGGGTGGCAAGCGCCAGCTCAGTTCCGATGCGCTGCTTTTCGGCGGTCACCTTGGTCAGGTTGTCCTCGTACGCGGCAATGTCCTTCTCCATTTCCGTCATGGAGTTTGCCAGGTTCTCAATCTCATCCCCGGTGGTGATATTCAGGGCGGCGAATCGTCCCTCGGTCTGGACGCCGTTATACTTGTCCTGTACATAGTTCTGGGCGGCATCGGCGATGGCGTTGATCGGTTCCACCATCATTTTACGCGTCCTCCGCACCATGATCCACCCGAACAGGAGGACCAGCACCACCATGGCGATGAAATACTGCAGGGAGAAAGTGGTAAGCTTACGGATCAGCCCGCCGAGGGTGATGTCCGACAGGATAAACCCAATCGTCTCGCCCGCTTCGTTTTTCATCGGCACGCCCGCTGAGCAGATCCACCCGTATTTCTCCATTTTGCTGATGTCGTACAGCATTCCTTCCCCGTTCCAGCCGAGAAATTTGTTCATTTCGCGGGGTTCGATTTCCTCCCAGTATCCCGGCAGGGCAACGTCTTCCTCCGACGGGTCCGCAATATAGACCAGCGCGCCGGTTTCCCTGTCGTACATCGCAAAGTAGATATCGTAAAGGTCGCTGGATTCCAGGAAATGTCCCAGCGTGGTCCGGATGTACTTATAATCTTCCCGCTCCGTAATGTCGGCAAAACGCGCTTCATATGCTTCCGAATCCACTTCAGCCCGTTCCGCCTCCGTCATAGCCCTGTAGCGCCCCATGACCTCGTTGTAGAGCGGCTCCACGTCTCCCGTTGACTGCAGTACCCGGGAAGCGCTGCGGGAAAGGTTGTATGATATCGCGATATACTGGTTCGCAACCGCCAGCGAATAGAGCGCAAGGACGACAAACTGCAGGATCAGCCCCAGAACAATCGTGCCCGCCAGGAACATCCGGAAGACCTTGGTGGACAGGGAACGTTTTTTTCTTTCTTTTATCGGCGTTTCCACAGTATTCATTGTCATCATATACTCCTTCCTGTTTCGCAGTCAAAATATAATCCATTTCGGCAACTTTTGTCAATCTGACCAGCCGGGCCGGGGCCGGGGGAAACCGGGTGAAAAAAGTTCGTCTTCCGGGACTGAAAAGCTTATTTCCTTTTTTGCCATTTTGTTGTATGATAGCGGCGGTATATCTCCGGGTCCGGTTCGCCGGTCCGGATCCCTGCCGGAACAGCTGCAACACAAAGGGAAGGAGTCCTTATGTGCATGGTAGATCGTATGAAAAAGCGCATTTTGCATTTGATGCTGGCCTGTCTGGTCCTGTTGGCCGCTTTTTTTGCCTTCGGGCAGACGGCCCGGGCGTCCTATATGAGCAACAAGACGGAGGTTCCCGTAAACCTTGAGGTTTCCGGCGCGGAAGCTCTGTGCCAGACGGAGGACGGGTATGTCTGGATTGCCCAGTATTCCGGGCTGACGCGGTACGATTCCAAGGAATTCGTGACCTATAAGAGCTTTCAGTACAACGGCCAGGAATACAACATTATCAATGTGGCCGCCCTGGCGGTCAAGGGTAATGTGCTGTACGTCGCCACGTCCGACCACCTTTACGTTTACAAAGATTATCATTTCGAACCGCTGGTCGAGGTGAACGGCTTTATCACCGATATCGTTCTGGATGAAAAGAGCGACCTGCTGTATATCTGCACCCGGGAAAGCGGCGGAATCGTCTACGATATCGCGGCCGAAACAGAAAGCACCATTCCGGGAACAGAAGGGAAAGCCATCCGCGATTTCGCGCCCGGGAACAAGAAGGGCCGGTATTACTACCAGACGGATGAAGGCGTCTGCGACCAGGACGGAAACGAAATTCTGCAGAATTCAAAAATCATGGAGCTGTATTCTTACGGGGCCACCCTGTATATCGTGGAAGACAGCGGAGTTATTTACCGGTACGACATGGACAGCGGAACCTTCCTCAGCGAAATCACCGTTCCGGACCAGATCAACAAGCTCCTGTACTCCGAAGAAGATCAGATCCTGTTCGCAGCCTGCGAGAAGGATGGCATATACTGCATTGATTTCAGCACGGGCGAACCGGTTACGACCCTGGCGGGGAATCTGGATAACAAGAGCCAGCTGATGGACCTGATGATCGACTATCAGGGAAACCTCTGGGTGGCCTCGCATTTTATCGGCACTTCGGGCGTTTCCGTCATTACCAGAAACGCCCTGAGCGAGCTGCTGTATGACGATCCGATCTGGCATACCCTGAATGAACCGCCCGCGTACGACAGGAACGTCTACGCGGTGGAACGGTACGGAAACATCCTGTACATTGTCTGCTCCAGCAGGATCTATCTGTACGACCTGACCCGCAAGGAAATTCTGCCTGACAACACCCTCATGCAGACCATCGACGAATACGCCGAGCGCAGGACGGAAGAAGGCCGGGCCCAGGGAGACAGCAGCTATTCGCTCGTTTATTCCCCGAAGGACGTCGAAGTCTTCAGGAACAAGGTCTATTTTGCCGTCACCAACATCGGACTGGTGGAATATGACCCGGAATCGGAACAGGTCGTGATCTACGATTACGATTATATCAGCAGTCATCTGGGAACGCTTGTCAACGACCCGGACATCACGCTGACGGATAAAGCCCGTTCGCTGCGAAGCTTTGATGATATGCTGACGATTGGTTATTCCAGAGGGATCATGCGCTTTGACGGTGAAACCTTTTCCGTGATTAACACGGGCTCCAACGTTCTGTATATCAACAAGACCGAGGATGGAAAGATCCTCTTTGACCAGACCAAGGGCCTGTTCGTCGTTGACGATGATTTCACCACCGTGACGGAGATTCCGACGGAAAAAACCGTTACAGGCAACCGCCTGAAATTTCTTGTGGACGGGGATAATCTTTATTACACGCTGAACAGCCGGCTCTTCAGGACACAGCCCGGAAAAGGCGACGGGGTTTCCGAAGAGATCGCGATCCCGTATGTCAAAGGCTCCATCGTTGAGCTTGCAAAGATCAGGTATACCCGCATAAACGGCGAACCCGCATATAAATATGTCATCGGGAGCCAGACCCAGCTCTACATTACCGATTCACTGGAAGGCGACAGCCTGACCGAGTACGAATCCTACGACGCGATCAACGGATTGCAGCCGATCATCGCCAATACCTCCGGGTATTATGACGAATCGGAAATGAAATATTATCTCCAGTCAACCAACGGCATTTATGTCTACGAGCCGATGATGGCAAGCGAAGACCATCTTCCGGTCAAAATCGCCGTATCCTCTGTCGATCTCGACGGAACCCCTTTCTATGGGAATGATATCAGTCTGGGAAAGGATGTATCCCGTGTGGCCTTCAACCTTTCCGTTTTCGGATTCCGGCCGAACAGCGGTTTTACGTCCTATTACAAACTGGACGGCGTGGACAGCGGCTATACGAGCTATACAGACGAGAATCGGAGCATTTTCTACACAAACCTCCCCGGCGGGAGCTATGACTTCCATTATTATGTGGTAGACGAATACGGCCAGGAATCCAACCGGATTCTGATCCACCTGGAGAAGGAAAAACGTTTCAATGAACAGTGGTGGTTCTGGGCGATCCTCTTTGTGCTTGCGGGCGCGGTGCTGTTCGTGATCTCGTTCCTGATCATCCGCTACAAGACCAGGCAATCCCTGAAGCGCCAGATGGAATACAAGAGCATCACCCTTGAATCGCTCCAGGCGATCGGCCGGACCATCGACGCCAAGGATGAATATACGAACGGCCACTCCATCCGTGTCAGCTACTATTCCAAGCTGATTGCCGAAAATATGGGCATGCAGCAGGATGAGATTGAAAATATTTACTATATCGCCTTGCTTCACGATATCGGCAAGATCGCGATTCCGGACAGCATCCTGAACAAGCCCGGAAGGCTGACTGATGAGGAATTCAAGGTAATGAAGAGCCATACGACCCGCGGAGCCGAAATCCTGAAAGGAATTTCGACGATTCCGCAGATCATCGAAGGCGCAAAATCCCATCACGAGAAATATGACGGATCCGGCTATCCCGAAGGCCTTAAAGGAGAAAATATCCCGCTGGTGGCCAGGATTATCTGCTGCGCTGACTGCTTCGACGCCATGGCGTCCAGGCGTGTCTATAAGGAGCCATTCTCGCTGGAAGTGATTATCGGAGAGTTTGAACGCTGCTCCGGTACCCAGTTCGATCCGCAGATTGCCAAAATCGTTATTGAAATGATTTCAACCGGCAAGCTGGAACCGCATTCCGCCGATAATATCTATCTCGGAAGCGACGGCAAGACCCACAGGATCAGAGCGGACGAGGATGATATGGCGTAACTTCAAACGCCGCCGCACAGTTTGCTCAATGCCGTGTATTCCCGCAGATACATGCCGCGCCGCATTTCATCGCTGTCCGCGTAGGAGGCATGCTCTGAAAAGATCTGAATAATCTCATTCAAAGGAAGCCACCGGGGTTCCATTCCCGTTTCTTTTTCTCGCTCCGTCAGGTGAATGGCGGTTTCGCCGACCACTTCCCCGAAGAAATACCGGTTCACCCACTTGAAATCCTCGTAATACTCATCGATTTCCAGCACGCATTCCGTCGGGCGGATCAGGAAGCCCGTTTCCTCCGCAACCTCCCGGATACAGCATTCACGCTCGTCCTCGCCGGCTTCGAGTCCGCCGCCCGGAAGCATCCATTGCCCGGTGAGCGTTTCATAGGACAGCAAAAGCCGGTTATCGCGGATGATAATCCCCCGGCAGGCCGTGCGGGTTTTGTCCCATTTCCCGAAATAGTTGTCACCGACGATTTTCACGATTCTTCTGTATTCGTTCCGCAGTGCTGTCATCTGCTCAGTAATGTCAGAATTCCAGGAGATCAGCGAAGGAAGTTCCGCGCATGGAAATTCCGCGCACAGTCCGCAGAACTGAACACCGTGGTTCCTTGTGCAGGCATGTACTTTGCACCTGCCGGACTCCGCCCATTCCGGAACGCGTCCATCCGCCTCAATGCAGCCGGGGCATCTTCCGTCCAGCTTCTTCGGGCACCCGGTGCAGCATTCACCGCAGGCGGTAATCGTTGAAAAGTCTGTCATAAGAGTCTCCTGATCTGCTCGCCATATATCGTCAATATGCTTCGCCGCATTATCTTTTATATTATTGTAACAGAATGAATCGTCGCCGTTGTGGAAGTTCTGCGGTCCGTTTTTCTCCGTTTCCCAGGGAATATTACTTTCCGGCCCGATTGATATATGCTTTGATTCTCGTCTGCACGTTTTCCCGAATATTATCCCAATAAGCGGGATAGTCCGAGAGATGCAGGCTGGCAGGTCCGAAAGCGGATTTCTTCCCGGGCACCATCGGCGCGACATAATGCTCTGAAAGCGTTGTGCATACCACAACACCCCTGTCAACGTCAACCTGCGCATCAGCCAGGCCGGGATGGTGCACGTCAAAGTCAACCGGGAAGATACTCTGATCGCCAAGGACGGAGAGCCTGTCCCCCAGGTTTTCCGACGCAGGCGCATAGGTGCCGTCCCGCTTCCAGTTCAGCGGATTGATGGAAATGGCGTTTTTCATGACACAGATATTGCTTTCATGCTTATTTTCCGGTCCTTCAAGATTCCAGGACACAATCACGCCGGTATCATCCGCCCCTTCGGCAAATTTCAGGGCCGGATTCGCCTCCAGATCATCCTTTGTGATTGAATACCCGATCACATAGGCCGCAACCATCCGTTCCAGATAGTCGGCATGTTCCCGGAAATAATCCCGCAGCGCAATCTTCAGCATCATGGAACCCTGGGAATGGCTGGCAAGAATAAACGGGCGTCCCTGATTATAATGTTCAAAATAGTAGTCCAGCGCCGCGTAAACATCTGTCCGTTGTTCCTGCATCTGGTAAGCCATGAATTCGTAAGCATCCATCCCCATCACCGCGAAGATGTTGCTCTGCCGGTAATAAGGCTCGTACAGATTCGTGAGTTCATTAAAAAGCGTCGGAGCTTCCCGGAAATGGCCCTGCACGCCCGCGTGCATGATCGGGTCGTCGATCGGCGCAATGGCGGGAGCATCGGGCGCAGGGTTCAGGTATACGGTCGGATAGACAAAAAAGGTATCAGCCTGTTTGTCCGTCTTCTCCGGCAGATGTGCCCAGTTCTTCGGTTCAGAATAGTCGGTCGGTGTCCCGACAAGATTTGTTACTTTGTAGCCTTCCATCGTTTTGACTCCTTTCATTGTATCCTTGATAGCATTTCATCCGAGAAAATCGGACATTGACGAATCATCTCAATCCCGGATCTCCGCCGCGCCGGCCATGTCCGTCATGAACTGCCTGCCTGTGTTCCATCTGGGCAGCTGCTTCTGACACACGATAATCCCGGCAATCATCATTTTACAATATAACACATAAAGCGTAACACGCAACAGAAATAAATTAAAATTCCGAAAAAATGAGTTCTATGCAAAATCCCGGGACACAGACGGACTTCAAGGGGCAAGGATGGCACAGCAGGCTGC
>Ga0265298_10002579_pt1 | contig 24963 bp, 21 predicted proteins | sample AusTroGonzalo_MG_3_FD_193486 | JGI IMG/M metagenome (GOLD analysis project Ga0265298, IMG submission 193486) | Bovine rumen microbial communities from tropical cattle in Woodstock, Queensland, Australia - Gonzalo_01 | ecosystem: Host-associated > Mammals > Digestive system > Stomach > Rumen ...
TCAACATCTGCTCTATGATGTCGGAACTGGGTCGTGAGACAGTCAGTGCTTATGCGGCAGCCAAGGGAGGACTGAAGATGCTGACCCGCAACATCTGTTCGGAGTATGGAGAATACAACATACAGTGCAACGGCATTGGTCCGGGCTACATAGCAACGCCACAGACCGCCCCGCTACGCGAACGTCAGCCTGATGGCAATCGTCACCCCTTTGACAGCTTCATCTGCGCTAAGACACCGGCTGGCAGGTGGTTGAATCCTGAAGAGTTAGCCGGCCCTGCGGTATTCCTGGCTTCTCACGCCAGCGATGCCGTCAATGGTCACATTCTGTATGTAGATGGAGGCATCCTGGCTTACATTGGGAAACAACCTTGATTTAATTCATAATTCATAGTTCATAGTTATGGTTATTGGTGATTGAAAATTCGCTAACCGCAAACCTTTAACCGCTAATCAATTTTAAATGGAGCAAGTATTCAGTTATATTATCAGTATGGGGGCTTCTGTCATGATGCCTATACTGTTTACCATCATCGGACTCTGCATCGGGCTGAAGTTCGGAAAATCCTTGAAATCAGGCCTTTATGTCGGTGTTGGCTTTGTTGGACTGGGCATTGTAACGGCCCTGCTAACCAATAATTTCGGCGACCCATTGAGCGAGATTTCACGACTTTATAATCTGCAGTTAGGTGTTTTCGATATGGGTTGGCCTGCCGCTGCGGCTGTGGCCTATAATACCGCTGTTGGTGCATTGATTATCCCTATCTGCCTGGGTGTTAACTTCCTGATGCTCATCACCAAGACCACACGTACGGTGAATATCGACCTGTGGAACTACTGGCACTTTGCCTTTATTGGTGCGGTGGCTTATTTCGTGATGGACCAGAGTCTGGCTTGGGGCTATTTTGCTGCTATTGTGTGCTATATCAACACACTGGTGATGGCCGACCTCACAGCGCCTAAGTTCCAAGGCTACTACGAGGGTATGGAGGGTATCTCTATCCCACAGCCTTTCGTACAGAGCTTTACACCATTTGCCATGCTGGTGAACAAGGGACTGGACATGATTCCTGGATTCTCGAAGCTCGATATCGATGCCGAGGGACTGAAGAAGAAGTTTGGCGTGTTGGGTGAGCCTCTGGTGCTGGGTGTGATTGTTGGAGCCCTGATTGGTGCTTTGGCTCAGCTCGACATTAAGAAAATCCTGTTCTTGGGCGTGACGATGGGTGCCGTGATGGAGTTGATTCCACGTATCACCAAGCTCTTCATCGACGGACTGATGCCAATCTCTGAGAAGACTCAGGAGGTGGTCAGGAATTCAAAATTCTTAAATTCAAAATTCAAACTTAACAAGATTTATATTGGCATGTCACCGGCCTTGGTGATTGGCCATCCAACCACGCTGGTAGTGTCATTGTTGCTCATCCCTGTAACACTGGGAATGGCTGTGGTGCTGCCGGGCAACGAGTTTCTGCCTTTGGCGTCACTTGCAGGTATGTTCTATGTGTTTGTCATGGTATTGCCTTATACCAAGGGTAACGTGGTCAAGACCTTTATCGTAGGTCTGGTAGCCCTCGCCATTGGTCTGTGGTTTGTTACTGATATGGCTCCTGCCTTTACGCAAGCTGCCCACACCGTATTCGAGCAGACAGGCGATAATGCCGCTAAGATTCCTGAGGGCTTCGAGGCTGGTGCACTCGACTTTGCTTCGAGCCTCTTGGGCTGGACCATCTATAAGTGCGTGAATAACCTGCAGTGGGTAGGCATGGGTGTGCTCACCGTATTCACTGCTGCCATGATGTGGTGGAACCGCAAGCGCATCGTCGCTGATGCGAAGAATAACAAATAATAACATAAAACAATGAAGAAAACGATTTTTACTTTGATGCTTATGGGAAATCTGATGACGGCCTTTGGCCAGCAGAACATGACGTTCCAGACGGCTTGTCACCCTGCCGACGTGAAGCATTACGACACGCAGACGCTGCGCGATCGCTTTGTGATGGAGAAAGTGATGGCTCCTGACGAGATCAACCTCACCTACTCCTACTACGATCGCTTTATTTACGGAGGCGCTATGCCTGTGAATAAGGAGCTGAAGCTGGAGACACATCCCCAGCTGCGTGCCGACTATTTTATGCGCAATCGCGAGTTGGGTATCATCAACACTGGCGGCGATGGCGTAGTGATTGTAGACGGTCAGGAATATCCTCTGGGCTATAGCGAGGCACTCTATGTGGGTCGCGGCTGGCTGGGGAAGGACAAGAACGGCAACGACATCGACACCAACAAGGAGGTTATCTTCCGTTCTAAGGATCCCAAGAAACCTGCTAAGTTCTATCTGAACAGTGCTACTGCCCACCAGCACTACAAGACTCAGTGGGTGACACTGGACGGACGCAAGAACGGCAAGGTGCAAAGCCTGAAGGCTGTGATTGTTGGTACTAAGGAGAAGCCTCTGGGTACCAAGGCCGAGAGCAACCTGCGTACCATCAACCAGTTGATTGTGAATACAGCCCTTGAGGAGGGCCCCTGCCAGCTGCAGATGGGCTTGACCCAGTTGCAGGAGGGCTCAGTATGGAACACCATGCCTCCTCACACCCATGGTCGTCGTATAGAGGCTTATTACTACTTCAATCTGCCCGAGGGGCATCAAATAAGCCACGTGATGGGTGAGCCACAGGAAACGCGTATAGTATGGCTGAAGAACGAGCAGGCTATCATGAGCCCAGAGTGGAGCATCCACTGCGCCAGCGCCACCTATTACTATACCTTCATCTGGGGTATGGCTGGCGAGAACCTGAACTACAATGACAAAGACAACATTCAGGTTGAAGACTTACGATAAGTCAACAACCTGAACTATAGAAAAGGTATGGCTCAACGTAGCCCTTAAGCTACACAGAGCAACAAGATAATCAGCTGAGCTGTCAGGATGCGCAGGAACATGCTTAGGGGGTAGACAGTACTATAGCCTACCGCCGGAGCATCGTTTCCGGCCGTCTGATTGGCAAATGCCAATGCTGGCGGGTCGGTAGTAGCACCTGCTATCAGTCCCATCAGGGTGCAATAGTTAATCTTGGCCCACTTACGTGCCACAATTCCCATAATCAGGATGGGCAGAACGGTTATCAGGAATCCACACCATACATAGGTCAGACCGTCGCCGTCCACTACGGTATCCACAAAGTTGGCACCAGCCTTTATACCCACACTGGCCAGGAAGAGGGCCAGACCTATCTCGCGCAACATCAGGTTGGCACTGGTGGTAGTATAGGCATTCAGCTTGAACTTATAGCCATAAGCACCAATGGCGATAGCTACAATCAGCGGACCGCCAGCCAGACCCAGCTTTACAGGAGTGGGAACTCCAGGCAAGGCAAAGGGGATAGAACCAAAGACAATACCAACCAATATACCTATGAAGATAGCCGACAGATTGGGGTGATCCAGTTTCTTAACACTGTTACCCATCTTGGCGGCCACACGGTCAACGGCATCCTCAGGACCAACCACTACTATACGGTCGCCCATCTGCAGACGCAGGTTACGCTCGGCAAACAGGTTCAGGTCGCCTCTGCGGATACGTGTCACGTTCACACCATATACGCTGCTGAAGTGCAGCTCGCCCAACGTCTTACCGGCCATAGCAGCCTGTGTTACCATTACGTGCTTGCTAACCATAGGAACGTCCTGTTCCTCCCAGACAATGCTGTTGTCCTCGGGACCAATGAAAACTCTGATAGCCTCAGCGTCAGCAGCAGCACAGGTAATATACAGCATATCCCCATCACCTATGATGGTGTTACGGTTGGGGATGCTGACGTGTCCGCGCTGCAGGATTCGGCTGCAGACAAAGTCGCGTCCCAGGAACTCACGCACCTCCAGGATAGTCTTGCCCACCAGATAGGAATTCTTATTACAGATAGTCATCCTGTAAGGAGTGGCATGCGGATTGGCAGCCTTCTCCTGTTCCAGGGCATCCTGCTCTTTCTTCAACGAGGTACGCGTAATCAGTCTTACGGCAATGGTAGCCAGTATGATGCCCACCACACCGAGGGGATAGGCACAGGCATAGCCGTTGGCAATGGAGGGAGCGTTGGCACCGAAGATATTCCCGCAGGCTTCTGTGGCGGCACCTAGTCCGGGCGTATTGGTGATGGCTCCGCAGAGCACGCCCACCATCATGGCCAGATTGCGGCTGTTCTCGCCTGCCATACTGCCGCCTTTGTAGAATACGGCAAAGAAGAGGCCGATGCAGCATATCACGTTCAGCATCACCACGCCCATGGCTATGAGGTTCATCTTCAGTCCGCCCGTCTTGAAGGACTCCATGAAGCCCGGACCCACCTGGATGCCGATACAGTACACAAACAGAATCAGGCCGAAGTCCTGAATGAATGTCAGCACGTTGGCAGGAGCGGCAAGGCCCTCCTCAGTCACCACGCCGGCACTCTTGTAGAGATGTCCCATCAGGATTCCCACGAACAGGACGAACGTCACGCCCAGGGCTATTCCGTTCTTCTTACCACCAATCTTCAAGCGTCCCAAGGCTATACCCACTGCAATTACAAAGGCATATAGCATAACAATATGACCCACACCCGAGGTGTTTGTCAGAAGGCTAACAAACCAATCCATGTCTTAAATTCAGTTTACCGTTTACTGTTTACCGTTTACCGTTTACTGTTTAGTGAACAGCGGTAGCAAATCCTCACTCTTCACTTTCCTGGCTGCAAAGGTACGCAAAAATAGAATAGATTGTTATCCGCATCTGCTATTTCTGTCATTTTGCATGCATAATTATTCATTTTATTCTTGTTTTTTTGGTTGTGTTCCAAAATAAACATAACTTTGTGTTCGCTAAAACAACAACGACAACAGTTATTTATTTTAAATAAAAATTATGGCAGATAGTAAAGAAAAACTTTTCTCTGACTTTACTGCCCCTACCCGTCAGGAATGGCGTGACAAGATTGAGGTTGACCTCAAGGGCGCAGACTATCAGAAGAAAATGGTTTGGAGAACCAACGAAGGCTTCAGCATGGAACCCTTCTACCGCAAGGAAGATGTGGACGGCCTGGCCCTCGTGAACGCCCTCCCAGGCGAGTTCCCCTATGTTCGCGGCAACAAGGCCGCAGACAATGAATGGTATGTCCGTCAGGACATCAAGTGTGAAAGCGCCAAGGCAGCAAACCAGAAGGCCCTTGACATTCTGAACAAGGGAGTTGACAGCCTTGGCTTCGTTATTCCTGCTGACCAGCTGAGCGCAGATTACATCGCAACCTTGCTGGACGGCATCTACGTAGAGTGCGTAGAGCTGAACTTCAAGACCTGCCAGCGTCACAGCCTGGAGTTGGCCAAGTTGCTGGTAGCTTACTTCCAGCAGAAGGGATGCGACAAGGCCAAGATTGTAGGTAGCATCTGTTTCGACCCCATCGAGAAGATTCTCTGCGATGGCAAGGACCGTGCAAGCCTCATCCCTCAGGCCAAGGAGATGGTAGAGGTACTGCAGGATTATCCCCTGTTCCGTGCCGTAGCCGTCAATGCCTACAAGCTCACCAATGCCGGCGCTTACAGCTATCAGGATCTGGGTTACGCCCTTGCTTGGGGTAACGAGTATCTGAGCGCTATGACCGAGGCTGGTGTAGCACCCGAGCTGGCTGCCCAGAACATCAAGTTCAACTTGGGTATCAACGGCGTTTATTTCATGGAGATTGCCAAGATACGTGCTGCACGTATGTTGTGGGCCCAGATTGTTAGTCAGTATACAGCCGACAAGGAGAGTGCCAAGATGCACATCTGCGCTGTCACCACTACTTACAACCAAACCCTTTTCGACAGCTATGTCAACCTGCTGCGTAGCCAGACAGAGGCTATGTCTGCTGCCTTGGGCGGCGTGGACAGCATGGTGGTTATTCCCTTCGACACACCTTACGAGGTTCCTACCGATTTTGCCGAGCGTATTGCCCGCAACCAGCAGCTCTTGCTGAAGGAGGAGTGCCACTTTGGTCGTATCGTCGATGTAGCTGGCGGTTCCTACTTCCTGGAGACCCTGACAAAGGCCCTTGCCGAGCAGGCTTGGAAGCTCTTCCTCGATGTCGAGGAGAAGGGCGGCTTCCTCAAGGAGGCTCTGGCCGGCAACATCCAGAACACCATCAACGAGACCAACGTAACCCGTCATGGCAATGCCGGCAAGCGTAAGGAGTTCCTGCTAGGTACCAACCAGTTCCCCAACTTCACAGAGAAGAGCGAGGGTAAAGAGCCAGCTGCTGCTTGCTGTTGCTGCCACTCCGGAGATTCCGGGGCCTCCGCCATCCCTGCCATCAACCCCACCCGCCTGGCTTCCGACTTCGAGTCGCTGCGCCTCACTACCGAGAAGGCCAAGAAGGTGCCCGTTGCCTTCATGCTCACCATCGGCAACCTGGCTATGCGTCAGGCCCGTGCCCAGTTCTCCTGCAACTTCCTGGCAGCTGCCGGTTACAAGGTGATAGACAACCTGGGCTTCGCAACTGTCGAGGAGGGTGTCGACAAGGCTCTCGAGGCTGGTGCCGACATCGTAGTCATCTGCTCTAGCGACGACGAGTATGCCGAGTACGCCATCCCCGCCTTCAAGTATCTGAACGGCCGTGCCCTCTACGTAGTAGCCGGAGCACCTGCCTGCACAGAAGACCTCAAGGCCGCTGGCATCGAGAATTTCATCCACGTAAGGTCTAACCAGCTTGAGACTCTGAAAGAGTACAACGAAAAGTTAGGAATATAAGGACCCTCCCTTTACCCTCCCTTGTAGGGAGGGGATGATTTCTGGGAAAATTATTGATAATCTAAAAAAGAATATGTAGAATTCCTCCCCACAAACATTCTACTCTCCCCCAACAAGGGGGAGCGGGGAGGGGGTCTTATTATGAGAAAACAATTCAACAACATAGACATCTTTGCCGGCATAGAGGCAAAGAATGGCCAGCAATGGCAAAAAGAGGCTGGTATCACTGCCAACTGGAGAACTCCCGAGCAGATAGACATACAGCCCGTTTACACGAAAGAGGACCTCGAGGGTATGGAGCACCTGGACTTCGCTGCCGGTATCCCACCCTTCCTGCGTGGCCCCTATAGTATGATGTACCCCTTCCGTCCGTGGACTATCCGTCAGTATGCCGGATTCTCTACTGCCGAGGAGAGTAACGCCTTCTACCGTCGTAACCTGGCCAGTGGTCAGAAAGGTCTTTCCGTAGCTTTCGACCTCCCCACCCATCGTGGTTACGACCCCGACAACCAGCGTGTTGTCGGTGACGTAGGTAAAGCTGGTGTAAGCATCTGTTCTTTGGAGAACATGAAGGTACTGTTCGATGGAATTCCCTTGAACAAGATGTCTGTTTCCATGACTATGAACGGTGCAGTATTGCCCGTATTGGCATTCTATATCAATGCCGGTCTGGAGCAGGGCGCCAAGCTCGAGGAGATGGCAGGTACCATCCAGAACGACATCCTCAAGGAGTTCATGGTGCGTAACACCTACATCTACCCGCCAGCATTCTCCATGAAGATTATCGCCGATATCTTCGAATATACCTCACAGAAGATGCCCAAGTTCAACAGCATCTCCATCTCAGGTTATCACATGCAGGAGGCTGGTGCCACAGCCGACATCGAGTTGGCCTACACCCTTGCCGATGGTATGGACTACCTGCGTGCCGGTATCAATGCCGGTATCGACGTGGACGCCTTCGCTCCCCGTCTGTCATTCTTCTGGGCTATCGGTATGAACCACTTCATGGAGATTGCCAAGATGCGTGCAGGACGTCTGTTGTGGGCCAAGATTGTCAAGTCGTTCGGAGCCAAGAACCCCAAGTCCATGGCCCTGCGTACCCACTCTCAGACCTCTGGTTGGTCACTCACCGAGCAAGACCCATTTAATAATGTTGGCCGCACCTGTATCGAGGCTATGGCAGCCGTGCTGGGCCACACCCAGTCCTTGCATACCAATGCCCTCGACGAGGCTATTGCCCTGCCCACCGACTTCTCTGCCCGTATTGCCCGTAACACCCAGATTTATATCCAGAACGAGACACAAGTGTGCAAGCACATCGACCCCTGGGCAGGTTCTTACTACGTAGAGAAGCTCACGCAGGAACTTTATACCAAGGCATGGGAGCATATCCAGGAGATCGAGAAGCTGGGCGGTATGGCCAAGGCCATCGAGACCGGTCTGCCCAAGATGCGTATCGAGGAGGCTGCAGCCCGCACTCAGGCACGTATCGACTCAGGCTCTCAGACCATTGTCGGTATCAACAAGTACCGCCTCGAGCACGAAGACCCCATCGACATCCTCGAGATTGACAACACCGCCGTGCGTCTGCAGCAGGTGGCAGCCCTTAAGGAGCTGCGTGCCAACCGCGATGAGGCACAGGTCAAGAAAGACCTTGAGGCCATCACCGAGTGTGTACGCGAGTTCAGCGAGGGTAAGAAGTCAGAGCACAACCTGCTTGACCTTGCCGTCATTGCAGCCGGCCACCGTGCCACTCTGGGAGAGATCAGTGATGCCTGCGAGGCTATCGTAGGCCGTTATAAAGCAGTAATCAGAACAATTTCAGGCGTGTATAGTTCAGAATCCAAGAACGACAAAGACTTCGAGGAGGCCAAACGCCTTACCGACGAGTTTGCTCAGAAGGAGGGCCGTCGCCCCCGTATTATGGTTGCCAAGATGGGACAGGACGGTCACGACCGTGGTGCTAAGGTAGTGGCAACAGGTTATGCCGACTGCGGCTTCGACGTGGATATGGGTCCCTTGTTCCAGACTCCCGAGGAGGCTGCCCGCATGGCTGTCGAGAACGACGTCCACATCGTCGGAGCCTCATCCCTGGCTGCAGGTCACAAGACCCTCATTCCTCAGCTCATCGAGGAATTGAAGAAACTGGGTCGTGAGGACATCATGGTTACTGCCGGCGGTGTAATCCCCGCCCAGGACTACGACTTCCTCTACAAGGCCGGCGTAGCCTGCATCTTCGGTCCCGGCACGCCCATCCCCTATTCAGCCATCGAAATGATGAAGATCCTGTTGGATAAGGAATAAACTCTCTGCATGAACAATATTCAACATACTAACGTACTAATCATCGGAGCCGGTCCTGCCGGCTCCGTTTTAAGTTATCTTTTACACCGGTCCGGCACAGACTGCCTATTGGTGGACCGTGCCACCTTCCCCCGCGAGAAGATCTGCGGCGGCGGTCTCACCCCCAAGGCATGGCGCCTGCTGGATCAGCTGATGCCCGGCATCAAGTATGATTATGTACCCGTGCGTAACATGCGCATACAGCTCGAGGACGGCCCCATGTGCCAGTTCCAGTCCCAGTTGGAGATTCGCATGACCAACCGCAAGGATTTCGACTATGCCCTCCTACAGCACTATCTGCAGGCAGGCGGCCGGTTCCAGAAGGAAGCCTTCCGGCAGTACGAACAGTTGCCTGACGGCCGTCTCCTTGTAACCATGGAGTCAGGCCTGCAGCTCACCTGCAACTACCTTGTCGGTGCCGACGGTGCCGTCAGCCGCGTACGCCACCAGATGTTAGGCAAGGCCAAAGACCAGATGCTGTTCATGGAGCAGTACGTAGAGAAGTCCGGTCCCGATGAAGTCTTTGTCCACTTCTCGCGCAAATATGCCCCCGGCTGCTTCTATAAGTTCTCCAGCATAGGTCGCGACATCTACGGCTTCCGCGGGCCGGAGACCAACCGCCAGACTTTCAGTCAGGTTCTCAGGGACTTCAACATCCCAGAGACCCGCTTCGTTGGTGCCCTCATTCCACTGAACACCGTACATTCTACCATTGATAATATAATCCTTATTGGCGATGCCGGCGGCTTCCCCAACAAGGTAACGGGCGAGGGCCTCTATGATGCCTTCAAGACCGCCTACAACGCCCAGTGCGCCATCCTCCAGCACAAACCCTTCGACCAGACCAACCGTCAGGTCTTCCGTAAGATGAAGCGAGAAGAGAAGCTCTTCAAGTTCCTCTTCAGCCCCATGGGATTCAGGCTCCTGGACTTTGCCATGCGTCACCCCCGATTCACCAAATGGATTCTAGACGCCAAGATGAAGCGAGAGACCTTCACTCCCAGTCGTCTGTTCTGAAGTGCAAGGATGAAGATTACTTAATTGTAATGTCTGGATAATAATACCCATATAATAGACGCACAAAATACATGGGAATTTGGCAGATTCAGACTAAAAGCATACTTTTGCGGCAGAAATCATAATTCAATCACAAAATTTTGAAGTCAAAAACAGGTACAGGGTGAACTATACCCTGACGTTTTTAGCGTTCTTTAATTTTGTGATTTTGTTATGAGAAAACGTAATTCTTACCGTGTGTGCCGTTGCACACCAGACAAAGGCGTGGTGCAGATAGACACGCGCTATCTCCAGCACATTGTCAATTACAGAATCCGTTCCATCCGCAGCGCCCGGAACAGCCGGCAGAAGTACCACCTCGGACTTCATCTTGGCGAGCTCTGTGCCACAAGCGGTCACCTCTGGTGGGCCATCAAGGTATGGCAGTTTACACTGAAGGAGATGTGTCGGAAGGACTACGACGACTGGATTTGCGTTCCCGTGAATCCCGACTATGTCCGCATCGACCACATGCTTTCAGAACCCGAGAGCCTGCATCTGGGCAGGCGCATCGATGAGCTGTGGCGAAGGATAGGCCATCCCGAATGCGCAGTGATGGAAAGGTACGCCCGAAGTGAGTACGATTACTTCTGGGCAGAGAAATACGACTACGATCGTGTGGAAACCGACGACTGGCTGGCCGACATAAAGGCCTGCCTGCAACAACAAAAGACAGACGCCCTGTTCCGTGACGGACAGGGCGTCTGCTGACTTACCTCGTTAGCGGCTGCAAAAGTACAACTTATTTCTGACATTGTGCATGCAGAATCGGAAAAAATACTTTCGCAATACTCAACTCAAAGTTTATTCTTCATTCTTCACTCTTCATTCTTCATTTTTTCTACCTTTGCCCCAGGATATTACCGACAAAAGCACTAAACACAGAACACCTATGACAACATCAGACGAAGAATATGAGGCTCTTGCAAGTCTCGGCATACCAAAGACAAGAATCAGTTACGCAGATTTTGAAGAACTCCTGATGAAAGCCCCCTCAGACCTGCCCCTTGCCCTTGAGCAGATGCAGAACAAGGAGGTTATCACCATCGACGGATTCAAGAAAGAGTTCAAGCCGTTTCTTGGAGGCGTCAGCACCCGCCAGGGACAGTTCCGGACTGTCTTCACCCACCATTTTATAGAGCAGCTCCGTATGGTTCTCGCCTACTTCGATGCCGCAAGGGGTGACAACAGCTTCAGCAATGCCGTTCTGGAATGTATCTTCACGGAGATTCGCAACATTAGCAAAGCCCCCATCCGTAACTCCCACCCCACTACCCATCCGAAGGTCCGTTACGTTATGCCCCTGGCAATCAACTTCACCTTCCACCTGGATTTACAAGCCCTCACCCTCCTTACTATCTGCACGTAAGAAAGAGCATTCTACAGCCTATTCCCTAATCTACTCACTCGTCCATAGCGAGTGAGTATCCCTTCAGCATCGATAGCCAATCCTGCTGCGTAGTGCCGTTCTCCACGATGGCCATGGCCATGCCTATCATCAGCCATTGGGCTGCATGCGTAGCGGGGTCGCCCAGTTCGCAGTCGGCATTGATGCCCGTCCGCTCTGCCAGTAGAGTATGCCCAATGCTATCAGCCAGCGGTAGAGCTCCTGCGCCGTCATACCCATCTCCTTGGCAATCTGCGTAGCGGTCAGCGTATCCTCGGCCTCCTCGTTCAGCATGCGCAGCCCCTCGCCAATGATATTGTCGGCCAGGGCCAGAATCTTCTGGGGTTCGGGCAGACAGAGCTGCTGTTGGCGTTCCAGCTGCTGACGTTCCAACGTTTCCCAGCGCAAGACCAGACGGGCACGGGCCTCGTCGTTGAACTTAGTGGCGATGTACAGACACTCCGTTTTTGTCAGGGAGTAGCAGGGGCGAAGCTGTCCGTTAGCATCCTTGTAAGAGCCCAATCGAAATTTCGATGCGGCTATTCTTTCCCATGCAGGCTCCATGTTACGGATGGCTTTCAGCACATCTTTGTGTTGTTTACCAGCGACCTCTGCAATCTCCAGAGAAGTCATGTGTTGTGTGTCGTTTCCGACTTGTGTATTCTTTACTGTAATAATGGTTGTTGTATTCATAATGTTTGAGTTGAATTTTAATGTGAGGCGAAGTTTTGGAATCTTTGCGCATTTACCCGGGGATATCCTCCTCACTTCAACTCAGGGTTATTAATAATGTTTATAAGTTTGTAAGTTTTTGAGAAAACGCAAAAGTGGTCAAAGTGGTCAAGGTCAAAATGGTCATTTTCGATTTCGGAACGCGGTCATTTGCTCACTATATATAAATATAAAATATTTATTATAGTGGCGGTTTTGACACTTTTGGAATTGATTTTGACCAAATGACCAAATGACCAAAATGACCAAAATGACCGCGGCTTATAAGTGAAGAACGCCGAAGGGGTCGCGAGCGAATGCGAGAACAAAGTGGCAATGAAGAGTGAAGAGTGAAGAATTAGAAAAAAGTTTGGCATTTATTCGTGAACCGCAATGCCGTTGCCGTACCTTTGCAGTGTCAAAAGAAAGAGATAGAAAATGCTCCCACACGAGGCCGTAAAATTTCCCACGTGCACTAAGAAATTTCCCCTCACGAGAGCCCAACCGGACAACTTTCTGCGACAAAGGAAATTTATTTACAAACCATTTAAAAACATTTTTTGCTATGTTGAAAGTTAAAGCTATTGAGAAGTTACAGAAGATTGGCAAGTACGAGGGTACACACCGCTATGTGATGCAGCCTGAGATGTATGCTCAGTTGGCTCAGGACAAGGTGATCAAGGAGGCTGCTCTGCGCAGTGGCGTGAGCCGAGGCATCATGCAGGCATGCTGGGATGCTGCCGGCGAGGTAATCAAGGCATGGGCAACAGAGGGCCACAGCGTGGCACTGCCAGGACTGGGAACCATGCGCTTCGGCCTCCGCGCCAAGAGTGTTGCCACCGTGAACGAGGTTAAGGCAGGCCTCATTACCAGCCGCCGCATCATCTTCACTCCCAACACGGAGCTGAAGGACGAACTGGCCGACACCACGGTGCAGATTACCTGCTACGACCGCAACGGCAAGGAGGTGAAGCGTGTTACCAGCACCGACGACGGTGTGGTGGAGGACCCAGAAACCACCAACCCCGATAACCCCGACAACCCCTCTCCTGACAACTCCGAAGAGGAGGGAGGCCAGAACCAAGGTGGTAACACAGGCGGCAACACCGGAGGTGGCGGCGGACAGAATTGATTTTTTAAGCTGGGCTCAATGCCCGGCTTAAAAATAGTTGAGAGTTTAGAGTTGAGAGTTTAGAGTCAGTTGAAAGAGTAGAAAGTTGAGAGTTAAAAGTAGAACTATCCTCTTGCTCCTTGCCCCTTGCTCCTCGCCCCTAACAATTCAATAACCAATAAACATTTACAAAGATGAAAAAAGAAACATGGAAATTCGTCATTCAGACGATACTGGCTGTACTATCAGCCATTGCCACCAGCCTGGGCGTAACCAGCTGCATGGCATGAAAATGAAGAATAGCCTCTGAGTAAATAGCTCAGGGGCTTTTTTTGTACCCATAACGACATGAAAAACAACGAGGCAAAGGATCCATTTTCGTTTATCATTCATTAGGATTCAATAAAGCATCCTCTGACTAACAATATCATCGAACCGTACCACTGCAGCGTACCCCATCTACCAAATTTCAATAAAACGGCAAGAAAATATAATGAAATAATAATTGATTAAATATTAATGCTTATATTTGGAGGCGAAAAGACTAGTATCATGTTCAAAACCTATATATCAGACACCATATACCAAGGAATTATCAGCGCTGAAGAGCTGAAAGCCATATCCTCCCGTTCGTATCTGTACAAGTTGCTGAAACAACAGCCACTTCAGATACTTACTGCGACAGAAACAGAGAGCTTCAAGTCTCAGCCGCAAGAAGTGCTAAAGGCTCCTTCCGCTTTGTATATCCTTGATATAACCCATTCTGAAGCCCTTGCCATACAGAAATCATACGGCGTTATGTGCCTGAGCGGCGAAGCGATAGATATCTCCCCACTGATAGATGTCAATGACATTCATATCTCTAACGAGAGAGAGAAACTGGGCAGGGGCTGGGATTCCGTCTTGGACAGCGTAGAGAGACTGCCCTCCAACGCCCTGTTGTTGACTGATCGTTATCTCTTTGCTTTCCGAAGCCCCAATGCAGGCGATGGCATTGCCAATATCAGGGATATCCTCAACGAACTTCTGCCCCAGCAGTTCTTTGGTGGAGACTATCACGTTACCATTGTCTTTGACAATATGGCCAAGCATAGTACCTATACCTTCGATGATATTGCAACCCAATTGAACAAACTAAAGCAACAGTTGGGTCGTAACTACCCCATCATGATGGAAGTCCTGGGCATCACACCCGATTGTGCCATTTACAACAAGCTGCACAGCCGCCTCATCATCTCCAACTATTATATGGTAGAGGCAGCCCACAAGTTAGCAGCCTTCAACAAAGAGGTTGGCACTGCCCGCCAGACGCTCATCCCCCTAACCCTCTTCACCGAGAGCAGTCTCAACGGCACCTCCACCCCACCCTTGAAAGCCATCGGGCAAACAATAACCACACTACGTGACTTTTCTAAGTCACTTCCAAAACTAACTGACCACAGCACCTACCTCTATGCCGTCAATGGCCAGCGTATGGAGAAGTGTTTGGGGATTAGGAATAGAATGTTGAAATAACTATTAGTATAATTCTGATTATCATGCCACATCTTCTTTTTTCTTTAGCTATTCAAGACCTCTACACTTTAGGATTATTATTAGCTGGGGTTATCCTTTATGTTATGACGAAGGTCGTCCGGACAGATTATCAGCGAAGACGTGATACACAGCGACAGTTCAATATGACTGTCGAGCAGTTGTCAAAAGACAATCAAACTTCTCAATTGTCAGCTGCAATAATCCTACGTCGTTTTTTCGACACTCCCATTGATAGAGACAGGTTTAGGAAAGAAACCATTCATGAGATATCTGCAATGTTAAAAATTCACCCAACGGGAATCTATCAGAAAACATTAGGAGACGGCTTAGCATATGCAGGCAATTTGAACTATGCAGACTTGATGCGGACAAATTTGCAGGACTTGTATTTGGGAAAGAAGAACGAGAAAGACGATGCCAAGGAGAAAAAAGGTATAAAGACAAAGTCTGACAATGATGATTCTTGGAAGATTACGATGGACTTTACTGACATGTATGAAGCTAATCTTTCTTATGCATTGGTCGAGAACGTCATTGGTTTTGGCACCGTGTTCAATAGTGCTATATTGAACCACACAAATATCAAGAACTGCACTTTCAGAAAAGCTGATTTTAAATATGCAGATTTAACCAATGTCTATTTTGAGAACGTCATCCTTGAAGGCTCTGACTTTAAAGGTGCCAAGGGCATTCCGAAAGAAGTGCTTAGTCAACTGAAATGGGTGAACAAAGGGAAGAAAAATGAAGCCTACGTTTACAACAATGCGGAACCTCTCACTATAGATAAAACCAAGAAAAAGGGAGGTGGTCATAAAATCGTATTCTTCAGTATGCCGGGGACATTATCTGCATCAGAAGAGGCTATAACGCTATACTTTAAGGAACTTTTGAAGAAAAAAGGAATTGAGGTCAAATATTACAAACGAGACCATTATCCCAAAGACAGTCAACTAACAAAGGTCAAAGAATCTATTCTTCAGGCAGATGCGATGATTGCTTTTGGACTTAAACAGATAGAAATAAAGTCGGGACGATTAAATCCAGATAGAGAGGAAATCGAAAACGAAGTATGGCTTCCCACGCCTTGGAATGAAATAGAAGTCGGCATGGGCGTGATGGCTAATCTGCCAATCCTTCTCGTCAGGGATGACAAAATAGAAATTGGTGTCTTTGATAAGGTCATTAGCGAATACAAGATAAAATCTCTATCTGCTTCAACGCCATTAGTAGATATTGAGAAAAACAGTGAATTTAAGATGTGGCTGAATCTGTTTTAAAACGTATGTCAAAAAACAACATCATTACTCACCTCATGTTCAGACAATAGATAAGAACTAAAGATCAGTGTTATTTTTCTAACAACAGACATTAATAACAGATATAAAACCAACAAACATGAGAACTCTATTTTTATTTCTATTTTTCACAGTATTGTTTTCGCTCCCTATTAGTGCACAAAACAAAGCACCTCAGCAAATGGAGGTTCCGTCAAGTAAAGATAGCACAAACAAAGCTATACTGGAGCAACTTGTAGTCATCAGAGGTTTACAGGAGGAAGCCAAAAAGGACAGGCAAAAGATTTGGGAGGAAATGGAAAATAAAGAAGCTGAAATGAAAGAAATTCCCAAAAACGAATATGGGGCAATACTTCAGGTGGAACATAACACCCGTCAAAATTGGCTAAAAGACAACTGGAATGCCTATGGATTATTGACATATATTTTGTCAATAATTGCTCTCTTCGTATCCGCATGTTCTTTTTATTATACAAAGAAAACCTTTTTTTCACAGACAAAGACAGAAAGCAATACCAGTAAATTAAGTCGTGAAGAACAAAAGGCCTTGTTATCTGATATGATTCGTCATTTTTACCGAAACTATGTTGTATCACTGACTCTTCGAGTAAAACTTGAAGCAGGAAAAAGAAGTAAGACCAAGGATGGAAAAAACAAAAACTTCACAGGATACCCGTCAGAGGAACACATAAAGAAATTGATGGTTAACCTAAACGACGTACACCTTAACCTGTTCTACAAGGAAGAAGAATCACATCAACTGATGAACAAATTATATGTTATGTTACGAAATTACAACTTAGAATTAGATGTTATATGCGACCACCTCAAATCTCAGTCCATAGATTATGCAACTAAAAGTCGCGACCTGGATACACTAGCATTTAAATGCTTTTATTTAACAAAAGAAATAACCCGGCTCATCGGCAATATATGGTATGGGAACGAAATGAGCTATGTCCCTCAAGCTAAAGAACGAATTATAAAAGAGCAAGAAAAGAATCGTAAAGACAATTCCGACGAGACAAAACATTACGGCGGAAGAATAAAATTAAATGTGCCTGAAAAATCATATTATTTGGATACTCTATTTTGTGAAGATCAGGAGAAATTCATGGAGAATCTGAAAAAGGATGTATTAATAGAAGCAGGAACGAATACAAGCGGTTCGCCAAAGATTCATATCATAAAATTTCCAGATTAATTTTTTTTTCTTACTTTTGTCATGACTTTATAGTATAAAACAAGTATGGGAAAGAAGATTCTTATTGCAGGACCATGTGTTATCGAACCTACAGATGTAATGGAAAAGATAGCTGAAGAACTTGTCCGAATTTCAAGTTCTGGAGAATTCGACGTATTTTTCAAAGCATCATTCGATAAAGCCAACCGGACATCGATTCACTCATACCGAGGTCCAGGATTGGAAAAGGGATTACAGGCTCTTGCTGACATAAAATCAAAATATGGGCTTCGCATTCTAACTGATATTCATGAGTCATGCCAAGCTAACATCGCTGCCCAAGTTGTTGATGTCATTCAGATTCCTGCTCTTCTTTCCAGACAAACGGATCTCATATGTGCTGCAGCAAGCACGGGAAAAATAGTCAATATAAAGAAAGGGCAGTTCTTGTCAGGAGCTGACATGAAATATCCGATAGAAAAAGCCCGTCTTTCAGGATGCTCTAAAGTATGGGCTACTGAGAGAGGTACGTTCTTTGGGTACAACAACAACGTGGTGGATTTCCGTAACATAGCCGAGATGAAAGAATTTGCGGATGCTGTTATTATGGATTGCACCCATAGTGTCCAGACGCCAGGCACAGAAAACGGGAAAAGCGGTGGAGAGCCAGCATATATTAAGCCAATGGCTTTGGCTGGAAAAGCCTTTGGCGCAGATGGTTATTTCTTTGAAGTCCACCCTGAACCATCCAAAGCTCTTAGTGACGCAGGATGCATACTACAATTAGACAAGTTATCATTAATCTTAAACGAATTATAATTATGAAAAAAAACTTTTCGTGGTTAAAAAACAAGGGATGCATATCTCTAATTATATTAATAATTGTAGGAGGAACCCTATGGTATTTTGGAGTAAATTCGTTTTGTGATCTTATTGAGAAGGTTTTGAAATTAGACTTTCTTATTGTTTGGTTAGTATCAACATTAGCCATTTATATGGTTTATGCGATAAGCTACTTTTATTTTCAGAAAGAAAGTATAATTAAATCACATGATGACATCTTATATAAACTAGGACATGACATCACTCGTTTGTTTTCATGGCTCTTTTCTATGGAATGCCTATTATTTGTATTGGTAGGAGCCACCGTAGCATTTGTAGTGGTTATTATCAATAATTTCAGCGAATTAAAAGATGGAAAACTCCAATTAACTGCATTCACTCTAAATCTTGCTTTGTGCACTTTGATACCAACTCTTATTTCACGAATTGTGGCCAAAAGCCATTTAGACGGAATTATTGAAAAAAAACTAGAAACAGAACTTAATAATTTTAAAACATCCTTATATGGCATCCGTAGAGACAAAGGACATTCTTGTAGGATGTCGGCAGAACTTCTTTATCAAAATGCCGAAAAGGAAGGCAGCGCAAGAAATGCCATTTGGTCTATTGGATGGGCCTCTGAAGCTATTACCCAATATCTCCTTATCAAGGACGATTATATCAACGTCAAAGAACGCGTCATAGAATGCATGGAAAGCATTTACAAGTCTTTCGGGTTAATTAAAGGAGACAAACAGGAGATTAAACATAGAGATCTTGTCAGTGTTCTCACAATGTATTCACTACTGAACCATTACTGTTGGGTTGAGGACATGGAACGTTCTGTCCGAGAAAAGCTAAGAAAGACATACCAGAAAGAGAGGGGGGTAACAGGCATAACAAAAAAAGACGAGAAAGAAAAAATAGAGAAAGAAATAGAGAAAGAAGTAGCAAACACTGTAATACCCATAAACGATGTTATAAAATACTTTTATGACAATCGCGAAGATAAAACAAAAATTTCAGGGTATGCATGTCGAATTACTGGCATGAACGGAAGATTCAACAAAAAAATTGAATGTGAAGCAGATAATATTATTCATAATCTTGAAAACGGAAAATGAATACTCTTAAACAAATAAAACAATGCTTGCTTAAAGAAGCAGATGCTTTAAAGACGCTCGCAGAGCAGGCCGATGAATCATATCTTGAAGTCCTTGAACTCATTTCCAATTGCAATGGGAAATGCTGTTTTACAGGTGTTGGCAAAAGTTTCATTGTCGCAAGTAAAATAGCCTCATCATTTTGTAGTTTGGGGTATTGCTCTATAGCTATTGATCCTTTACGATTACTGCATGGAGACCTTGGGGCACTATCAAAAGATGATATAGTTTTTGCTTTGTCGAATTCGGGTGAAACAAAAATCTTATTACACGCATTGAACCTCATTGCTGGAATGAACATAAAAATCATCTCTATAACAGGAAATGCCAATTCATCTTTAGCAAAGATGTCAAGCTGCCATATTTTGGTCGAAACAACCGAAGCTGGTCCTTTTGGTCTAGTTCCATCAACGTCAACAACATCCATGATGGCAATAGGCGATGCATTATTATGCGGACTGGTTGAAATAAACGGCATAACCATTGAACGTTTTATGGAATTCCATCCAGGCGGAACTATTGGCGAAAAGTTACACAAAATTGAATAACATCGATAATCGACCTTATAACCTAAAACCATGAAACCAAAAAGAATCATACTTATTCGTCACGGGGAGTCACAGGCGAATGTGGACAAGACTTTATATGGGAGTATTCCCGACTATACCATAGAACTGACTGAAACGGGGCGTGAGCAGGCCAGAGAGGCGGGCAAGCGACTGAAGGAATTGGTGGGGAATGAATCTATGTATTTCTATGTGTCGCCTTTCTGGCGCGCGCGTTCGACCTTTGAGGGGGTGGCATCTGCTTTCCCCAGAAGCCAGTTCGAATATAACGAGGAACCTCGTTTGCGAGAACAGGAATGGGGATACCTGCGATGCCCTGAGGACTTTGCCAAGATATGCCGTGAGAGACGTGAATACGGTACGTTCTACTACCGCATTCCAGGCGGTGAGGCGGGCTCGGATGTGTATGACCGTGTGAACGACCTGCTGGGGAGCCTTTTCAGGGATTTTGCCGAAGATGACTTCCCTGAGAACTGCGTCCTTATAACCCACGGACTGACCATCAAGCTGTTTGTCATGCGTTTCTTCCACCTTACAGTGGAGGACTTTGAGCAGATGAAGGCGCCCAAGAACTGTGGTCTGGTAATCCTGGAGTTGCAAAAAGACGGCCATTACCGTCTGGTCACGGAAATGGAGAAAAACACAGAACCCTTGCGGTATGCAAGGCCTATCGCGATTAGCGGTTAAACTTGGTAATGGCCTGGGAGGTTTTCTGCTGGCCTACGGCGATGATTTTCTCTGACTTGTCGAAGTCGAAGGTGCCGTAGCGGCTCATCTGGATATCTATTAGCATATCGGGCTGCATGAGCTTGGTCATAAGGATGGAGTTCTGACGAATCATCAGGGAACTGGCACGGGAGAGCATGGAGAAGTAGTTGAAATCCTCCTGTTGGCACTTATAGTCGTGACCGCTGACGTCAACACCTACCAGAATATCACCCGCATGCCTCTTGACCCTATTGAGGGGAATGGGATTGAGGACGCCTCCGTCTATCAGAAGCATCCCGTCACACTGCACGGGTTCGTAGAAGGAAGGGAGGGAGATGCTGGCACGGATGGCCTGGAAGAGGCTGCCCTTGCTGAAGACGACCTCCTTGCCTGACTTCAGGTCGGTGGCAACGGCACAATACGGGATAGGCAGGTCCTCGATGGCAACATCAGGAACGAACTCCATAATGGCCTCTATGATGCGGTTCCCCTTGACAATATGATTGAGCGACAGGGAGAAATCCGTAAGCTTGAGCATCTTCTTGCGGTCGATGGTCTTCATCCACTCGCGGAACTCGTCCAACTTGCCGGCTGCATAGACACCGCCCACCAATGCGCCCATAGAGCACCCTGCTATGGAGCTGATACGATAGCCCTGAGCCTCGAGTTCCTCTATGGCGCCTATATGTGCCAAGCCCCTGGCGCCGCCACTTGACAGCACCAGGGCTACATCCTGTCTACAGCTGCTTGAGCCGGAAGTTACGCCAGAGAACTTTGATATCATTGCCATCGTGAATCTGCAGCATGAGACGGCCGGGGGTGTTGCCGATGAGGTCGTCCTTGAGGTCGGCCATGGGAACGCCGTTGAGCCAGGTCTGTACGTGATTGCCCTCGACACGCAGGCGCAGGGTGTTCCACTCGCCTTCCTTCAGCACGCTCTCCTTCTCGTCGGGAATCTGCTGCATCCAGCCGCGTCCGTAGGACTCGTAGATGCCGCCCGTGTCGTTATTCTTGGGAGCCACCTCGCACTGCCAGCCGTGTACCTTGTTATAGCCCTCGATGAAGGAGTGGAAGAACAGGCCGCTGTTGCCGTTGCTCTCCTGCTTGAACTCGAGGGTGAGGTCGAAGTCCTTATAGTATTTGCGGGTGCAGAGGTAGCCGTACTCCTTATTGTCGCCATTCTCGGTCACGAGGTTGCCGTCGGCATCCACGCTCCACTTGCCGTCGCCGAAGGGCTCCCAGCCTGTGAGGTCCTTGCCGTTAAAGAGGCTCTCTGTCTTGCCGCCCTTATGAGGCAGGGGACGTATCTTGACGTTCTTGAAGGAGGCGGGGTCGCCATGGTCCTGCAGGCAGATAACGCCCTCGGAGGAGAGGCCGTACTCGGGTGCATGCGACCACTTGCCGCTGCCCTTGCGCTGGAACCAGTCGTCGGTCCATGCCTCGAACTCGAGAATCTTCTTACCGTTGAGCCAGTGCTCTACGTGACCATTATCAAAGACAATCTTGGAGCTGTTCCACTCTCCGACGGGGTTGACGTTCATCTTGCTGTAGTCGGGCAGGTGCATGGCGTAGTCAACGCCCAGCTTCTGCCATTCCTCGAGCTTGGCAGGGGCATTCACCTCTTCCCAACCGGTATTGTCGATAAGCTGATACTCGGGGCCTGTGACATAGGGGACGGTGAAGGCGGGGTTCTCGACCACGTGATAGATCATGCCGCTGTTGCCGCCATGAGTCAGCTTCCAGTCCCAACAGAGCTCGAAGTTAGAGAACTTACGCTTGGTAACGATATAGCCTGAATCGTCGGCACCAGAGCCGCTGGCCTGTATGCAGCCGTTCACGACTCCCCATCCGTTAGAGAGGACGGTACCGTTGAAGTTACGCCACTGGGAGAGGTCCTTGCCGTTGAAGAGCAGTTCCCATCCCTGCTTCACCTCCTTCTTTGTCAGCACATTATCCTCGGCCTGACAATAAGAGGGGGCTGCACACATTGCCGCTAAGAGCAGCATCAGATTTGTTTTTTTCATTGTGTTATATTTTAATGTTAAAAAAGTCCGTTTTTAGGGGCAAGGAGCAAGCAGCAAGGGCAGGAGATTTCTCTAACCGCTAACCACTAACCGCTAACCGCAATACATGTTTCGGCTACAAATTTACAATTTATTTCAGATTAACGGCCGGGGGAGAAGAAAATTTCTTTGATTTTACGTCCTGCATTAGTACAAAATCCATATATTTGCAGCGATGATTGTTATTAACCGACGATGAAAAGAATTACTCTACTGCTTTTATTGACGGTATTGCTGCATGTGGGCAGCCGTGCCCAGGGATGGCCTGCCGAGTACGGGGGCGTTATGCTGCAGGGGTTCTACTGGGACTCCTACTCCCAGACGTCGTGGGCGAAACTGCAGGCCGAGGCCGAGGAGATAGCGCCCTACTTCCAACTGGTATGGGTGCCGCAGAGCGGATGGTGCAACACGGACTACAACATGATGGGCTACACGCCGGTCTATTACTTCAACCAGAAGAGTTCCTTCGGCACAGAGGCTCAGCTGCGCAGCATGATAGCGGCCTTCCGCCAGAGAGGAACGGGCGTGATAGCCGACGTGGTCATCAACCATCGCAGCAACATAGGGCAGAACGGGTCGTGGGTGGACTATCCGGCTGAGACCTACAACGGACATACCTACCAGATGAAATCCACCGACATCTGTCGTAACGACGACGGCGGGGCTACCTTGGGATGGGCCAACGGGAACGGCGTATCCTTGTCCCAGAACGATGATACGGGCGATGACTGGTCGGGCTGTCGCGACCTGGACCACAAGAGCGCCAATGTGCAGGAGTGCGTGAAGGCTTACCTGAAGTTCCTGTTGGAAGACATCGGATACACGGGCTTCCGCTACGATATGGTGAAGGGCTTCTATGCATACTTCATCGCCGACTACAACACATACGCAAAGCCTGCCTTCAGCGTGGGCGAATACTGGGACAGCAGCAGCAAGATCAAGGAGTGGGTCAGCAACAGCAAGGGCTATGTGGCAGACCAGCCCACGAGCGCTGCCTTCGACTTCCAGTTCCGCTACCGCATGCGTGATGCCGTCAACAACCGCGACTGGCGCTGGCTGGGCTACGACGAGAAGCCCCTCGTGGCCGACAACTACTACAAGCAGTATGCCGTGACCTTCGTGGAGAACCACGACACGGAGAAGCGCATGAACGGCGATGAGCAGGACCCCATCCGCACGGATACCCTTGCCGCCAACGCCTATATGTTGGCCATGCCCGGCACGCCCTGCATCTTCTACACGCACTGGCGCGACTGCAAGTACGCCCTGAAGCAGATGATTCTGGCACGCCGTCTGGCAGGCATCACCAACACCAGCAGCACTCAGCAGAAATACAGCGTCCAGAACTACTACGCCACAGCAACCACAGGCAAGGACGCTACCCTACTCTGCGTGGTGGGTAACACGCCTCAGTCGTATAGCGTGAGCAAGACGCAGTACACGGAGATTCTGTCGGGAAAGGGATTCCGCTACTGCCTGAGCCGCAGTGCCAATACCGTCTGGATGGACATCCCCGACGGCACCTACGAATCGCCGCTCAAGGTCAGGCTGACGGCTGTCAGCAACCTGTCGGGCGCAAGCATCGTCTATACGCTGGACGGCTCGGAGCCGACAGCAGAGAGTTCGCAAGCAGAAGACGGTACGATACTGAACATAGAATCGTCGTGCACCCTTAAGGCGGGTATCCTGTCAGGGGGAAAGGTCTATGACGTTCAGCAAAGGGAATACCGGATTTTCGAGCCGCACGACATCACGTTGTATGTTCGTTCCGACATCAGCTGGACGGGCATGAACTTCTATGCGTGGGACAATCAGGACAAGCAGCTCAGTGGCAACTGGCCTGGCAAGCGTGTCACGACCAACAAGAGCATCAACGGCAAGCGATGGTACTATCAGACCTACCGCCTGACTTCGCCCAGTCAGTACATCAATCTGGTGGTGAGCAACTCCTCGGGCAAGCAAACCGTCGACATCATGGGTCTCAGAGCGGACAGCTACCTCTGCATAACAGGCACTCAGGACAATGGCAAATACATAGTGGAAGACCAGACGGCAGAAACAGAAACCACCATTGGGGCAATTCAAAAATCAAAATTCAAAATTCAAAATGGAGGGGAGGTTTACGACCTCAGTGGCAGAAAAATCAACGCGGCAGCAAATTCTTCACTCTTCATTCTTCATTCTTCATTAAAAGAAAACGGCGTTTTCGTAGTGAACGGCAAGAAGGTTGCTTTCTGAAAACCCGAATTAATAT
>Ga0265298_10002580_pt1 | contig 24958 bp, 11 predicted proteins | sample AusTroGonzalo_MG_3_FD_193486 | JGI IMG/M metagenome (GOLD analysis project Ga0265298, IMG submission 193486) | Bovine rumen microbial communities from tropical cattle in Woodstock, Queensland, Australia - Gonzalo_01 | ecosystem: Host-associated > Mammals > Digestive system > Stomach > Rumen ...
GCGCAGAAGGTCACTTAGCTGGGCTATTGCGTCCTGAGCCGAATCGGCATCAATCTGGCAGAGACTCGATATGTTGTTAAGCGTGTTGAACAGAAAGTGTGGGTTTATCTGATTTTTCAGCCATGCTAGCTCGGCTTCGGTATTCTTGGCTTTCTCGTCTTTCAACTGTTGTTTAATCTGTCGTGTGCGGATAAAGTGGCGTATACCGATGGCAATAGCTGCTACCAGACAGTTAAGAACTAGGAACATCAAGAATCCAGAGAAGAAACCTATCCACATATTGGGCCCCATTTCTGGCATGTTGGGAATCTTGTCGCGATTAAAGAACACATAGAAGAACTGTGAGTTCAGTCCGATAATCAGTACCAGATTGAGAATCGTGAACCACCAGTAGCGATGTTTGAAGAAGAGATAAGGACCAAGCAGGTAGAAATTCAGAAAGTAAATTACCAATGGTGACTGGAACAGTCCCCATACAACCAATATCGAAGTACGTGTGGCATGAGCGTCCTGTGTACTTAGATATGTGGCAAGTGGCATAGCGAATATTATCAGAACCCAAACTGCCACTTGTGCTACAAGTAACCAGATGTCTTTTTTCTCTATCTTCTTCATAACGTTTGCAAATATAGTAATAAGTTTTAAATTAAGCGCTCTTTTTCTGAAAAAGAACGCTTAATTCATAAAAACTTACTTGGTTTCAGATCCGATACTGTTCAACATCTCCCCCTGCGACTGCTGCTCGATGAAGTCGTTCTGTACGCGACTCTTGTGCTGCTTTGTAGCCATCTTGGTGTTTCCGAAGCTGTAGCTTACTGTGAATGTCACTCCGTAGATGGGCACCTTTATATTATTATAAGAGGTGAAGTCCTTACCGCGGCTGCATGTCTCAATGTTCAGATTACCGCCCTTGTTCAGTCCAAGCTGACCAGAGATGCTAAGATTCAGTTTGTCGTTAAGCAGACTCTTTGAAAGACTTGCTGTTACAAGATTGAATCCGCCGCTCCATCCTTGCAGATTGTAGCTCTTTGTAGCTGTGATGGCAAATGCACTAAGCTTCAGGTTCCAAGGCAGTGTCTGCTGTATACCTGCCATTACGTTTGCTGACCATCCGTTGTTACTCTCGTCAAGCACATCGCTGCGCAGGTCTATGTAGTTCAGACTTCCGTTGAAGAATATTCGTGTGTCCTTGGTCAACAGGTAGTTCACGTATCCGTTTACACCAGTCTGATGGCTCTTTACCACGTTACCATAGGTGGTGTTCAACAGGTTGTTGTTGTCGTAGAAACTATACTGTGATATTGCGTTATCAACAAAGTTGTGATGTACGTTCAGGTTTACCATCAGTTTCGAAGTGAATGCGTTGTACACCAGCGAGATGTTATGAGCCTTCTCTACATCCAGGTCAGGATTACCATAGAACAATGCTATTGGATTCGACTTATCAACGTATGGGTTAAGATATGAGATACCAGGACGGCTTATGCGCATGTTGTAGGTCAGTCCAAGATTGCTGCCCATACCGAGGTTGTACTGCATGCTGGCTGTTGGAACCAGACTTCCGTAACTTGTGGTAAAGTTCTCACCGTTGCCCAAATGGTATTCAACATCTTGCCAGGTGTACTCGTAACGCAGACCAGCCTTAAGTCCGAACTTGTTCCAGTTGCCAACATATTCGCCATAACCAGCAAGGATAGAGTTCTTATATTCGTACTCAGAGCTTGTGCTTGGATCATAAACGCCTTTCAGATAGTACTTCGAGTCTGATGTGGCATCGTGCAGTTGCAACTTGCTACCCAAGTTCAGAGTCTGTCCCTGTGCCAGAGGCATTGTATAGTCCAGCTGGAAGATGTGGTTGGTGGTCTTGTCATCGTTGTCAGAGAATCTGTCTGTCAGGTCGATGTAGTTTGAGTTTGTACCAAAGTTGTTTGTCATCTCTGTTGTGGCTGGGCTGTAGTTAAGCTGGTATGTAAGAGCCAGCGACTTGGTATGCTCTTTATTGAAGAAACGCTGGTAGTCTATGCTTCCGCTGAACGATGTGCGAGAGGTCTTCATATCAGTAGTGCTTGTGTAATCGAAAGCTGTACCGTAAGCACCTCCGCCAATTGTTGTATGGGTGGTACCGTTACTCTTCATGTTCATTGTGTTGATAGATGCTGTAAGGTTCAGACTGCTCATTGGATCCAGCTGAAAGCCCAGTGTCAGACTTCCCATTGTGAATGGGGTCTTCACGTCGTTTTCCGATGTAAGAATCTGCGAGTTGCCGTTGTCCTGCAGCTGCTCCATCTCAGTAGTGGTGTTGCCTGGTTTGTTGTAGCTTGTCATTACGTTTGCGCTGAATGACAACTTGCCCTGTTGTCCGCTTACGAAGGCACTTCCGCCCAGCTGCTTTGTTCCTGCCGATGCACGTATGGTTCCGTTAATTCCGTTCATACTCTGTGTGGCAGCCATTCCGTTCATGTCAACCTTGTTCATTACAATGTTCAGTACACCTGCCGATCCCTCTGCGTCGTACTTTGCACCTGGGTTTGTCATTACCTCGATGCTCTTAACGGCTGAGGCTGGCATGCTCTTGAATACCATCGATGGGTTGCTCGAGAACATCACGTTTGGCATACCGTCTACGTAAACCTTGAACGATGAGCTTCCGTTAACGGTTATGTTGTCTTGTCCGTCAACAGTAACCATTGGCACCTTACGGAGCATATCCAGAACAGTGTTCGACTTCGAGTCCTCGTCCTCAGCCACGTTATAGCTCATCTTGTCTACGTCCATCTTTACCAATGGCTTCTGGGCTACTATCTCAACGCCTTTCAGCATTGTCTCGCTCTCCTTCATATATATAGTTCCGAGGTCAAGTGTGCCAGCCTTGCCAAGTTCAATTTCCTGACTCAGGTCTTCCTTACCAACACTACTGAACACGATGCTGTATTTACCGTTTCCTTTAACCTCCTTCTGGAACTGTCCGTTCTCGTTGGTCAGGAACATAGCCACTGGCTTATCCTTTTTCTTAGCCGAGAAGATGCGTACTGTGGCGTAAGGTTCGCTCTCGCCAAGTGTCTTGTCCATAAGTACACCCTTAACGGTGGTCTGGGCCATTGACTCTACTGCCATCAAGCAGATTGCTGCAAATGTGAAGATAATCTTTTTCATACCTTTTTATATTTTAATTTTTACTTTTCGTCCTTTTGACGATGCAAAGGTATGAAGAATGGGGGCAAACGTGAAATTACTTTCGACGTTTACCCCCATGTGTTTCGACGTTTACCCCGATTAGATTTTATCGAGTGCCTGTTTGATATCGTTAAGTATATCTTCTACGTCCTCGATTCCAACGCTAAGGCGAATCAAATCTGGTGCGATTCCTGCTTCAAGCAGCTGCTCTTCGCTAAGCTGGCGGTGAGTATGACTTGCAGGATGCAGTACGCAGGTGCGGGCATCGGCCACGTGAGTCACAATGTTTATCATTTCCAGCGAGTCCATCCACTTGATAGCTGTCTCGCGTGTTCCTTTCAGTCCGAAGGCGATTACACCGCAGCTTCCATTAGGAAGATACTTCTGTCCCAGAGCATAGTACTTGTCTGTGGGCAGTCCACAGTAGTGAACCCAAGCCACCTTTTCGTTGGCGTTCAGGAATTCTGCCACCTTCTGTGCATTCTTGCAGTGCTGAGCCATACGCAGATGCAGAGTCTGCAGTCCCATGTTCAGCAGGAAAGAGTTCTGTGGAGCAGGTATGCTTCCAAGGTCGCGCATCAGCTGGGCGATGAGTTTTGTGGTGTAACCCATTTTACCGAATGCCTTAACGTATGTCAGTCCGTGATATGACTCATCTGGTGTGCACAGTCCTGGGAACTTCTCGGCATTAGCCATCCAGTCGAAGTTGCCGCTATCCACTACGCAACCGCCAACCTGTGTGGCCAGTCCGTCCATATATTTTGTGGTAGAGTGGGTTACAATGTCGGCACCAAACTCAAATGGGCGGCAGTTTACTGGTGTTGCAAAGGTGTTGTCAACAATCAGGGGCACACCGTTCTTATGTGCAATCTTGGCAAACTTCTCGATGTCGAGTACAGCGCATCCTGGGTTAGAGATTGTCTCACCAAACAGTGCTTTGGTGTTAGGACGGAATGCAGCCTGTATCTCTTCCTCGCTTGCCTCTGGCGATACAAATGTGCACTCAATGCCCAACTTCTTCAGTGTTACACCAAACAGGTTGTAAGTTCCACCGTAAATCTCGTTTGATGTGACGATATGATCGCCTGCCTCGCAGATGTTGAATATTGCATAGAAGTTTGCTGCCTGACCAGACGATGTGAGCACGGCGCCAACACCACCTTCGAGTGTTGCTATCTTAGCAGCCACAGCATCGTTGGTAGGGTTCTGCAGACGGGTGTAGAAGTAGCCCTCTTTCTCCAAATCAAACAACTTTGCCATCTCGTCAGAGTCGTCATATTTAAATGTAGTACTCTGGATGATGGGCAACTCAATTGGTTCTCCGTTCTTGGCCTTGTAGCCAGCCTGTACGCACAGCGTGCCTTGTCTCAATTTCTTCTCCATTTGCTTGTTGATTATTTCATTTTGGCCGCAAAGTTACCAAATTCTAATCAAAATGCCAAATATTTGTGGAATTATTATATCACTATGCCAGTCTTCTTGCTCTATTTGTTTTTGTTGAATTCGTCCAGTTGCTTGAAGCAATGGCGGTTGACAATCTGTTGTAATTGGCGATCGGGGTTATTACGGATGTAGCAGCGATAGTCGAACACCATAAGTTCGCCGTTAACAGCCGAATAAGGGTGCCAGCCTGGCAGGGCTTTGATGTTAGGATTGCCAGTATGTGCAAACTGAGCCCAAGCGCTACTCATCTTGTCAGCCAACTCCAAATCCAATTGTGTGGGATTAGGCAATTCGTTGGGCGATTGATGGAGAGTGTTGAAACAGAACTTCAACTCGTGACCATGCACAGAACCCTTGTTTACTGGTGAACGCCAAGTGAACATATACATATAGGTTGGTGCCTTGCGTGTTTTGGTCATCGCATCAGCAGTAATCAGAGTCTTTGGGCGGAATAGCCAGTCGATACTCAGCAGATCCTGTGGTGTGTAGTCGGGATGAGCCTTGGCAAAGGCTTTGATATAAGCATCAGTCTCTTCGCCAAAGGTGGGCAACAGCTGCTGTCGTGCCTCGTCCTGAGTCATAGGCTCGTCATAACGAAGTCGCTGCAGCTCGTTGAATGTGGTGCCAATCATCACTGGAATATCATCAGATATTGAAGCGAATGTAGGTTGGAAAGGCTGCTGAAGCAGTGTTTTTCCATCAGGTGTAGGACCAAAGCCCCACATCATTGGGGTGCCAGGCTTACGGGTTCCGATACTGGCAGCCATAGCGCGTTGACCAGCATCGTACAACTGCTGGTAAGGCACATCCTTTATCTTGTCAACATCAGACTCGCTGATTCCAAGTTCCTTCAGCACAGCCTTGCCCAACTGCTTGGTCATCTCGTTGTTGTTTACATTAAGTATGGTGCCGCTCATTATGATAGCCTTATGGAACAAACCTTTAGCTTTGGGCATACACATCAATGTGCCTACCTTTCCGCCACCACCCGATTCTCCGAATACGGTTACGTTCTTGGGGTCACCACCAAAGTTGGCTATGTTATCTCGAATCCATTCCAATGCTTGTACTACATCAAGCATGCCCACATTACCAGAATACTCGTATTTCTTTGAAACGGCTGATAGGTCGAGGAATCCGAGAATGTTCAGGCGATGGTTGATACTTACCACCACCACATCTTTCTTTGCTAACTGCATGCCAGGATTCCATGCCGATGTGCCAGAGTCGAATCCGCCACCATGTAGCCACAGCATAACGGGCTTTTTGGCCTTTAGGTCGGTAGTCCACACATTGAGCACACACGAGTTCTTCTCCGACATCTCCTCTTCGGATAGCTGCTTGCCCCAGGTTTGCTGCATCACCTGCGGCCCCCAATGGTCGCACTTGCGTATGCCTTTCCACTTGTCAACAGGCTTTGGTGGCATAAGTCTTTCAACCTTTGCGTACGGAATACCCAGCCACGCCATAGTGCCCTCCTGGATGATTCCGCTCACCTTTCCACACTTGGTATTAACTACCAGTTCTTCGTTCTCTTGTGCCATCAATGCTCCTGTAACAAACAGCAATGCCATTAGGCTTATAGTTATTCTCTTCATTTTCATGCCGCAAAGGTAATAAAAAAGCAACAAAACAATAAACAAAGAAAAAAAAATTGATATAAATATTGCAGTTTTAAGAAAATTTCTTAACTTTGCCAACATATGAGAACGAATGTAACTAAAACGCTTGCAGCATGTATTCTGCTGCTTATGTCGCTGAGCGTACGAGCTCAGGCGATTGAACCGTCGGAGACGCTGACGGAAATCACGAAATCGGACAATTGTAAGGTCTATTCATTCAACTACCCTTCTGTAAGTACTACTGGTGAGGCAACGGTGTTGTCGTCAGCACTTTTTGCATGGACACCAGCCGACCGTCAGACTACGGACAGTATTGAGAGCCTGCACATTTTATGTCATATCACCATTGCGGCTGATAATGAGCGTCCCTCTTCCACAGATTTGGGTAAATCAAGTGAGCAGGCTTTGCTTTTATTTTTCCCGAGTCGTGAGTACACCGATCACATTGGAGGGGAGCAGGCCGATTACGTATCCCATTGTATTGTCATCGCCCCCGACTACGAAGGTTATGGGGTGACAAAAGACACTCCGCACCCATATCTGGCGCAGCGACTTACGGCTCAACAGGTGATAGATGGTGTGAAGTATGGTTTGGAACTCTATCAGAAAGTTGCTAAGGAGAGTGATACGCTGCTGCCTATGAAGAGTGATTGGCGCTCTTTCTGTATGGGCTATTCACAGGGTGGTGCCGTAAGTCTTGCCACACAACGCGAGATTGAGGAGCAGGGTCTGGCTGACGAAATGCACTTTCAGGGGTCAATGTGTGGCGATGGCCCTTATGATCTGTTGACCACAATGAGATACTATTTGGAGGATGACGGTACAAGTTACGACGTTGAGACTCCACACCGTAAAGGCCTTATGACGATGCCTGCTGTGATACCAATGATACTGAAGGGTATGTTCGAGACTCATCCTGCCATGAAACCCTATAAGATTGAAGATTTTCTGTCGCAACAGTTGATAGATACAGGTGTACTCGACTGGATAGACAGCAAGGTTTTTAGTTTGGATGATATTCACGAGAAATGGTTTAACCAGCTGGAAACGGGCGTTGATACGCTTGGAAGATATTACACACCAGAGCAGATGGCCGAGATGTTTGAGAGTCCTCAAATGGACAAAGTGTGGGGTAAGATGGAGAAGATGTTCAGTCCTGCTGTCTACGAGTACATGTCTGATCCCAGCAACTTCGATGTTGTTCCAGAGCATCCTGCCAATGCGCCTCAGGCTTTACATCGAGCACTTGCAGATAACTCGCTCATTACGGGCTGGGAACCGCAACACCGCATTCAGTTCTTCCACTCTAAGCACGACGTTATTGTTCCATACGGAAACTTTCTGTCCTTCCGCGATGCTCATCCTCATGACGAAGGCACCTTGTTCCGTATTGATGATACATTTAGTGAGAGCGACCACTTTTATGCAGGTGCTGCATTTCTTTCTATGATGTTAGTTGTGAAGAGTTATGGTGCGTATTTCAACTGGATATGCGGTAATGATACCCCGACAGGAATAGACGAGATTGAAGATGTAAGAGGTGATAATTCAGAAGTGTGGTATATGTTGGATGGTCGTCGTTTAAGCGGCAGGCCCACCCACCGTGGCATATATATCTATAAAGGACATAAGTATATTATGAAATAATTACTACTTGTGATAATCTGAGGGAGCAACGCCTACCATTTTTTTGAATACCTTTGAGAAGTAGTTCGGATCAGCAAAGCCGCAGTTGTAGGCCGTCTCTGATACGTTGTGCCCTTTGATTATCATTTCACATGCTTTCTGTATACGTTTGTGGCGGATGTAGTCACCTGCAGAGGTGTTCATCAGATTCTTCATCTTGGTGTGAAGCAAGCTTCGGCTCATGCCAAGTTCCTGGGTAATGTCAGTAACTGAGAAGTTTGCATTACCTATGTTATTATCAACAAGTTCCATTAGGCGCTGAATGAAGTCGCGGTCAAGTTGAGTAAGACTGTCGTTTGCCCCCAATGACTCCTCACCACCATCGAAGATAGACTTTTGGCGATTCTCTATCAGTCGCAACAGATTGTTTATCTGTAGTGTGAGGGCTTCTGGGTCGAATGGCTTCAATACATATGCATCAGCGCCATTACGATAACCGTCTTTAATATCGTCTGGGTCACCCTTAGCTGTAAGGAGTATTACGGGTATGTGGCTTGTGCTCATGTTGCCTTTTATCATGTTACACAGTTCGGCTCCTGTCATCACGGGCATCATAACATCCGAGATTACAAGGTCGATATCTTGACGACTTATGGCTACATCCCATGCCTGTTGCCCGTCAGAAGCGGTAGTGACGTTAAAGTCGTTAATAAACAACTGTTCCAGGAATCGTAGCATATCCTCGTTATCCTCTACCACCAGTAGTGTGCGCTTATGTGCCTCTGATTTTGATGGATGTACTGAAGATGATGTTGCGTTTGCTGCAATGGTGAGCGATGTATTATCGGTGTTGTTTAGATAACCGTTTACCGATGTCAGTTCGCTGTCTGAAGATATTTTATTCTTATCAGAGAATGCATCTCCAGATATGTTGATGAGTACGGTAAATGTACTGCCTTTGCCAAGTTCACTCTCAACAGATACTGAACCCTTATGAATCTCTACTAATCGGTGAACAAGTGCCAGGCCAATGCCCCAACCGCTGCTATTTGCACTATAGCCTCGCTTGGTTTGGTAGTAACGCTCAAAGATATTTTGCTGCTCTTCCTTGCTGATGCCGATACCAGTATCAGAGACCTGCATCTTGAGGTATAGGTCTTGTGATTCGGATAACTGGGTTACCTCTGCATTGATAGTGATAGTACCTCCGTTACCAGTAAACTTGATGGCATTAGATACCAGATTATTCAGGATATGCTCGATGTAAGAAGGAGAGAACCAGGCGTCTTCGCCATTGTCGATGCTGTTAATCCTGAGATGCAGACCTTTTGAAGAGATTGCATCGTTGAAACTATCAGCCATCATACAAACAAACTCAACGGGATTGCCTTGTTGCACGTAGAATGGGAAATTGTCAGACTCAATCTTGTTGAATGTGACGAGTTCGTTTATCAGGTGTTCCATCTTCGAACAGTTACGGATGGCCATATTCAGCGATTCGCCGACTTCTTTATCTACTTTGCTGGCTCCGATGCTTTTTAGTGGGGCCATAATGAGTGATAGAGGTGTTTTGAGCTCATGAGATACCATAGTGAAGAAGTTTGATTTCATTCGGTCAATCTCCTCAACCTTTTCCTTCTCCATATTGGCAAAGCGTATCTTCTCCTGTTCTTTAATGCGGATGTTATAGAGGGTCAATCCGCCTACTACTAAGCCTATTAAGCACAGCAGGTAAATAATGTATGCAATAGTTGATAGGTAAAAAGGAGCCTTGATTATAATCTTCATTGTCCGCTCAGGGCATTGGTCCCAATCGCCATCGCTGGTGTTGGCCCTTACATGCAGAGTATAGGTACCAGGACTAAGAAGATATCCGTAGAATTTGCGTTCTGTGCCAACATCGCGCCAATCATCGTCGATGCCGTCTACCTTTATCTGGTATAGTATACCCTGCACATTTTCAGGCATAACCACGCCATATTCTATATGGAATGAGTGCGATTCCTCGTATGTAAGTGTTATACAGTCGGTGTAATCAATATGCGACACAACCTGATCGTTAACAAAAAGTTTCTTGAAATGAACCTGCATATTTCTAGTCTCGGCATGCATCTTTTGTGGTTCAAATGATATCAGACCATCGAATGTTCCCATTAACACGCGACCATCTGAAGCCAGATAGGTAGAAGTGAAATTGAACTGGTTAACTGGCAGTTCTGCTCCTGCTGAGTATCGGCGGGTGTGACCATCACTTAGACGATGACAATATAAGCCTAGGTCTGTACCTATCCATAGGCAGCCCGTTTTATCTTCGATTATGCTGCACACTGTACATTGACGTGGTATCCATGCATCGGCCTGGTGAACTTTGCCACTCTTGCTGTCGAGCCAGAAGAGTCCGTTGTTGTTGGTACCTATCCACAAACGGCCTTTTGAATCTTCAAGTGTAGCTATGATGTAGTTGTCTGTAAGTCCACAATCGTTTTGCTTGGTGTAATCGGTAATTTTGTTGTTGTTGATGCAGAATAAACCATCTGCTACAGTGCATGCCCACAACTGGTTGTGGCGGTCAACAAACAACGAATAGATAAATGTTCCATCAAGTCTGTCGTGTCCCAGAGAACAGAATGTATCAGTATTGTCGTCATAATAGCGAAGTCCCTCCATTGTGGCAACCCATAATCGACCACTTTTATCGCGGGTGAGGTAGAATATACCTTCGGATTTCAAACCCTTTGTACGATAGTATTGTACGCTTTTATGTGTCTGCAGATTGTAACGGAATAGTCCCTTGAATCTGGTTCCTATCCATATATCAGATGTTTTGTGGTCGAAATAAATGCTGTGAGTATTCGAGTCTAAACCAGGAATATCAGTAAAATGCGTGAACTGGCCTGTAAGCGAATTGTATATGTTCACCCCTTGGTCCTCTGTGGCTATCCAGAATGTTCCTGGCGCAACCTCAGTAATCATTCGAGGAATGCGTGCTTTTAGTTCACCACTATTGGGGCTTGGATTAAAATGACGGAACTGGGGTTTCATGCTTGACAGGTAGTCAACACCACCAAAGTATGAACCAATCCAGATATTGTTCTGACGATCGGCGATAATACAATATACGGCGTTATCCGACAATCCATCGCTGTTATACCCTTTCTGTGTGAGGATACTACTGCCATCAGGATTAAGTGTGAAAATACCGTTCTCGGTACCAAACCAAATACGTTGTTGTTTATCTTCTATGATGACTCGCACTATTCCACCAGTAAGCATGCTGGCTGTATAGTGCTGTTGCGCTTTGGTTTTAAGATTATAACATGTAACGCTGCCATCATTACAACCAACCCATAGACGCTGTTTGGAATCAACAAGCAAGGGTAGGATAGCGTTATGGCTTACGGGTTGGCCACCATTGATAGTTATATCAAGTGGCAGAATCCTTGTTAAGCTAGCATCCATCGAGAAAATCATCTCGCTGGCTGATACATATACATTGCCGGCTTTATCTTTTGCAAGCGATGCTATGGTGCCTGCATTGAGCGATGGGATAACAACAAACGAGTCAATCTTGGCATCATAAGCAAACAATTGACCGTATCCAGTCATTACGCGTCCGTCGTTTGTTTCAATAAAACTGGTGCAATACCCTCTGACGTTATAGTAGTTTCGGAAATCATCGGTTTCTGGGCGATACAGACTTACACCATTTTCTGTACTAATCCACAAACGATGTTTGGAATCAACAAATAGGCCGTGAACAAAATTATGGACCAGAGAATTTGATTTACCTTCTATATGGTAGTAGGTCTCAACGTTATAACCATCGTATCTGGCCAATCCGTTACGCGTACCTATCCATATATATCCTTCTTCATCCTGCACAAGACTCTCTACCTGTTGGTTGGGCAAACCGTAAGAGGTATTCAGGTGCTGGAACTTAAAATCTGCAGCATCTGTTATCAAACTCGTAAAGAGCCATGCAAGGATTAAAGAAAGAATTCTCATATTGTCGTTATATCTGTGTGCAAATTTAAGTATTAATCCTGAATTAATCTAGAATTATGTCCATTTTTTCTGCACTTTTGACAATGTTACCCGTTTCGTGGACAATTTTACCCGCCCGTAAATTCTTATTTATATACTTTTGCAGCGAAATCTTTATCAACAACTCTTATCATAACTAAAATGTATAACAAGAATAACTTAAGATTGTCATTGACCATTTTTGGAGTACTGTCTGTTTTGCCATCGTGCAGTTCGAATGAGACAGGTAACGATGTCATCCAGAAACCTGATACCCCTAAGGAATCCAAAAAGGAAATCCTGACTGAGGCCGACCCAACTATCTTCCTTGATGATGATGGTACATATTATCTATATGGTACGGGTAGTAACTCAGACTACGGGTTCTATATATACCAGTCTAAAGATTTAAATACTTGGCAGGGACCTGTTGGAAATGCCAATGGTTTATGCTTGACTGGTGCTACTTCATTCGGAACAACAGGTTTCTGGGCACCACAGGTCTTCAAAAAGGGTGATACCTATTATATGTTCTATACAGCCAATGAGCAGATTGCAGTTGCAAAGTCGAACTCACCCAAAGGACCTTTTACTCAAGACAACAAGAGTACTATTACTATTCCAGGTAAAGCCATTGATCCTTTTGTGTTCTTTGATACTGATGGTAAGGCATATCTATATCACGTGCGATTGCAGGAAGGCAACCGTATCTTCGTGGCAGAGATGACAGACGACTTAATGTGTATTAATGAAGAAACTGCCACGGAGTGCATACATGCCACTGAGCAATGGGAGAATACTGCCCAGGTTAGTTGGGGCGTAACAGAAGGCCCGACAGTGTTGAAAATAGACGATACATATTATATGTTTTATTCGGCCAATGATTTTCGTAATATAGACTATGCGGTAGGTGTCGCTACATCAAATTCACCCTATGGACCTTGGATGAAATCAACACGGTCTGTCATAAACCGTGCGAATATTGGCTATTATGGAACAGGACATGGTGACATCTTTAAGGATGTTCAAGACAACTGGAATTATGTGTTTCATACTCACAATAGTTTTACCGAGGTGAGTCCACGAAAGACTGCAATAGTGGGATTGAAACAGCAGGGAACCTCATTCTGTGTTTCTGATAGCACCTTTCATTATTTATCGAAATAGTAGAATATACACAAACAACAAAAACTTCAAAATATGTACAAGAAGATCTATTTAACAACAATCTTAGCTGCTTTATCGCTTACTGTGTCAGCTATTGACATTCAAACGCAGATTAGTATCAAACAGCCAGGTAATCCTGCAGAAGTAATTAGTCTGCATGCAGAGGGCGATGAGCTGAAGGCTCCTCAGGGTAAGACAATGCCTCTGACTATCAGTCAGCAGCTATCTGACGATGGCGATGACAAGGTTCTTACACTCACTATCCGTGCCATTTCCGCAACCTATTATAATATAGGTGCAACTATTGGTACAGGTATTAAGTCGGCTGATAGCGAATTCTATCTGCCAGGCTTCTGGTATCATCGCAACCTTCGCTCGCCAAAGGAGGCTCCTTCATTTCATACTTCAAAGAGTTGGAACTTCCGCGAGGATCGTCTTTCGTCGCCAATGACCAGTATCTATGATGCTGCAAATGGCAAATCGATGGCCATTATCCGTTGTCTCGACACACCGCAGGAGTGCTTGGTTACTCATCAGGAGGGAGAGGTTATCCTAAGTGGTGAGACGTCACTTGGATATCTTGGTTTCGATTGTGAACAGGAAGAAGCAAAACTAACATTTGGTTATCCATATGTTGAGACTCCAAAACGTTATATCCGTAAGCTCACATTGGCTGCTCCTGTATTTGCTTTTGCAAAGATTGAAAAGGGCGAAACCAAAACCATAAAGTGGCGTATAACCCAGACAAATGCGAAGGACTTTGGACAGCATGTAACACTGATGTGGCAGCGTTGCTTCGACAATCTGAAACCACAGCCGCTCACACCACGCTTCACACCTGATGAAATGAAGAAGGGACTTACAAATTACTTCCGTCAGTCTTACGTTAGTAATTTCCCTCTGAAATATAACTCAGGTATGACTATTCTTACCAGCGATTGCAAACCTTTTACCGAGATGCAGGTTGGATTCTGCGGAAGAGTATTGCTTAATGCATTCAACGCCATAGAGTATGGTGAACAGCATGGTGAGCAGGATCTGGTGGATATGGGTAACGAGATTCTGGAGAGCTTCCTGAAAAGAGGTTTTACCAGCAAGGGCTATTTTTATGATTTTGTGAACTTCAACCGTGGCTTTATGCTCGACGAGAAGGTGGTACACTCTATACGTCAGCAGTCAGAAGGTGTATATGCCATACTACTTTATCTTAAGTACGAGAAAGAGCATGGTCGTCGCCATCCAGAGTGGGAGTCTCGCATAAAAGGTATTCTTGACGGATTTCTGAAACTGCAGAAGGCAGATGGAAGCTTTGCACGTAAGTATAAGGACGATGGTAGCGATGTTGATGCTACTGGAGGTAGCACACCTTCATCTACATCTGCACTGGTGATGGGTTATCGTTATTTTGGAAAGAAGCAGTATCTTGAAGCTGCACGTAAGACTGTTGATTATCTTGAGAAGAACATAATTTCTAAGAGTGATTACTTCTCTTCAACTCTCGATGCAAACTGCGAGGATAAAGAAGCTGCTATTGCTGCAGTAACTGCAACCTATTATCTGGTTGCTGTTACTAAAGGCAAAGAGCGTCAGCGATATATCGATCTCTGTGAACAGGCTGCATATTTCGCACTTTCGTGGTATTATATGTGGGATGTTCCATTTGCTCAGGGACAGATGCTTGGTGGCTTAGGTCTTAAGACCAGAGGCTGGAGTAATGTTTCAGTAGAGAACAATCATATTGATGTTTTTGTATTTGAGTTACCACATATAGTAAAGTGGTTGGGTGGCCAGAAGAATAACACCCGTTTCCTAAAGATGCACGATGTGATATTCAACTCGCTTGATCAGTTGATGCCCACTTCAGAACGTCTCTGCGGAATTGCTGTGCCAGGATTCTATCCTGAGGTTGTGCAGCATACCACCTGGGATTATGGTATGAACGGAAAGGGATTTTATAACAATCTCTTTGCTCCTGGATGGACAATAGCATCGCTTTGGGAGATGTACTCACCAACACGAACAGATAACTTTCTTAAAAAATAATTTTAACATTAAACCTAAAAATCAAAATGGAAAAAAGATTTATTGCCTCGTTGGCAGGCGCAGCTTTATTAATGACAGCTTCGCCAACATTAGCCGAACGGAAACTGGCTATGTCAGTTCATCCTAACGCCGTTTCAGCCACCCAGCAGCAACGTGCTGTCAGTGGAAAGGTTATTGATGCGCAGGGTGAGCCTTTGATTGGCGTAACTGTAAAAGAACAGGGTACTAAGAATGCTGCTGTTACTGATATGGATGGCCGTTTCACTTTGTCGCTCAGCAAGTCTGATGCACAACTTTCCTTTACGTATATTGGTTACACAGACGTCACCAGTCGCGCTGCTGACAATATGGTAATCACTATGAAGGAAGACAGAAATGAGCTTAACGAGATAGTAGTGGTGGGTTATGGTACGCAGAAAAAAGTGAACCTTACAGGTTCTGTTGTCTCTGTTGATATGGCTAAAGAAACCAGCTCTCGCCCTGTAACTACTGTTGCTCAGGCACTTCAGGGTATGGCTGCTGGTCTCGATATTCTGCAGGGCTCAGGAAAACCTGGTGCAGAGAACTTCTCTGTAAACATCCGTGGTGTAGGAACCATGAACGATGCCAGTCCATTGGTGTTGGTTGATGGCATGGAGATGAGTCTGTCTGACGTTAATCCCATGGACATCGAGAGCATCTCTGTATTGAAGGATGCTGCATCGTGTGCCATTTATGGTAACCGTGGTGCTAACGGCGTAATCCTTGTTACCACCAAGAGTGGTACTGACGGTAAGGTAAGTGTTACCTATACAGGCCGCTTATCAATAAACAAACCTTCTAAGCTCGTTCGATTTATGTCGAACTATGCCGACTATATGGAACTGGTTAATGAGGCCAGCGAGAATATTGGTACTGCTGGAAAGTATCCACAGTCTGTTATAGACCAGTGGCGTCAGGCTCAGGCTAATCCCAATGGTATCTCGGAGTCGGGCTATCCCAACTATGTGGCATATCCAAACACCGACTGGTATGATGAGATTTACCAGACCAAGGTGATGCAGGAGCATGCTTTATCACTTTCTGGTAAGGATACCCGTACACGCTATAACCTTGGCTTGACCTATCTCGATAACCCTGGAATGATTGTACGTTCTGGCGAGCAGAAGTACTCAGTAAACTTGAAGTTGATCTCGGACATAACCGACTGGTTGCAGATGGGTGCTCAGGTTTGGGGTACACATAGCGATCGTGATCGTAACAATGTTGATGCTCTTTCAAACTGGGAGTTTCTTAAGACCGTACCTGGTATCTATCCTTATTACGATGGAAAGTTCGGTGGTATTGAGACTGCTGTTGAGGATGGTGCAGCACATAATCCTCTGCTGCTTCTTAATGGTGATGGCGATAGCTACTACAAAACAACCCACGCCTATGCTACAGCTTTTGCTCAGGTTAAGTTCCTGAAAGATTTTACTTTCAAGTCTACATTTGGTTACGATTATTTCAATACTCGTCATAAGTATACCGATGGTCAGAATGAGAGCTACAGCTTCAGCCGTGGTGAGGTTGTAAGCGCCCCTGCAGCACTTGAAGCTCTTTCGGGCTATATGTACTATCATCACTATTATAACTGGAAGATTACCAATACTCTTAACTGGAATCATACCTTTGCTCTGAAACACGATGTTGCTGCACTTGTAGGTTTTGAGGAAGGAAAGAACAGCGATGGTAACACCGATGTTAAGAAGATGGGTATGATTGATGCTACAATCACCGACCTTAACACACTTACATCCGAGGAGTATATCCGTGGTAACTTTACTGGTTATACATATCGCTCATGGTTTGGCCGTCTGAACTATGCATACGATTCAAGATATCTGGTTGAGGCTAACTTCCGTTACGATGGTTCTTCACGTTTCTCACCAGATAACCGTTGGGGCTTCTTCCCATCTGCTTCTGCAGGATGGCGTATCAGTGAGGAGAGTTTTGCAAAAAACTCATTCCTCAGTGTCTTCGATAATCTGAAGTTGCGTGCCTCTTATGGTAAGCTTGGTAACTCAAGTGTTGATAACTATGCATACCAGTCATGGTACGAGACCGGTTATACCACTATGGCTGGCAAGAAATCACCACGCTTCTATCTTAAGAATCTGCCAAACATGAATGTTACTTGGGAAACAACAAAGACTTTCAATATTGGTCTTGACTTTACAACACTTAATGGTCGTCTGTCAGGAGTATTCGACTACTACGACAAACAGACATCTGGTATTCTGTATCGTCCTACAATCGGCCTTATCTTTGGTGATAAAGTTGCTCCTCTGCAAAACTTGGCAGGTGTAAGTAACCGTGGTTTTGAGGCTACATTCCGTTGGGAAGACAAGATTGGCGATGTTACCTATGGTATAGCTGTTAATGGATCTTACAACAAGAACCTTGTAACTGACTATAAGGGTGCTTATATCTCAGGTTGGGGTGCTGATCCTAACAATCCAGATCCAAATGTTTACTATTCAAATCTTGGTGAGGTTTCTTCGGGAGGTACACAACGCCTTGTTGAGGGACACATGATGAACGAGTTCTATGTTTATCCAATATATAATGGTACTGGTACTTACTATGATGCCAATGGCTTGGTTGACCCTAATGGTGGTCCTCGCGATGGTATGATTCGTACTCCAGAAGACTTGAAGTGGGCTCAGGATATGGTAGCTGCAGGTTATTCATTCGAACCACAGCATGCTGTTACTCCTAATGCCGTATGGTATGGTGAGTATATCTATGCCGACACAAATGGTGATAAGGTCTATGGCGGCAGCCACGACCAGAAGTTCATAGGCGAGTCAAATGTTCCTAAGTTTACCTTCGGATTCCAGGCTCATGCTGAGTGGAAGGGTATAGACCTCTCAATGAACTGGGGTGGTGCAACAGGCTTCTCTACCTACTGGCGTGAAATTGGTCAGAACTCATCAAACGTAGTATTCGGATTGTCAATTCCACAGTGGATTGCTGACGATCACTACTACTATGACCCCAACAACCCTAACGATCCACGCACCAACATCACATCTAAAAACCCACGTATGTCTCTCGAGAATCCAAGTATGAGTGATGCTCTCGACAACACATTCCATCTTTACAGCTGTGACTATCTTAAACTGCGTAACCTCACCATTGGCTATACATTGCCAAAGAACATTTCACGTAAGATTTATGCTGAGAATCTCCGTGTATATTTCTCAGGCGAGAATCTGCTTACTATCACCAGCTTCCCTGGACTCGATCCTGAGATGCGTTCTGGCGAGGGATATGCCACAATGCGCCAGCTGTCATTCGGACTAAATGTAACTTTTTAACCACCAATAATGAATAATAAAAATGGAAAAGAAATTATTATATAAAACATGTCGCAGCATGATGATAGCTGCAACGAGTGTCGCACTGACGGCTTGTAATGCCGACTTCCTTGATACTCAACCATCTGACCGTGTAGGTACTGACCTTGTTTGGACAACCTACAATATGGCCGATGCCGTAGTAAATGGTGCTTATGAGCGCTTCTATTGGGAGCAGCAGGGTGAGTGCCCTGACTGGCAGAACTTCGATGCTGCTACTGATGTATGCGATCTGGATGCCAACTGGGGAGGCTATGACTGGGCCCGTGGTCGTTGCAATTCTGGCTACTGGGGATTCAATGACTGGTGGAAGCGACTCTATGAGGAGATTTATCGCACCAGCAACGTTATCAATAATCTTGATAGATGTGAGGCTATGTCAGCCAGCGAGCGTGCTCGCGATATTGCAGAATGCAAGTTCCTGCGTGCTTGGGCTTACTATCGTGCCAACGTGCTTTGGCGTGGTGTACCCATCTATACAGAGCCTGTTGAGTATGGAGAAGATACCAAACCACGTAACACTGCCGATGAGGTATGGCAGCAGATTCTTAAAGACTGCTCAGAGGCTATTAATGAGCCCAGTCTGCCTAATAAGTATGCCACATCTGATAAGAACTATGGTCGTGTAACCAAGGCTTGTGCCTATTATCTGCGTGGCCAGGTTTATCTGTGGCTCAAGGATTGGGATAAGGCTGCATCCGACTTTATGGCAATCACCACAATGGGCTTCGAGCTGTTCCCTGATTATAAGAATATGTTCAAGGCTGCCAATGAGCGTAACGATGAGTACATCTTCCAGTATCAGTATACTGATGATGAAGGTATGGGTTCGCTGTTAGGACGTACCCATGGCAATCGTAACACCTATACTGCTGATGGTTTCGGGTGTTGGAACAACCTGATTCCCAACCCATACTTTGTTGACAGCTATGAGTATGCCGATGGTCGCCCATTTAATATGGACGAGGTGTTCCCTGGCTATTCTACTATGGATCCAAAGGCTCGCTCAGTTTACTTCTTGCGTGACGGTCTCGATCCAAACTCTTCAAGCGATAAACTCAAGAATGGCTATCAGCAGATGGTTAACTATGGTGCTGATATGAGTCAGTACGACAAGGATGGCAACGAGGCACGTATTCTTCAGGTTTATCAGAACCGCGACCCACGTATGCTGATGAACTTCATCACTCCTTATTCTACTTATAAAGGTGGCTCAACAGCTGATTGCTGGGACTATACACTGCGCTGGCCTTACATTGGTTCGGATAATGCTGCACCTTACGATCTGCGTACTGATACAAACGATCGTTTCTACTATCTCTGGCGTAAGTTCGTTCCAGAGGGACGTGAGACTAAGAATGGCTTGAATAGCGATATTGATACTCCTATCTTCCGCTATGCTGGAGCTCTCATCTCTCTGGCTGAGGCTCTGAATGAGCAAGGAAAGACTGATGAGGCTGTTAAGTATATCAATATTGTTCGTGCCCGCATTCCTGGACTGGCTCTTCTTAATAGCAATGAGTACACAAAGGTTACAGGTCAGGAAAACATGCGTGAGCGTATCCGCAATGAGTATGGCTGGGAGCTTTGTGGCGAAGGTCAGCTATATTGGAAGCAGTTGCGCTGGGACACATGGCTTGATCGTAAACTTGGTACAAACCGCGCTGTTGTCAGCGATCCTGCACAGTTGAATGGTGCTAATGGTATGACAGAAATCTGGGGTACCAAGCGCTACACCAATAACTACATTGGTGAGCACGTAAAACTGTTTGCTGTGCCTCAGGGTGAGCTTGAGCGTAATCCAAATCTTACACAAAATCCTGGTTGGTAATATGTTCGCAAATACAAATAAGTGCATGTTTTCTATAGTTAGTATAATTGTTGGCTTAATGCCCATTCTGGGTTGCTCATCGTCTTCTGACGGTGAGCACTCTCAGGATGTTACACCACCAGCTCCTGTAGTAGAGAAGTATCGCAATCCTATTATATCTACATCGCTGCCCGATCCCTCGATTGTAAGGACTGCAGATGGTGTGTTCTACCTCTTTGCTACTGAGGATATCCGCAATCTGCCCATCTATCGTTCTACAGACCTAGTTAAGTGGCAGTATGTAGGTACGGCTTTCAATGATGAGAGTCGTCCGCGTTGGAATCCGCAAGGTGGCATCTGGGCTCCAGATATAAACTATGTTGATGGAAAGTATATCCTCTATTACTCAAAATCTACATGGGGTGGGGAGTGGACTTGTGGTCTTGGCGTTGCTTCGTCCGATAAACCACAGGGACCTTATACAGATCATGGCGCACTTTTCATCAGCGAGGATATTGGTGTGCAGAATAGTATCGACCCGTTTTATATCGAGGATGGAGGTAAAAAGTATGTCTTCTGGGGGTCGTTTCATGGCATCTATGGTATAGAGCTGAGTGATGACGGACTGAGCATCAAACCAGGTTCGAAACCTGCACAGATTGCTGGCAACCAGATGGAAGCCACCTATATCCATCGTCGCGATGGCTACTACTATTTGTTTGGCTCAAACGGTTCGTGCTGCGAGGGCAACAATAGTACCTATCAGGTAATCTATGGTCGCTCTCAGAATCTGTTCGGACCTTATGTTACTAAGGATGGTAAGCGTATGCTCGATGGTAACTACGATGTTCTGCTGCATGGTGGCAGTAATGTTGCAGGTCCTGGTCATAACGCAGAGTTCATAACAGATGATAAGGGTGTTGACTGGATGATATATCATGGCTATATGCGTAGTGATCCTGATGCAGGTCGTCAGGTAATGATGGACCGTGTAGAGTGGTACGACGGCTGGCCGCTTGTTTCAGGTGCTCAGTCATCGATAGAAAGTAATCGCCCATATTTTAATAAGGAATAATAATGAGAATAAATTTTAAATCGATTCTTTTCATCACTTTGCTGATGTGCTGCCTTGGCACATCGGCAAATGTGGTGTATCAGGATAACAACGTGCGTTTCACTCTTATTGATGATGGAACGCTCAGACTGGAATATGCTCCTGATGGCAAGTTTGTCGACAACAAGAGCTTTATGGCTGTTATCCGCAATTACCCTAAAGTAAGATATACCATCAAAAACAATGCAAAACAGGTGGTAATAAACACAGCAAAGCTGAAGCTTGTATATAAGAAGGGTAATGCCCCCCTAACAAAAGACAACCTCACCATAAGCAGTACAAAAAACATCAAGACTCCATTTGTGTGGAAACCTGGTATGCTGCAGAAGGGCAACCTTAAAGGAACATACCGTACACTCGACGGATATGATGGCTCTGAATATCAATACAGCAATCCAAAGCATGAGATGCCCATAGAAGATGGAATACTAGCTACTGATGGATGGACATTGATTGACGATAGTAAGAGCCTGCTCTTTGATGGAGCAGAAGACTGGGATTGGGTAACTGAACGCCAGAGTGCAGAAGGCGCTCAGGACTGGTACTTTATGGCTTATGGCCACGATTATAAAGGCGCACTAAAATCTTTCACCAAGTTTGCAGGAAAGGTGCCTCTTCCTCCGCGTTATACGTTTGGCTATTGGTGGAGTCGCTATTGGAGCTACAGCGATCAGGATTTCCGCAATCTTATCACTAACTTCCAGCGCCTAGATCTTCCGCTTGATGTGCTGGTGATAGATATGGACTGGCACCCAATCAGCGCTGAGGCTGGTGGCGGATGGACTGGTTGGGATTGGAACGAGCGTTTGTTCCCCGACTACAAAGCATTCTTGAAATACCTTGATGCTCAGGGAGTAAAGGCAACAATGAATCTGCATCCTGCTGATGGTGTGCGTCCATACGAGAAGAAATATGCTGAGTTTATGCAGCGCCTTGGTAAGAACGATGGTAAGGCTCATGAGTGGCTTGGCTCCGACAAACAGTATGTCAAGGCGATTTTCGATACTTATCTTCATGATTATATGGTTGATGGTGTAGACTTCTGGTGGCTTGATTGGCAGCAGTGGCCTAAGGATCGTGCTGTGGCTGATCTTGATAATGTGTTCTGGTGCAACTATATCTGGTTCAGCGATATGGAGCGTAATGGAAACAAACGCCCAATGTTGTATCACCGTTGGGGCGGACTTGGTAACCATCGTTATCAGGTGGGCTTCTCTGGCGACTCGTTCATCACCTGGGCCAGCCTTAAGTTCCTGCCTTATTTCAATTCTACAGCATCTAACGTGCTCTATGGTTATTGGAGTCATGATATAGGTGGACATCAGAGCAAAGAGTGGGGATCGCCTGTTGAACCTCAGCTTTACACTCGCGCCATGCAGATGGGACAGTACATGCCCATCATCCGTTCGCACAGCACCAAGGACCCAAGTTTGAATAAAGAACCATGGGCATTTAGCTCTGATACGCAACAACGCTTGGCAAATGTGATAAATGGCCGCTATGCTCTTGTTCCTTATATATACACAATGGCTCGCAAGACCTACGAGAGTGGTCTGGCACTTTGTCGCCCGCTTTATTATGATAACCCTGAGGCGAAGGAGGCTTACGAGTTTAAGGAAGAGTATATGTTTGGCGATAATATGCTCATAGCCCCTGTTACAAGCGAGGTTGATTCTGTTGATGGCTATGCTTCAGTAAAAGTATGGCTGCCAGAGGGTGAGTGGCTGGAGTACGAGACTGGTAAGATGCTAAAAGGTGGAACTACCTATGAGCGTCGATTCACTATCGATGAGTATCCTGTTTATGTCAAGGCTGGTAGCATCATTCCATACTTTGGTAAACTAAAGAATCTCTCTGGTACCAATCAGGCTGTAACCATCCGTGTGTTCCCAGGTGACGATAAGGGTGAATTCGTGCTCTATGAGGATAATGGCGAGGATAAGAACTACGTAACAGAATATGCCAACACAAATCTCTCATATACACGTCAGGGCAATCAGCTTAGCATAACCATTGGTGCTCGTAAGGGGCAGTATAAGGATATGCCTGCCAAACGCCATTTCTATGTGGCACTTCCTTGTCAGAAAGCTCCTCTGACTATCAGCTGTAATGGCAGAAAGTTGCCATTTACCTACGACGGGTTGAAACTTGAGACAACCATCGATCTAGGTGTTTTAGACTGCAGCACTGCAGCAACCATACAGATTGAGATGCCTGAGCAATATGATTTGGTTGATGGTACTAAAGCCGACTTCCGCCATATTCAGACTGTGGTAAAGGATTATAAGCAGCGTGAGGCTGGTATGGTCTATACTGAAGATTTTGGATATCTTGAGGCTACACCGCTCAGATTGTCATACCATCCAGAGAAACAGGAAGAAACACTCAAGGCTTATTTCGAAAAGTTCAATCGCATTTCTCAGGTGCTAATTGAGCAAATGGGCGATGGTGATAATTACAAACGCGCATTGAAATTGCTGAATAAGTAATATGTAGATAATTGGTTGATGATAAGAGGTCCGTCGATTCTGAGATAGAAATTGACGGGCCTTTTGCTTTTTTATACTGCTTTTTTTGGTCAAAAAGTCTCAAAAATTTGCCAAAATGTTTGGAGGAAGCCGATAATTTGTGTATTTTTGCACAGTCAATAAAATTAATGTGCTTTCTACGTAATGCTAAAACTAACAGAGATCATAAGGAGAAATCTGCCTTTGCGCATAAGCTTGATGATTAGTTCGGCTTTGGCGCTTCTGCTTTTAGTGTCTCTGTTTGTCATGCTCTATTTTAGTCGCAAGGCCATGAAGGAGGATGCTCTTACAAAGGCGTCTTACTCTCTGGAGCAGGCTATGACAAATGTAGATAATATACTTCTTAGCGTTGAGGAAGCCACAGGTAATGCATATTGTAATATCCTGCTAAAACCTTCTGATGACATACAGTTGTATGATGAGAAGATTGTAGAGTCTAGTCCTTATATCTCGAATTGTATTATTGCACTCGAGGAGGGCAGTAACCCATACAAGAATCAGTCATGGTATATCAACACTATGAAGGCTAATAGAGCCAAGTGGGTTAAGATGCGAGTCGATAGGGATTCTGTTGTCGAGCAGTTTGTATCTTTCTGCCTGCCTATTTATGTTCCAGGAAAAACTGCTTTGGGTGTTATCCGTGCTGATGTATCACTCAGTCTGCTGTCGAGTATCATTGCCGATGCTAAGCCATCCCCCAATTCCTATTGTGCGCTGATTGATGGCGGAGGCTCGTTTATTGTACATCCTACAGGCGGTTACCTTCTTGATTTCAGTGCTTTTAAGTTTCAGAGCAAATCACTCCATAATGCAGTAAACTCTATGGTTGCTGGTGATACAGGCTACGCTCCGTTCGATTTGGATGGTCATAGATTCCTGTTGTTCTATAAGCCTTTCAAACGTGCCTATGTGCCTAACCGCAGTATGGATGATCAAGGGTGGAGTATAGGTCTGGCTTATGCCGAGGATGATATCTTTGGTGCCTATAACCAACTGTATAACATCGTTATAATCATAACTTTTGTAGG
>Ga0265298_10002581_pt1 | contig 24955 bp, 19 predicted proteins | sample AusTroGonzalo_MG_3_FD_193486 | JGI IMG/M metagenome (GOLD analysis project Ga0265298, IMG submission 193486) | Bovine rumen microbial communities from tropical cattle in Woodstock, Queensland, Australia - Gonzalo_01 | ecosystem: Host-associated > Mammals > Digestive system > Stomach > Rumen ...
AGGATCTGCTTTCTCTGTCCCTCCGTGATCGGAACAGCCTGCCCCTTCTGCCAGATCCGGGTACACCGCCGAAGCACCTCGTCCGGTGCGCCTTTTGTAAACTGGATAAATCCCTGTCCGGCGCCGGCTCGGTGCAGCGTGGACATCATCTTGCGCAGGGAATCAAACGGCGCCTCGTCCACCCGCGGCAGGTCCGCGGCCAGCTCATGCTTGGGCATGCCGTTCCGGTTGGCGTCGTTGACCAGCGCGCATTCCGTCGCCTCGCCCACGGCCTCCCCGTTCTCCAGCTCCGCGTCCGAGCACAGGGCCATCGCCGTCATCAGCAGCGTCGGGTCCTCCGTCACCTTTTTGACCACGGTCATTTTGTTCTGGGTCAGCGTGCCCGTCTTGTCGGAGCAGATGATCTGCGTGCAGCCCAGCGTCTCCACGGCCGTCAGTTTCCGGATAATGGCGTGGTTCTTGCTCATCTTGGTCACGCCGATGGAAAGCAGCACCGTGACCACCGCGCTCAGGCCTTCCGGAATCGCAGCCACCGCCAGGGACACCGCGATCATGAAGGTATCCATGACCGCCTTGCCGCCGTTGCGCACCAGGTTCACGACGAATACGAACGCACAGATCACCAGGATCATCACGCTCAGTTTCCGGCTCAGCTCGTTCAGTTTGATCTGCAGCGGCGTTTCCTCTTCCGCCGCGTTGCTCAGCGCGTCCGCGATGGCGCCCATTTCGGTGTCCATCCCGGTTCCGGTCACCACGGCGTGCCCCCGGCCGTAGGTAATGATGGATCCCATGTAGACCATGTTTTTCCGGTCGCCCAGGGTCACGTCCCCGTTGTCGCCGGCCGTAAGCGCTTTGTCCGTTTTCTCCACGTCCGTGGATTCCCCGGTCAACGCCGCCTCCTGGCTTTTCATCGAAGCGCATTCCACGATCCGGGCGTCCGCCGGCACGGCGTCCCCGGCTTCCAGCACCAGCAGGTCGCCCCGCACCACCTCGTCGGCCCTGATCGTTTTCTGATGACCGCCGCGGATCACCTTGGCCGTCGCCGCGGCCACCTGCTGCAGTGCCTCGATGGCGGCTTCCGCCTTGCTTTCCTGATAGACGCCCAGGCACGCGTTGATCAGCACCACGGCCAGGATGATAAACGCGTCCGCCAGGCTGTCTCCCTCATAGATCGCCGTCACCGCGCTGACCGCCGCGGCGATAATCAGCACGATCGTCATCGGATCCTTCAGTTCCCCCAGGAATCGTTTCACCAAGCTGACTTTTTTGCCCTCTTTCAGTTTGTTGGGCCCGTCCCGGTTCAGCCGTTCCGCCGCCTCTCCGTCGCCCAGTCCCTCCATCGAGGACCCCAGCTCCGCCAGTACGGCTTCTTTCTCCTCCAGATATGCCTTCATCCGCATACTCTCCTTAAACTCACCAAACATTTCTTTTTACATATCCGCCGAAGGGGGCTTGGGCGATGTCGCGTGCGGTGCGCGAGCCGGCACACCGGCCGCGGTGCGCGTGCGATTCCTTGCGGAAAGCCCCCTTATAATATTTTTTCACTATCCAACAATATCGTAACCGGTCCGTCGTTGATCAGTTTCACCTGCATCTCCGTCCGGAACCGCCCGGTCTCCACCGGGATCCCCCTGCCGCGCCATTCGTTCACCAGCCGCTCATAGAACGCGTTGGCCGCATCCGGCACCGCCGCCCGGATGTAGGAAGGCCGCCGCCCTCCCCTGGCGTCCCCGTACAGCGTGAACTGGGATACCGCCAGGATGCTGAGCCCTTCATCCAGCAGCGAGCGGTTCATCACCCCGTTCTCGTCGTCAAAGATCCGCAGGTTCGGCACCTTGTCCAGGATATATTTGAAATCCTTGTCCGTATCCTCCGTGGAAACCCCAATCAATGCCAGAATCCCGGGCCCGATCGCTCCGACCGTTTCCCCCTCCACCGTCACGGAAGCTTCCTTCACTCTCTGCACCACGCATCTCATATAAACAATTCCTCTTTTCTGAAATAAATCATCCGAAGGTCCAGGGGTTCCGCACGCCCGGAAAACGGGCCGGTGTGCCCGTTTTCAGTAAGGAACGGGCGGCAGCCCCGGGCACTCGGAAAGCCCTGGTCGCGCCCTCAGGCGCGAAACATCTCCTCTTTCCGCTTTATCATATCATCAACTCTGCTGATATAAACCTCAATATTACTTACGTTAGGAGCTCTTGTTATATGCCCTTCCTCCGGCCAGATCCTCTTCGAAATTCCTCCCGCGCCCATCGCCAGAATATGGGTCGTTTCCTCCATAATATCCACATTATACACGCACGCGTGCCCCGGCAGCGCGTATCCGGTGTTCTCCAGGTTTCCGGCCATATATTTCTGCCGATACAGATAATACGGCTTCATCCCCATGCTCCGGGCCGTCTCCCGTCCCGTCTCCACCATCCCTGCCGTCATCTCCCCGTCCGGCAGCGGATGGTTCTCCAGGCTCATCCGGGAGGAGCGCTTGATCGCCAGCGTGTGCACCGTCAGGCTTTCCGGTTGGAGTTTCCGGGCCTCCGCCATCGTATAGGCGAAGTCCTTCTCCGTCTCCCCCGGCAGCCCCGCGATCACGTCCATGTTGATATGGCCGATTCCCTCTTCCCGCGCCAGCCCGTACGCGTCCCGAACCTGTTGTGCGGTATGCCCCCGGCCGATGACCTCCAGCGTCCGGTCATTCATCGTCTGGGGATTGATGGAAATCCGGCCGATGCCCGCTTCCCGGATCATTTTCAGTTTTCGCCGGGTCAGAGTATCTGGCCGTCCGGCTTCCACCGTGTATTCCATGGCGCCCGGGAACAGGGAAACCGTCTTATCCATCAGAGTCTCAAACGCTTCCTCCGGCAGGGCGGTCGGCGTCCCCCCGCCGATGTACAGGGCGCGCAGCGTCCTCCCGCTTTCCCGCAGGATCGCCGCGCACGCTTCCATTTCTTTCCCCAGCGCCGCCATATAAGGGGCAATCAGGGAACCGTCCCCGATCTCCCCTGAGGAAAAGGAACAGTATGCGCATCGGGTCGTGCAGAAGGGAATCCCGATGTATACGTCTATCCACCTGTCCCCCGGCGGCGGCAGTTTCTGCTGCTCCGCGGCGATTTCCGCCAGCAGTTCCGCCCGCTCCGGCATGACGTCAAACTCTCTTGTCAGCTTCCGTACGGCTTCCTCCGGATTTAGTCCCGCCGCCAGTGCTTCCAGCATCAGGTGCGTCGGCCGCACCCCGGTCATGCTTCCCCACGGCGGATGGATCCCGGTTATCTCCCGGCACAAGTCGTACAGGGTCTGTTTGCACAGGCGTCTCGCCGCCCGCTTCCGGTGCAGGGCCTGTATGCGCTCGTCCGGATCGTCCGGAACCGGCACCGATCGGGTCGCCGTATGCCCTCCGTCCGTAAAGGTAATCCGGTAGCTGTGTCCGGATTCCACAGCCTGCGGCACAAAGCGTTTCGGTTCATCCCACACGCTCTCCGGAAACCCGAAAAGCCGTGTCATAACCCGCATCTCCGGCTCAATCGTCTCCAGATACGACTCCAGTTCTGTCATTACTACCACCAATTAATAAAGTGTCCGGCCGAAGGGGTCCGGGCGATGTCGCGCGCGGTGCGCGAGGCGGCACACCGCCCGCGGTGCGCGTGCGATTCCTTGCGGAAAGCCCCCTGGTTAGTGCCCCGGATGAATCGGCATTTCCCTCATCATCGGCACAAGCCGTCTCAGCGACAGCGCCATCTCATGATCGTCCCCGCCGGGCAGATCCGTCCTCCCCCATCCTTGCTCAAACAGCGTATCTCCTGTAAACAGCTCGTTTTCGATCAGATAGCACACGCTGCCTGGCGTATGCCCCGGCGTATGAAGCACTTTGATCTTCAGCCCGGCAATGGTCAGTTCATCGCCTTCCCTCACCCGGTCCGTGGGCGCCGGTGCGGTAATGCTCTTCCGCATAAACCCCATCCCCGCATTCAGGTTCGGGTCGCTGAGCATCTTCTCGTCCAGCGGGTGAATCACCAGCCGGGTCCCTTCTTTCATCAGCGGCGCAACCCCGCCGATATGGTCAAAATGTCCGTGCGTCAGCAGGATCGCCGCAATCCGCTTCTCTCCGGTTCTTTTCCGGATCCGCTCCGGCTCATCTCCCGGATCAATCACGATGCATTCCTTTTCACCTTCGCTGCTGAGAATATAGCAGCGGGTCTGTACCGGTCCCACTGTCAGTTCATCAATATACACGCTCATCCCTCCGCTCCCATAATAACCGATTCCCCGGTGTTGTCAAGCTGACCATTTTAATGTATAATGCTCTCACACCCATAAAACTGAATAGAATGACCTGAAAAGGAGGCCCCTATGTTAAAGGATTTCAAACCAAACGAACCCGAAAAAAAAGAAGCGCTCAAAGCGGAGATCAAAGAGCTCCGCGGCCGTCTGTGTGCGCAGCAGCAGCAACTGCGGGAGGCGAAGCTTCCTGTCCTGATCCTGCTGGAAGGCTGGGCTGCCGCCGGTAAAGGCAGTCTGATCAAGGAAATCATCAGCGAGATCGATCCCCGTTTCTATAACGTGGTTTCGCCCGCCGTGATTCCGGAGAGCGAGTCCCGCTATCCCTTCCTCTATCCCTATGCGTCCGCCATCCCGGAAAACGGCAAGCTCATCTTCCTGGATTCCGGCTGGATGGAGTCCGCCGTGTGCAAGACCCTGCAGCTGGAGATCTCAAAGGAAGAATACAAGCGCCGCATCCGCAGCGTCAATGAGTTCGAACGCCAGCTGCGGGACGGGGGATACCTTCTGCTCAAGATCTTCCTGCATATCGACGAGGAGGAGCAGTTTAAGCGCCTGAAGTCCCTCAGTGAGAACGTCTATACCGAGTGGCGTGTCACCCCGGCCGATCTCTGGCAGCACCGGGAATATAAAAACTTCCTCCGGACCTATGACGAGTTTATGGAGGCAACCAACGACACCATCCCCTGGCATATTCTCGACGGGCACCGTAAAAAAGTTGCCGTGCGGGATGCCCTGAAACTCCTCGTCAACATGATTGACGAAGCCCTTGCAAAAGGCCGCTATGTCGGTGAACCCTTTGAGGAGAAATTCCCCCTCATCAAGATGCCGAAGCTGGCTGAAGTGGATCTTTCCCCCACGATTTCAGATAAGGATTATAAAAAGGAGCTCAAGGATCTCCAGAATCGCCTGAGTATCCTTCACAACATCATCTACTGGAAAAAGATCCCGGTCATCATCGGCTATGAAGGATGGGACGCCGCCGGCAAGGGCGGCAATATCCGCCGGGTTGCCTATCCGCTGGATCCCCGCGGTTTTGACGTGCATCCGATCGCCTCGCCCGAGCCCCATGAGCTGAACCGTCAGTTCCTCTGGCGTTTCTGGACCCGCCTGCCCCGTTCCGGCCATATCTGTATCTTTGACCGGACCTGGTACGGCCGGGTCATGGTGGAACGGCTCGAAGGCTTCTGCAGCGAAAAGGACTGGAAACGCGCCTATAACGAAATCAACGAATTCGAGCGCCAGCTGACAGACTGGGGCGCCGTCCTTCTGAAGTTCTGGATCCATATTGATTCGGATACCCAGCTTGCCCGCTTTAACGATCGGCAGAACACGCCCGAAAAGCAGTGGAAGATCACCGATGAAGACTGGCGCAACCGGGAAAAGTGGCCGCAGTATGAAGAAGCCGTTGATGAAATGCTGAAGAAGACCAGCACGGAAAACGCGCCCTGGTTCATCATCGAATCGAACGACAAGAAGTATGCCCGCATCAAGGCTCTGAAGATCGTCGTGGAAGAATTGGAAAAGGCCTGCGAGAACCACTTCAAACGTGAATTCGGCTAAGTCAGCTGCAACTCGACGAACACACCCGGATCATCATCGGATCCGGGTTTTTTCTTTAGCGTTCTTGATTTTCGCTTTTCTCCCCGCCGTCCTCCGCAATCTTTTCCAGGCGCACCGCGCACACCTTGTATTCCGGAATCCGGGCGAACTCGTCCAGCGCCGTGCGGCTCAGGTCCATGCCCGCCTGCAGCGCCTTCCCGACGGCTTTGTCCAGCGCATTCTGCCGCTCCACGTCCCGGCCGGTGACTGTCTTTACCCCGTCGGAAATCACGACGGTGTGCAGCCCCGTGTACCGCGGATCCCGCTCTGTTGCCAGGTTGCAGAGCTTTTCCAGTTCCTCTGTCCCGATCCGGAAATCCGACGAAACCGGTGCCGTCCTTTCCAGCCGCTCTTCCAGTCCTGCCCGCGGGTTCGGTCCGCCTTCCGTTTCAACCAGCTATATTTCCCCGTCCCGCACGACGTTCCGGATCCGGGCGGCGTCCACGCCGCCCATGGTCGCCAGGAATCCGCGCAGCAGTGCTTCCGCGTCTCCCCCGCTGCACAGGAACGGTTCCTGCTCCCTGCCGTTCCACGTCCACCGCAGCAGACTCTCCTCCATGATTCTCTTCATGATTCTTTTTCCAGACAGAAGGATCTCGTCTGAAGCAGATGATCCGCATAACCGGCGGAAAGCTCAAACCATCCTGGTTCGGAAACCAGTTCGCAGTCCGCGTTCCAGAACCGTAACTGAGGCTCCGTAACAGTAAAAACCACTTCCCTTGTTTCCCCGGGCTGCAGCAGCACTTTCTGATAATCAATCAGCTGCTGCACCGGACGGACAACAGAGGCTTTTGTATCCCGCAGATAGAGTTGAACTGTCTCCTTCCCCGGACGGCTTCCGGTATTCCGGATCAAAACGGAAACCCGGAGTGATTCGGATGGTGTCATGCGCTCCCGGTCCGTTTCCAGAGACAGGTATTCAAACGATGTATAGCTCAGACCGTATCCAAAGGAATACAGGGGAAGGTTCGGTGTATCCAGATAACAGCTTGTGAAGGGGAACGGCCGGGTATCCGGCGGGGGCTTGGGACGCCCTGTATTGACCCGGTTATAATACAGCGGTTCCTGTCCGACGCAGTAAGGAAGGCTGACGGACAGCTTTCCGCAGGGATTCGCTTCCCCGAACAGCAGGCGGGCGGCAGCGTCTCCAGCTTCTGTACCGGGATACCACATTTCCAGAATGGCCGGAGCCTGTTCCGCAAGTTCCGGGATTGCCAGCGGCCTTCCGTTAAAAAGAACCACGGCAGTATTTGGATTAACTGCCAGAACGCCGGACGCAAGCTCCATTTGTCTTCCCGGCAGGGTCAGATCCGCCCGGCTGCGGCCCTCGCCGCTGTCATTTTCCGGTTCGCCCAGCGCCAGGATCACTGCCTCCGCCTCCCGGGCAACGGCTATCGCATCGGGAATCCCCGCATCCTCTGTGCTTCCGATGTCCGCGCTGCAGCCCGGCACAATGATCAGCTCAGCATCGGGCAGCAGGTTCCGGATTCCTTCAGGGAGGGTAACGGCATCCTTCCAGGCGTCGGGACGGCTCCAGAATCCGACCAGGTGCCGTTCCTGGGCAAAGGGACCGATCAGGGCAATTTTCTTTATCTTCCCGGAGAAAGGCAGCACGCCGTCATTTTTCAGCAAAACAGCGCTTTCTTCTGCGGCCCTGCGGGCAATCTCTCTGTGGGCGGGACACAGGTAACGGGCCTGCTCCTCTTTCTCGTCGGCTCCGCGATAGGGGTTTTCAAACAGCCCCAGCTCGTTTTTCAGCTCCAGTACACGCAGGACCGCCTCGTCCAGCGTCTTCTCCGGAACGAGTCCGTCCCGTACGAGTCCGACCAGCTCCGTCGCATAGGCATTACTGACCATATCGATATCGCAGCCCGCTTCCATGGCGAGCCTTGCCGCTTCTCTCCGGTCGTCCGCCAGGCCGTGTTTGATCAGCTCGGCCACGGCGTTATAATCGCTGATGACGACACCCCTGAAGCCCCATTCCTCCCGCAGAATCCGGTTCATCAGCCATTTGTTGGCAACGGAGGGAATACCGTTTAAAGAATTGAAAGAGGGCATCACCAGCCGGGCTCCGGCATCCACGCATGCTTTATAGGCCGGAAGATAGGCTTCCCGCAGCATCCGCTCCGAAAGCTCCACTGTGTTGTAATCCCGCCCGGCTTCCCCCGCGCCGTATGCCGCATAATGTTTGACGCAGCAGGCAATGTTTTCCGGATCGGAAAGGTCGTCCCTCTGGGTAGCACGAACATAGGCCGCACCCATGCGGGCATTGATCAGCGGCTCCTCTGAGCAGGTTTCCAGAATCCGCCCCCAGCGGGGATCCCTGGCGGTATCGACCATCGGATTGAATGTGACATGTACGCCGCAGGCGGCGGACTCACGCCGGGCCATCTCCGCGCATTCGGTCATCAGATCGTCATCGAAGGAACACCCCATCGCCAGCGGGATCGGGTATGTTGTTCTGAGGCCGTGAATCACATCCAGCATCAGCAAAAGGGGAATTTTCCGTTTATCCGCTGCCAGATGTTTGTCCTGAAGGGCTTTGGCCTGGGCAGCGTTTTCGAAGGTCAGCACGCTTCCCAGAGTCCGGTTGATTTCCTCCGCAGGAAGTCTGTCCCCCTCCGGACCGGTGATTTCCAGTTGATTGGCGATCAGATCGCCCGCGTTGATCTGTACAAGCTGGCCGGTTTTTTCCTCAGGCGTCAGACTGTTCAGCAGTTCAATCAGTTGTTCATGCCGCATGGCTGTCCCCTTCCTTCTGTAAGCAGTTTCTCCGCGTTGCCGAAGGCGACCGCGTCGGCATACGCTTCATCTGTGTTTTCGTAAAGCCAGTCAATGCCTTCCTTCATCCTCGGGGCACGTTTCTTCGGCGGCAGGCCGTGCATATCGCTCCCGATGAACGAAATCAGCTTCTCCTTTGCCATCCATTGGGCCAGATCCTTTGTTTTAAGGCTCATGTTGAGTTCCAGGTCATAGGCGTTCACCTGCAGGAGAATGCCGCTGTCATGGAGTTTCTTCGCCAGGTCCCGGTCTTTCTGCAGGGCTGTATAACGTTCGGGATGTGCAAGGATCGGTTTGAATCCCTGGCTTTTCAGTTCCATGAGGTTCGTAACAATCCTGTCCGCGTCCTCATAGTGTTCGCCGTGGTAATCTGTGTATTCCAGGAATTCCGTCAGGATATAATCCGTATCGTTCATCCGGAAAGCCTGCCGCTGGCGGATCCGCCTGGAAAGGGTATAGGCGCAGTACCATTCCGTTCCCAGATACAGTTTGACTTCCGGCACTTCCTTCGCCGCGCGCTCCTTCAGCAGTTCAAACTTCTGCATCACCAGGGAAGCTTCCGGCGTATAGATATTTTCAGTACCGTAGTGCGGCGTGGCAAAAACCGCGTATGCTCCTTCGTCCCGATCCAGTTTCAGCAGTTCAATCGCTTCATCCAGGCTCTGCACGCCGTCATCCGCTCCGAAGATGATATGGCTGTGGATATCGATCAGTCGCCTTGGCATTGGTCATCGTCTCCCCTCTGTCCGGATCATCCTGTCGGTCAGTCCATGTCACTTCATCGCTTCCGTATCGGATACTCCCCCGTCAAGTTTCTCATCAAATCTCAATACTTGTGCACGGATACTGAATCAGGCAGTTCACATCATGTGCTTCGCAGTACTTTGCCAGCTTAAAGAAAACGACGTCTGTCTTTTCGATCAGTTCCGGCATGTCCTCAACCGGCTTTTCCAGTGATGCGAAGAAATTATCCCAGTGAACGGGAATCACCAGACGGGCCTTCGTCTTCTCCACCGTTTCCGCGAAAAACGCCCTTTCCATGTCTTCCTCCGCTTTCGCCAGCCCGGCGACACCCAGGAACAGAACATCTGCCTGGATCCCGTCCAGCTGCCCTTCGATATAATTGAAACTGGGGCGGATCAGGATCTTCTGATCCCCGTGTTTGATGAAAAAGTCGTATGAGCCGCCTTCTTTGTAATCCCGCAGGCTCGCAGGCTGCACAAGCGGCTTTTCAATCGGCACTCCAAGATCATCATTGAACTTGGTGGGTTTTGAATGCAGAGACTTAATGATCCGGATCTGATAATCTCCGATGGAATACTCGCTTCCGTCATGGAAAACCACTGTCTTATCCTCCGGGACGTCTCCTCCGATCGCAACGTTTTTCGCGGAGCTGCTTCCATAGATCATCGCCCCGCACCTGTTTGCCACATACGGGGCATCCATGACATGGTCATGATGTGTATGCGAGATAAAGACAGCGCGCAGCCGGTTGATATGATGAAGATCGATGAGCTTGTCGCACAGCCCGGTATTTGTCTCCGCCTTTGCGCCGGCGATGTATTTTTCAATGGAAGGCCTGGTAAAATGCGCGTCAAACAGAATCTGATCCCTGCCGTCATCAAACAAAAGCGTTGTTGTTCCGAAAAAGGTAATTTTCATTATACTGGTTCCTCCTCATACACTTGCGCGGTTTCATTTTCCTTCTGTTGTGAGCCGTATCTTCATTGGGCTTCTCCTGATATATTACCACATAAAGAAATAAACAGGGAAGCTGAAATGTTCAAAAAACGCAGACAATGATATTTGAAAAAAAAGCATGCCGGACAAGGGAATTGAATCCCCGATGAAAAAGATATATACTGTTTGCAGAAAATCATTCCTGATCCCGAAACCGGGATCATCCTATTCAATCAAGGAGGTACACCATGAAAAACGTTTTTTGGAAACATCTGACGGCTTTCACCCTCGCGGTGATGATGATGCTGGCGCTGCTCGCCGTGCCCGCACTGGCTGAGCAGGAAGAAGATATCTTTGCGGACTGGAATAAGGACGCTCCCGCGCTGAAAGCGCTGATTGAGTATGTGGAAGCGGTGACGGATGAATCCTCTCCGGATTATATCCCGCCGGCCGACCGGATCGCCACGTTTGATATGGACGGGACGCTTTGCGGCGAACTGTATCCCACCTATCTGGAATACTATCTGCTGGAACGGCGCATCTTCTGCGATCCTTCCTATACGCCGGATGAGGAGATGCTGGAGTTTGGCTGCATGCTGAGGGATCACGCGCTGGACAAGTCCTTCCCGGACGGGATGGATATGCTCCACGCCGTCCACGCGGCTAAAGCCTATGCGGGCCTTACGCTGACGCAGTTTGCCGATTTCGTGACAAACCAGCTGGTGCGGGAAACGGATGGATTCGAAGGCATGACGTACGCGAATACCTTCTATACGCCCATGGTGGAAGTGGTTGAATACCTGCAGGAGAACGGTTTCAAGGTCTATGTCTGCAGCGGCAGCGACCGTTACCTCTGCCGGACCTTCATCGAAGGCCATCTGGACATTCCTTTTGAACAGATCATCGGCATGGACGTGGATGTCGAAGCAAGCAACGAAAACGGTGAGGACGGACTGAAATACGTCTACACCAGTGAGGACAGCATTGTCCGGACGGACAGGCTGCTGATCAAGAATCTGAAAATGAACAAGGTCAAGGCCATCATGAAGGAAATCGGCCGTCAGCCGGTGCTGTCCTTCGGCAACAGCAGCGGCGACGTGAGCATGCACAACTTCACGATCTTCAACAACCGGTACAAAAGCGCTGCCTTCATGCTGGTCGCAGACGACGAGGAACGCGATTACGGCAACACGGAGAAAGCGCAGGCGCTGAAGGAACAGTGGGAACAGAACGGCTACCATGTGATCTCCATGAAGGACGACTTCCGGACGATCTACGGGGACGAAGTGACGAAGACCGGTACCTTCAACTGGCTGGAAGAATTCGCGCAGCCCGTGAATGCTCCGGCAAAGACTGAAACAGAGCAATCCGAAGAGGCTCAGTCCGGCACGGAAAAGCCTGCCGCAGAGCAGCCCGCCGCGGAGCAGGCAGCGGCGGAAGAAACCCCGGCAGCTGAGCAGAATGCTGAAGAGAAAACGGATGTCCAGTACGTGCTGTTCCTGGGAACGAATGACAAGGACACCAATACGCCCGTCTTCACCCAGGCGGAAACCATGAATCAGGTGAAAGACATCCTGCTCCGCCACTTTGGAGGATATACTATTCAGGAAGCGCACGGCGGCTGGGAAGACAGCGGGAAAACCTATCAGGAATACACGATCGTGATTTATCTGAGCGACACGACCCTGGACAAGGTTCATGCCGCTGCTGATGAAATGATTGAAACATTCCGTCAGTCCTCCGTACTGATCCAGGAAAACCCGACCAGGACGGAATTCTACTCCGGCGCTCAATAAGCCCCCGGTTCTCGCTGACTCTTTTTTCCAAACTGTAAAAACGGAGGGAAATCGGAAAATGATGAAAAAAATAGCAGCAGTTTTGTTGGTGCTGGCCCTGGTCTGGGGCAGCGTTTCCTGCCTTGCGGAGGCTGATCCCGCTCAGTCGGATCCGTCCGCCGCCGGGAATAAGTACACCCTTGAGCAGGTCGTCATCGTGAGCCGGCACAACCTGCGCGCGCCCCTGGCCAGCAACGGCTCCGTTCCCAGTGAGCTGACGCCCCATTCCTGGATCAACTGGACCGCCAAATCCAGTGAACTGACCCAGAAGGGCGGGGTCGAGGAAACCAGCATGGGTCAGTACTTCAGGAAATGGCTGGACGCGGAAGGCCTGATTCCGGAAAACAGTATTCCCGAAGAAGGCGAAGTGCGTTTCAGCGCCCGTGACAAGCAGCGCTGCCGGGCTACGGCAAGATATTTCGCGTCGGGCATGCTCCCCCTGGCGGACATCGAAGTGGAATATCCCGGGGATGCCAAAGGTACGACGGACTTCATGAAGCCCGTCCTGCATTTCTATTCCGATGCCTATGCCGCGGACGCAACGGCGCAGGTGGCGTCTCTGGGCGGTGAAGCGGGTTTTGACGGTCTGGCTGAACAGACGCGGGACGTGATCAGGCTGATTATGGATACCGTCGATATGCAGGGCAGCGAGATCTATCAGAGCGGCAAATACGGTGATCTGCTCAAAGACGGTTCCGGATTTAAGATGGAAGCTGACAAGGAACCCGATACCACCGGAGCGATCAAGACGGCTTCCCAGGTGGCGGATGCGCTGCTCCTGCAGTACTATGAAGAACCTGACGCGGTCAAAGCCGGTTTCGGCCACGAACTGACGGATGACGACTGGGCTGCCATCGGCGGGTTTATGTCAACCGCTCTGGAAATGAGGCACGGCGCGCCGCTGGTAGCCGTCAACATCGCTCATCCCCTGCTTCAGGAACTGGAAAAAGAGCTGAAGAATGAGAAGCGTAAATTCAGCTTTTTCTGCGCCCATGATGTGACGGTTCTGGGCACCCTTTCCGCCCTTGGTGCGGAGCTTGTCGCCCTGCCTGACAGCATTGAGACCAAGACGCCGGTCGGCGTGAAACTGATGTTTGAGCGCAGACGCGACCGGGACGGCCAGGCGTGGTACCGTGTCAGCATGGTTTACCGCAGCACTGATCAGATCCGCAGCGGTGAAATCCTGACGCTGGACAATCCGCCCATGAAATACGACCTCACCTTTGAGGGCGTTCAGACAAATGAGGACGGTCTGATCTCCGAAGCCGATTTCTTCGCCCTGCTCAGCCGTTCGATCGCGGCCTTCGACGCGCTGGAAGAAGCCTATGCGCCGGCTGACGCGGCATAAGAATGCCCGGCTGAAATGTTGATTTGTCTTGGAACGGAAACGGGTCTCGCTCCGAAATGGGCGGGACCCGTTTCAGGTTACCGTTTTTTTCTGACCACCAGTTTGTCACAAGTGATCAGAATGCCCGGAAGGCAAATCAGGATCAGGACAATGGCAGCCAGCGACCCGCATGCGATCGTATCCACAATGGCGGTGATCGTCGGATCCTGAAAGAACCTGCCCACAACCGACGGCACGATAACCAGGATCAGCCCGGAAGTCGCGATCGTATGGATCGCGCCTTCATAAGCCTTCCGGACAGCCTCAAGCGTGCCGGCGTCCTTCCGGTTCTCGACATAATAGTTTGTAAACAGGATTCCGTAATCGATGGTCGCGCCCATCAGAATGCACTGGACGATCAGCAGGGCCAGATAATAAATGCTGCCTCCGAATAGGCCGATGCTGGCCACGGTGATAAAAACACCGGTCTGGACAATCAGCACAAGGATCAGCGGAATCATGAGCGATCTGGTGGACAGGGAAACGATCAGGAAAATCACGACGGCTGTCAGGATGGTGATAAACAGATACTCGCTGCCGAAGGACCGCGACATCTCAAGATTCATCGCCGAGTTGCCGATCAGATAATACTTTTCGCTGAACTTTTCCCCGCACGCGGCAGAAAGCCTGTCAATAAACCGGAAGGTTTCCTCGGCTTCATCGGGATACCTGGTTGTGATAATCATGCGTGAGTGCTGTTTCCCTTTCAGCTGCGCTTTCCCGGCGGTCAGCTGCTCCTTCGCGTCGGAAAGCGCAGCTTTCGCCTCCTCTCCCAGAAGCGGTGAGAACCGCGGATCATGCTGAACCGTGCCGTACAGGAAATCGAACAATTCCTCCATTGTCATGGTCCACTGCGGATTGCCGTTTTCCAGGCCCGCCCTGTACAGGAACATCAGTTCCAGTGATTCCTCGTTCAGATCAGGCGAAAAAGCCGAAAACCTTTCAGCCATCTGCTTCGGGGTCATCGGATCGTTCCCGGCAAGCAGGCCGACCACTCCGGCATAATTCCCGATTTGTGAAAGCATCTCCCGCTGCTCCTTGCTCATGTATGCCTCGAACATCTCATTCTCGGCAACATGATCGGAAAGGAAGGACAGTAATTCTGCCGCCGTCATTTTCAGGGGCTGGTCCCCCGCGTACCGCAGATAATAGATCATGGAAAGGAGTTCCCCGTTCAGTTTCATGCCTTCCTGCATTTCAGGCATGTTCTGCGCCATTTCCTCCGCCGTATGGGGCGTGGCAAGCGCCGAATAATAACAGGTGACGGATTTGACCATGCTGTCCCCTTCCAGCATGCCGCTGATTCCGGGGATCTCCGGCTCATCATCGTTATGGTAGACAAGCACAAGCATATTATCGGCGGGGAAAACCTCTGCGACCGGGTCCACCCGCTGCAGTGTATAAACAATGCCGGTCTGCTGCTGCAGGATGAACGCTCCGGCAATCACAAGCACAAAGACCGCCGTGATCGCGGTATGCGCCTTGTTTGAAAACGTCGCGAGGCCCTTTATCGGGATCCGGAGCGATTTCTTGGCCGTTTTCCGGATCAGGCCGTCACAGGCGATCAGGATTCCGGGCATGATCACCAGCACGCAGAACATGCTCAGAAAGACGCCCTTTGCCAGCACAACACCCAGATCCGTCCCGATTTTGAAGCTCATAAACACGAGCATCAGCAGTCCGGCCACCGTGGTCATCCCGCTGGAAACGATCGACGGGAAAGCATTGATGACCGCTGCCTTCATGGAAGCGGTGATATCATCGTTTTTTGCCCGTTCCTGTTTGAACCGGTTGCTCAGGATGATGGAATAATCCATGGAAAGTACCAGCTGCATGATCGCGGACATGGAAGCGGTCACGGTGGAAACGCTCCCCAGAAAGATGTTGGTTCCCTGATTGATGATCACCGCAAACCCGATGCCCGCAAGGAACAGAAAAGGTTCGATCCATGACCCGCACATGACAAGCAGGATCAGCAGGATGGCGGCAACCCCGCAGAGCAGGATCCACGGCGGTACTTCGGGATTCCCGACGTCGTCATCATGCCAGGTCATCTCATAACCCGAAAAATCGTGGTCAAGTGCCTTTTTGATGGATTTCATTTCGGCTGATTTGTAGCCGGCCTCTGTGCTGACGACAAACAGCGTGTGGTCATCCCGGTTATAATCCGGATCATCCGCCCGCCACGCGGCATCCGTCACATACGGAATGCTTTGCAGCCTTGCGCGGATCTCTTCCTTTTCCTCCGGCTTCAGATGGTCAAACATGACGCGGATGGTCTGGCTGGTCTGCGCTTCGGGAAATTCGTCCGACATGATGTCGATTCCCTGCTTCATGGTGGATTTGTCCGGCAGGTATTTTGTCAGGTCTTCGTTGATCCTGACTTTTGTGAGCAAAAACGCACAGACAGCTGCGACGAACAGCATCAGAACAAAAACTGCCCGGCGGTGGTCTGTAACAAATGACGCCAGCTTGCTTTTCATCCGAATCACACCTTACTGTGAATAATAGCAAAAAAAACCGGGGTTCAGACGCCTGTATTATATCATATCCTGCCCGGCAAATGTCCAGCGCGGGAAAAAACAAACCGCCGGAATGAAATGTTGATTTCGGTGCTGATTCTTTTTGGTCAGACACCTCTGTTGGACATTTGCCGGTTAAACCATTATAATGGTTTATGGACGGGATATGATTTAGTCGTTTATGTTCTTCGGAATATAAATAGATGGAGATTATTCATTCTGAAAGGAGATCAGTCACATGGAGAAAACAAACACAGTTAAAATCATCTTTGCACTGCTGACCGCCATCGTCCTGCTCCTCACGCTTTCGCTCACCGCTGTTGCGGAAGAGGAGGAAGCAATCTGGTTCTTCAAGGATACCGGCGTCAAAATGACGGTTCCCGAGAAGCTGACTCAGATTCAGGGACTGCTCTACCCGATAGAGATCGGCGAGTTCGTATCCGACCAGGATATCGGCTGCACCACCATTCTGTATATCCCGCTCAGTGAGGAGGATCGGGCGCTGGTCGCTCAGGCGCAGAACAATGAACCCACCGAAGAGCAGGCCGCAAGGATCATGGAGGTGTTCAACAACACGTCTGAGTTGTACAGTTTCTTCTCCGTCGGGAACGGCAAGACCTTTGAGGATGTCCAGGATGTGATCTTCCAGAACGATTCCGTGGACGACTATGACGTGACTGAACTCGGCCAGGCGGGAAACTACCGGTTCTATCTCATGACGCCCAAAACGGACTCTGAAAGGGTTCAAAAATCCCTTGCGCAGTTCCCGGAGAGTTGCCAAGAGGAGTATCTTGGCCTCCTGAAGGATGTTGACACCGTCAAAGCCGCCGTCACCGTGGTGGAGCCCGTGAAGGACGGTGCGACTGCTGTCGGAACCACGTTCTCCTTTGAGCTCAATGATTTCAGCGGCAAATCTGTCAGGAGTGAAGACCTCTTCGCCTGCCATAAAGTCACGCTGGTCAATCTCTGGGCCAGCTGGTGCGGTCCCTGCGCCATTGAGATGCCCGAGCTGGAAGCCATCTGGCAGGAATACGGAGCCAAAGGCGCCGGGGTCATCGGCATCTGCGAGGACGCCTATAAGGAAAAAGCCCTTGCCGACGCGAAGGAGGTCGCCGCGGAAGGCGGGGTCACCTATCCCATGCTCGCCTGTACAGAGGCTTTGGAGGAAACGCTCCTGGAGACCATGGGTCAATCCTACCCGACCACCTTTTTCGTCAACGAAGAAGGCGTAATCCTCGGCGAACCGATCATCGGTGTCAGCCCCGAAGAATACCGCGAGGGCCTGGATAAGTACCTGGCCGAGTAACGGTTGCGTTAACAGCTGATTGGATAGCCTGTGCCGAAAGGGCAGTAAATTGACAGGGAATAATATGATCACGATTGAGGAAAGAAAACAGGAAGCAAAGAAGTACAGAAAAACCACTTCGCGCAAAGCCCTCGGACAGTGGACGGTGAAGACAGGGCGCCCTGAGGTTGAGCTCCTGATTCTTGAACAGGAGCAGAACCGGCAGAAAGAACTGATTCCGATCCGGCGTGAACGCATGTCTGCTTCACCTTTCAGTTTTTTCAGAGGGTCTGCCGTCATTCAGGCGCATGATCTGGCCGCTTCCCCCGGGACCCCTTTCCGGGTGCAGGCCTGCGGGGATGCGCATATTTCCAACTTCGGGATTTTTGCGTCTCCCGAGCGCCGTCTGGTCTTTGATATCAATGATTTTGATGAGACCCTTCCGGCTCCGTTCGAAGTGGATGTGAAACGGCTTTTCGCGAGCCTTGAAATCTGCGGTCGCCAGAAAGGACTGTCGAAGGGAAACCGCGCGGACGCCGTTTATGACGCCGCCGCGTTTTACAGGCAGTCCATGTCCGGTTTCTCTGATAAGGGAAATATGGAGGTATGGTACGAGCACTCCGATCTGGAAACCCTGTTGGAGAAAAAAGCGGACAGCCTCAGCACTAAGCAGAAGCAAAAGATAGAAACCGTTTTTGCTAAAGCATTGTTGAAAAACAGCGAACGCGCGTTTGCAAAACTCACGGAAACAGTGGACGGAAAACTGCGGATCAAAAGTAATCCGCCGCTGATTGTTCCGGTCCGCGATTTGCTCGGAGAGGACAGGGCGCATTTTGATTTCAGTCACAGCATCGAGGAAGCGCTTGATATTTACAAGGAATCTCTTCCGTCCGGAAGGCAGCATCTGATTGATCAATATGAACCCGTTGAGATGGCGCATAAAGTAGTCGGGGTAGGAAGCGTCGGCAGAAAGGCCTGGATTCTGATCCTCCTGGGACGTGAGAACGGGGATCCGCTGGTCCTGCAGATCAAGGAGGCGGATAAATCAGTCCTTGAAGCATACTATGGCGCAAGCGTATATGAAAAATGCGGTCAGAGAATCGTGGAAGGCCAGCGGGCAATCCAGAACAGCGGAGATATCCTGCTCGGCTGGCTGCGCCTGAAGACATCGTCCGGAAGCAACCGTGAGTATTATGTCCGTCAGTTATGGGATGCAAAATATTCCTTTGACCCTGAGCTGCTGGAGAAAGATTCCTTTGGTGCGCTCTCCCGGATGTGCGCCTGGACGCTGGCCCACGCCCATGCGAAAACCGGCGATCGTCATGCGATCGCCGGCTACCTGGGAAACAGTGATGCGTTTGAGGATGCGATGGTGAAATATGCAGTGTCCTATGCGGACCAAAACGAAGCTGATTATGAAATGTTCCTGAAGCTGAAATAAATACATTAAACCTTCAGTAAAACTTCTGACCGAAGGGGTTTGGGCGATGTCGCGCGCGGTGCGCGAGCCGGCACACCGGCCGCGGTGCGCGTGCGATTCCTTACGGAAAGCCCCCAATTTTTTAAAACCTCATCCGATCCTCAATGTACTTCCGTACATCCGAAATCGCCACCCGCTCCTGCTGCATGGTGTCACGGTCGCGGATCGTCACGGTCTGGGTCTCTTCGGTCTCGAAGTCAACGCAGATGCTGAACGGCGTACCGATCTCATCCTGCCGGCGGTACCGCTTGCCGATGGAGCCGGTTTCGTCGTATTCCACCGGGAAGTACTTGCACAGTTCCGCATGGATCTCGCCGGCCAGTCCGCCCAGCTTGTTCTTCTGCAGGGGCAGCACCGCTGCCTTGTAAGGCGCCAGCGCCGGATGCAGGTGCAGCACGTTGCGCACGTCGCCGCCCTCGAGTTCTTCCTCTTCGTAGGCGTTGCACAGGAAAGCCAGCACCATCCGGTCCACGCCCAGGGAGGGTTCGATGCAGTACGGGATATACTTCTCGTTGGTCACCGGATCCAGATATTCCATGCTCTTGCCGCTGTGCTCCTGGTGCTGCGTCAGATCGTAGTCCGTCCGGTCCGCAACGCCCCACAGTTCGCCCCAGCCGAAGGGGAACAGGAACTCAAAGTCCGTCGTCGCCTTGGAATAGAAGGCCAGCTTCTCCGGCTCATGGTCCCGCAGCCGCAGGCTCTCTTCCTTGATGCCCAGGCTCAGCAGCCAGTCCTTGCAGAAGCCGCGCCAGTAGTTGAACCACTCCAGGTCCTCGCCGGGCTTGCAGAAGAACTCCAGCTCCATCTGCTCGAACTCCCGCACGCGGAAGATGAAGTTGCCGGGAGTGATCTCGTTCCGGAAGCTCTTGCCGATCTGGGCGATGCCGGCCGGCAGCTTTTTCCGGGTGGTCCGCATGGCGTTCTGGAAGTTCACGAAAATACCCTGGGCCGTTTCCGGACGCAGGTAAATCTCGTTCGCGCTGTCCTCGTTCACGCCGGCAAAAGTCTTAAACATCAGGTTGAACTGCCGGATGCCCGTGAAATCCTTCTTGCCGCATACCGGGCAGACAATGTCATGCTCGGCGATGAACTTCTCCAGTTCTGCGTTGCTCCAGCCGTCGCCGGTCTCTGCGCCTTCGGTGAAGTCCTCAATCAGCTTGTCCGCACGGAAACGGGCCTTGCATGCCTTGCAGTCCATCAGCGGATCGTTGAAGCCGCCCACGTGGCCGCTGGCCACCCAGACTTCCCGGTTCATCAGGATCGCGCAGTCCAGTCCCGTGTTATACTTGCTCTCCTGCACGAATTTCTGCCACCAGGCCTTTTTGACATTGTTCTTGAATTCCACACCCAGCGGACCGTAGTCCCAGGTGTTCGCCAGTCCGCCGTAAATTTCGGATCCGGCAAAGATAAATCCCCGGTTCTTGCAAAGTGCCACCAGTTTGTCCATTGTCAGTTCTGCCATACTCTCTTTTCCTCCCCCGAAGGTCCAGGGGTTCGTCGCGCCCGGAGAAAGGGCCGGTGGCCCTTTCTCAGCAGAGAACGGGCGGCAGCCCCGGGCACTCGGAAAGCCCTGGTCGCGGCCGCAGCCGCGAAATCTCTTTTTTCTGAAGATTGAAACTCTTTTAGAAAAGAGCTTCAACAAAGTCCTTCGCAACGAAGGGCTGCAAATCATCAATCCCCTCGCCGACCCCGATATACCAAACCGGCACTTCCAGCTCCTGCCGGATCGCCAGCGCGATGCCGCCCTTGGCGGTCCCGTCCAGCTTGGTCAGGATGATGCCGTTGATCTCCGCCACTTCCTTGAACGCCCGGGCCTGCATCAGGCCGTTCTGCCCTGTCGTGGCATCCAGCACCAGGATGCAGCGGGTATCCGCTTCCGGATACTCCCGGTCGATCACCCGGCGCATTTTCGCCAGCTCATCCATCAGGTTTTTCTTGTTGTGCAGCCGGCCCGCAGTGTCGATGATCAGCAAATCCGCTCCCTGGGCTTTGGCGCTCTGAATACCGTCAAACACGACCGCCGCGGGATCCGCTCCTTCGGCATGCTTGATGATCGGCACCCTGGCGCGTTCCGCCCAGACGGTCAGCTGCTCCGCTGCCGCCGCACGGAAGGTATCGCCCGCGCAGAGCATCACCTTCCGGCCGATGTTCTGGAACCGCATTGCCAGTTTCCCGATCGTGGTGGTCTTGCCGACGCCGTTCACGCCGACCACCAGCATCACCATGGGCCACTGCAGCGGCGGCCGCGGGATATCCATCTGCTCAATCATGATCTGCTTCAGGATTTCCCGGGCTTCCCCGGCATCCTTCACTTTGTTGGTCTTCACCCGTTCCCGCAGTTCGTCCACGATGACCGTGGTTGCCTGCAGGCCGCAGTCGGCCATGAGCAGGATGTCCTCCAGCTCCTCATAAAAGTCATCGTCGATTTTCCGGTTTTCCCGGACCATATCGTCGACTTTTTCGGTCATGTTCCCGCGGGTCTTGCTCAGTCCTTCCCGCAGTCGGGCAAATAAACCTTTCTTTTTCTTCTCTTCTGACATAATATTTCACTCCTGCCGAAGGGGGCTTGGGGGGCGATCGGAAAGCCCCCCAATCATCCGATATGATCCTTCCCGCCCATGTACATTCTCAGCGCCTTGGGAATCGCGACCGTGCCGTCCGCCTTCAGGTTGTTCTCCAGGAATGCGATCAGCATGCGGGGCGGCGCCACGCAGGTGTTGTTCAGCGTATGGGCGAAATACTTGCTGCCGTCCGCTGCGCGCACCCGAATCTGCAGTCTCCGTGCCTGGGCGTCGCCCAGGTTCGAGCAGGAACCGACCTCAAAGTATTTCTTCTGCCGGGGGGACCAGGCTTCCACGTCCAGACTCTTGACCTTCAGGTCCGCCAGGTCGCCGCTGCAGCATTCCAGCGTCCGTACCGGAATATCCAGCGTCCGGAAGAAATCCACCGTGTTCTGCCACAGTCTGTCGAACCACATCGGGCTCTCTTCTGGCTTGCAGACCACGATCATTTCCTGTTTCTCGAATTGATGGATGCGGTAAACGCCGCGCTCCTCAATGCCGTGGGCGCCGACTTCCTTCCGGAAGCAGGGGCTGTAGCTGGTCAGGGTCTTCGGCAGTTTATCCTCATCAATAATGCTGTCAATGAACTTGCCGATCATCGAATGCTCGCTGGTACCGATCAGGTACAGATCCTCGCCTTCGATCTTGTACATCATGTTTTCCATCTCGGCAAAGCTCATCACGCCGGTCACCACGTTGCCGTGGATCATGAACGGCGGCACCACATAGGTAAAGCCCCGGTCGATCATGAAGTCCCGTGCGTAGCTCAGGATGGCGCTGTGCAGCCGGGCAATGTCGCCCATCAGGTAGTAGAACCCGTTGCCGCTGGTTTCCCGCGCCGCGTCCAGGTCGATACCGTTCAGCCGTTCCATGATATCCACATGGTAAGGGATCTCCCATTCCGGCACCACAGGCTCGCCGTAGCGCTGAACCTCGACGTTCTCGCTGTCGTCCTTGCCGATCGGCACGCTGTCGTCAATGATGTTGGGGATCACCAGCATCCGCTTGCGGATTTCGCCCTTCAGTTCTTCTTCCTTGTTTTCCAGCGCTGCCAGCTCATCCGCCATGGCGGCCACTTCCGCCTTGACCTGCTCGGCTTCATCCTTCAGGCCTTTGCCCAAAAGACCGCCGATCTGCTTTGACAGAGTCTTGCGCTTGTTGCGCAGGCTGTCCGCCTGCTGAATCGCTTCCCGGTATTCCTTGTCAAACGCGATGACTTCGTCCACCATGGGAAGCTTCTGATCCTGAAACTTTTTCCGGATATTCTCTTTGACCTTCTCAGGCTCATTCCGGAGCAGATTGATATCTAACATAATCGTTACCTCTGCGTAAAACAATTTCTTTTTCAACTATTTGCAATAGCCGAATCCGAAGGTCCAGTGAGATCGGAAAGCCTTCTTTCTCTCCTTCACTTCAAACTTATCGTGTCCGAAGGGGTCCAGGGGGCAAAGGCGCCAGTGGCGCCTTTGTTGGAAGGGCAGGAAAGCCCCCTGGTCATCATTTATCATGAGTGATAACCACATGACGATTCGGCTCATCCCCTTCGGAATGCGTCGAAACCCCTTCCGTCTGCTGCAGCGCGTAATGGATAATCCGGCGCTCATAGGGATTCATGGGCTCCAGGCTCACCTTTCTGCCGGTGCGCAGCGCGCGGTTCGCCATCCTGTTGGCCAGGCGGATCAGGGTATCCTCCCGCTTCGCGCGGTAGTTTTCGGTATCCAGCGTCACGCGGATATAGCCCTCGCGGCCCCGGTTTACCTTCAGGCTGGTCAGGTACTGCACCGCGTCCAGAGTCTCGCCCCGGCGGCCGATCAGCACACCCAGCGTATCCCCGTTGATATAGCCGTAAACATTTCCTTCTGCGTCCGTGCCCATATCAATGGTCACGTCCACACCCATCAGCTTTGTCAGCTCCATCAGGAACGCATGGGCGATGCCCGCAGGAGAATCCTCGGTCAGTTCCTCCGCCGGGATCATCGTCACTTCCGGCTTCTCCATGGGCCGGATTTCCTGCTTTGCCTTCTTCGCGGTTTCTTTTTCCCCGGCTGCGGCAGGAGCTGCTTCTTCGGTCTTTTCGGCTTCCGGCTTCTTCTCAGGTTTCTTTTCCGCGGGTTTCTTCGCCTTTTTCTGCTCGGGGGCCGGCTTGGTCTCAGCCGCCGGTTTGCTCTCGGCCGCTGGTTCTTCGTCCTTCTTTTCGGGTTTCGCTTCCGGTTTCTTCTCCGGCTTCTTTTCCGGATTCTTCTTTGCCTTCGCGGGCTTCTTTTCCTCCAGCAGGTTGCCCAGCGGATCCTCTTCGGAGGCCTTTACGGTCAGGCGGACCTTCGCGGGCCGGCTGCCGAACAAGCCGAACAGACCCTTGCTGCCTTCCTCAACTACCATTACATCCACATCGCCGATTGAAACGCCAAGCTCCTGAAGTCCCTGCTCAATGGCTTCTTCTACGGTCTTGGCGGCTGCTTCAAACTGTTTCATTTCACAGATCCTTCCCCGACCACTTCGGCCGCTGCTTTTTCTTTTTTGTCCAGGTATTTGTTGATCGCGTACGTCTGACCCATGCTTACCAGGTTACCCGCCACCCAGTACAGGGCGAACGCTGCGGAGTAGCTGAAGCAGATAATCAGTGAGAAAATCGGGAAGAAATACTGCATGAATTTGCCCGCGCCGGCGCCCGGCTGGTCAGGGTTGGCCGGCTGGTTGCTGCCCATGATTTTGGTCATCGCCAGCTGGCTCACGGCGCTCAGGATCGGCAGGATCATCAGGCCGTTGTATGAGTTGACCAGGGAAAGCTGGGTAATCAGCAGGTTGAAAGTCCATCCGGGTTTGACCGCCACGGCTTCCATATAGGCGGTGTTCAGCTTCATCGCCTCCATAATCTGCGTGACGGTTGCGGACAGGTTTGCCTGCGAGAAGCTCTCGGCCGTCAGACCCAGATCCTTGATCAGCACCGGCAGATTGTTCGGGTCCAGCGTGTTGAACCAGTTCGTCCACAGATCCGACGGAATCTGCTGCAGGGTCTTCAGGTCAGGCATCGCCGCCGCGAATATACTGTCCGGCATCCACAGGTTCTTGATCCACAGCCATTGTTCCAGCTTAGGTATATCGTTGTTCAGGATCTGGCCCACCTGGATCAGCAGCTCCTTGTTCGCCGCCAGCCGCATCGCACCGAACACGGCAATCAGGACCGGCCAGGTCAGCAGCAGCGGCAGGCAGCTGCTCAGCGGACTGATGTGCTCCTTCTTGTACAGCTCGGCTGTCTTCTGATTCAGTTTTTCCTTGTCGTTGGCATACTTCTTCTGCAGGGCCTGCATCTGGGGCTGCAGCTTGGTTGTCTTCCGCATGCTCATGCGGCTCTTGATATCCAGCGGCGTCAGCACCAGACGGACCATGATGGTGAAGACCACCATCGCCCATCCCCAGCTCCCGACCCAGCTTTGGATCCAGGCCAGGATGTTGAAAAGAAAATCATTCATTCCGGGTTATTCCCTCCTTAATATGGTGCAGGGATCCTCCGGTACGGGATCATAGCCTCCCTTGCTGAAGGGGTTGC
>Ga0265298_10002582_pt1 | contig 24955 bp, 18 predicted proteins | sample AusTroGonzalo_MG_3_FD_193486 | JGI IMG/M metagenome (GOLD analysis project Ga0265298, IMG submission 193486) | Bovine rumen microbial communities from tropical cattle in Woodstock, Queensland, Australia - Gonzalo_01 | ecosystem: Host-associated > Mammals > Digestive system > Stomach > Rumen ...
ACGTTGGCCTCACGTGAACGGTAGTCACCGCCCTTGATGGTATCGTAGAAAAGACGATATACTGAGTCACCGTCGTTCTGGTAGTTCTTGGCAGCGTTGATACCACCCTGTGCAGCGATTGAGTGAGCACGACGGGGTGAATCCTGGATGCAGAAGCACTTTACCTTGAAACCCAGATCGCCAAGTGTAGCGGCTGCTGATGCGCCTGCCAGACCTGAACCTACAACGATGATGTCAAGCTTACGCTTGTTAGCGGGGTTGACAAGTTTCTGATGAGCCTTATAGTTGGACCATTTTTCAGCCAACGGGCCTTCGGGAATTTTTGAATCTATAGTAGCCATATTCAAATACTTTTACGGTTTAACAAAGGCTCTTGAAGAAGAACATGAGTACAACGGCCACAAAACCCAGAACAAGCAGGGTTACATAGATGTTGCCTATTACCTGCCAGCGTTTCTGCCAGGTCTTGCCGTTCCAACCCAGAGTCTGGAGAGCGCTCCAGAAACCGTGTGACAGGTGGAACCATAGGGCTGCCAACCAGATGATGTAGAGCACTACATAATACCATTGTGAGAAAGTGTACTCAATAAGAGCTGCACCATTAGTAGGAGCGATTGCCTTTCCATCCACAACAGCCTGTGAACCCAAGAGTTCCTGCAGCTGCATCTTTGACCAGAAGTTGAAAAGATGCAGGCAGAGACCCAGAGCTACGATGATACCCAGAACAAGCATGTTCTGTGAAGCCCACTCTACTGATTTGGGTCTCTCGGTAACAGCGTATTTCTGACTGCCGCGTGCCCTCATGTTCTGAATGGTCAGAATAAAGGCGTAAATAAAATGGAGAACCACCAGAATGGCCAGTCCTACCGTACCTACCAGTGCATACCAGTTTGCTCCCAGAAACTCGCACACGGCATTGTAGGCATCACCCGATATCAGGGCCACGCAGTTCATTGCCATGTGGAATGTCAGGAACAGGATCAGAGCGCCACCGGTAACGCTCATCACTACCTTACGTCCGATTGATGAATCAATTAACCACATAAAAAATGAATTTGTTATTAGTTTTTGGTTTGTTTTCTGCTAAAAAGTCCGCAAATATACCAATAAAAGCGCACATTTACTGATAATAATTCACAAAACATACACTGAAATCAGTAACGGAGCACCTTATACGAATGAGGCTTGAGACTTATTCTGAATGAAGCAGAAGAATTCATGCCACCGCCGCCGAACATCATACCGCCAAACATCATGCCGCCGCCTGCACCGCCAGTAGTAATCTCTGTTCCCTGAAGCATATCAGTAATGTGATCTATCCTGGTCCCACCCTCAGGATTCTGGATCCTTACGGTAATACCGACGCTTTCATCCAGGAAAGACTCCACAATGAATGTATTGTTGTCATATACAAACAGTGAAACTCCGGCAGGACCCTGAATACTTACGGGCATGGAACTGCCGCTTACTGTCTGACGCACACTGTTCAATACCTGTACCGGCAGGTTGTATAAATCAGCAAAATTATCAGGAACCACCAGCAGATATACCGTTCCCTTTGAATAAGTGTCCCTGTGCAGGAAAGGCCAGCCCAGACCTGAATCCATTCCTGATATAACCTCCCATGAGTCATTGGTCTTGTACATGACCTGCTGCATGAGTATAGGCTTGTTTACCTCAATAACACGGCCACCGGTCATGAATCCTGACACAAGAGCCTTGCGGTCTGTGTATTCCAGGTCAACAATCTTTTCTATTCCCTTGCCCTGCATAGCCCTAAGGAATCCGGCTGTTATAAGTATGTCCTTGCCTGCACGCAGATGCTTATCCATCTTCTTGATGATATCTTTATCAGCCTTGGCCTGCTCTGTAAGGATTACCATACCCGCATCTTCAGGGAACTCCGGAACTATATCCATTGGTATGCCTATCATACCAAAGTAGTTCTGCAGGAACTCCTCACCTGTTGACTGATAAGGTTTGTAGCTCTTTATTCCTATGGGATTACCCAAAAAGCCGATGGTGCGGTCAACCTCCTCCATTGTGAATCCGGCTGCACGGGCCATTGTGGTGGGAGTAACCGTCTTACCGTTCAGATTTACCGGTTTCATCATATCATCGTAGCTGAAACTGGTTCCACCCTCGTCCTGCCAAGATCCACGGTAGGTGTTGCGCAGCGGGCTCAGCATCTGACGGTAGTCAAACATTGTCATCTCAGGAGCCTTGGCAAATACCGTAAGCCACAGCTGCTCGCTGTAACGTTCCATATAACGCATTCCGCCGGTATCAACCCATCCGCCGCCGTTGTGACCGGGATTCAGATTATTGAAATAACGCCATATAAGATAACTCTCATAGGGCTGCAGATGCTGGTTGCTGCGCTCAGCATCACGGGTCTCTGTTCCCGTATATATGCCGTCAAAATTCTTGGGGCCAAAATCAAGGTCAAAACCCAGTGCCGGGAAATGATCATACCAGTTGGGGTACTTGATAATGACCTTTACATTTTTATTCACTTTCTTGGCAGGGCCCAGAATCACGTTCTTGGCAGCGTCATCCATCAGTTCCAAACGGTAATCAGTCCATGAACGGTCACCCTTGGCCTCAACGCAATAATCGCATTTGCAGTCAGTAAAGAAGAAATCGTCAAGGATGATCTCATCAAACAGGCTTGCTGTGAGTTCAATAATCTCCTTAGCCTTGGCCCTCTCTTCAGGGTTCTTGTAACAGAACGTCTGGAAATTGTTGGCCTCACTGATGGTGTAGGTTATACCACCGGCCACCTCCACACCACGGTCCTTGAAGAACTTGATGATACGCTTCATGTCATCGGCCTTGACAATATTAAGGTCACGATGGGTCTCAAGATAAATCTTGTCAACTTTCATCTGCGATGAGATGATGTTCCAGGTTGAATCCAACCAGGCAGGGTCAGCCATACGCTGAACCTCATAGGCTCTGGTATAGACCGATACCTTGAAATTCTTGTAGTTGCCGGCGGCACTTGAACACAGGGAACCCCCCAGAAAACACATGCATACAGCTGCAAATAAGGTAATCTTTCCTTTCGTTTTCATATCGGACGAGGATTAAATGAATAAAAGGCTTGTCATAAAAGTGATTGTTGGACAAAAATAAATAAAATCTGGAATTTTTATATACGTTTGCAGCTATCAAACAAACAAATACGAAAAAGAGATGAGACCAATGTTACAGACCACGTTTATGATTACATTGCTTACTGGACTTTTCTCATGCAGCGGGAACGGTTGGAAAGAAGCAACCCCAGACCAATTTGAGGATGCGATGAGATCTACTGGCACCTGCGTCATTGATGTGCGCACGGCTGCAGAATATGCAGAAGGTCATCTTTACCACGCTGTCAACATAGATTGGCAAAAAGATGGGTTCATAGAAGAAATCAGCAAGTATTTCCATGGAGAAAACCTTCTTGCCATATACTGCAAAAGCGGTAAACGCAGTGCTGCCGCTGCCGCCGCCTTAAGTGAGGCAGGCTTTAAGGTTCTGAACCTTACGGATGGCTATACAGGTTGGACTGCCGCCGGTAAAATGACAAACAAATATCCGGTGGAATGCATCTCTGTCTCTGAGGGAGGTGACCCTTTGTTTGTGACACTGATAAAACACGGTTCACTGGAACTGTCTTATCTGGGATACTCCATACAGGTTGATCCCGTGTCCGGTTATGGCAAGAATACTGATTACGCTACTGAATTCCCAAAAGCTGATGCCATACTCATAACCCATGAGCACGGCGATCATCTGGATAAGAATGCAATTATGGCGCTTTCATCGGAGAAAACCCGTGTTCTAATGAATGCCAAGTCTCATGAACAGACAGGAATAGGAGAGGTTATTTCAAACGGTCAGCATATCACACTTGCCCCTCTTGGAATTATCGTTGAAGCCGTTCCCGCATACAATACCACTCCCGGACGTGAGCAGTTCCATCCCAAAGGGAACGGAAACGGTTATCTGATACGTTTCCTGGGGTCTCTGAGCGCCTATGTAGCCGGCGATACTGAGGATGTACCTGAGATGGCTGACCTTTATAATGAAAAGAGCAGGGTGTCTGTTGCTTTCCTTCCTGTAAATCAGCCCTATACTATGACTGTTGACCAGTGCGTAAATGCTGCCAGAATGGTAAAGCCCAGGATACTGATTCCATATCATTTCGGCCAGACAGATATTTCAGAGCTGCCTGAGCGGTTGCCTGAAATGAAGGTATTGCTGCGCGATATGCAATAATTGACGTGGTTTTCTCTACCTTTACAGACTGAAACAATAATTCTTAACCAAATAACCAAATTCAATGAAACACTTCTCAAGACTGTTGACTGCCGGAACTTTCCTGCTGTTTACAGCTAACGTTTACGCCCAGACAGAAAAAGACACCGTTTATGTATTCCTGGAAAACATGCCGGATGCCGGTATCTACCTGCCGCCACCACCTGATATGCTCAGTGCTCAGTATGCTGATGATTTTGCCCAGTGGCAGTGGGGCAAGACCGTGCGTCCTACAGACCGTGGGCAGCAGGCTAATGATGATTCACAATGGGGTATTAACGGAATGATCAGGGTGCACCAAGGCACCCTGGGCTTTGAGATAAGTAAAGAAAGAACTCCTGCAATCTACAAACTTCTGTATAATGTTCTGTGGACAGAGAACCTGAGTACACACAACGCAAAGCGCAAATATATGCGTACCCGCCCGTTTGCACAGTATAACGAACACACCTGGGGTCGTTTTGACAATGAGCGAGAACTGCGCTTTAACGGATCATATCCTTCAGGTCACACAGCACTTGGATGGACTACCGCACTTGTCCTTTCCGAGATGGTACCTGAATTGCAGGACACGTTATTGCGTACCGGATTCCAGTATGGTGAAAGCCGTGTGATTGTGGGAGCCCACTACCAGAGTGATGTTGATGCCGGCTTCCTGTGCGGAACAACAGCCGTAGCCGTCATGCACGCAAGTGAATTCTTCCAGAAAGACCTGGAAGCAGCCCGTAAGGAATACTGTAAGATCAAGGGTATCAAAAACGTAAGCCAAACAGAGGGATTCCCCGATGGAACCAAGGTTTTTGACGGACCTGTAACAGAAGAAAGTCACCGTTTTTATGGCGATGTAATAAAGTATTACGAAACATTGCCGGAGAGAGAGACAGAGCGTGGAGAGCAAGCCAAGATTGATGCTGACAACAACATTGAGGCACTGCTCAAAAACTTCTCCGTACCGGCAGGCAGGGAACTCAGCGCCGAAGCTACTCCGGCAATAGCCGCACTCCTTTCATACGCAAGGGATAATATGGTTAAAACTGCCGGTGAATTGGGTAGTTCCACTTTCCGTGAGCGCCCATATGTAAGGCTTAATCCAAGAAGAAACAAGACACTTATCAGTGATGATGAGGAAGCAAAGAAAGAGACAACCAGCTATCCTTCAACCAACGCTGAAATAGGTTGGGGTGTTGCACTCCTGCTTGTAGAGATTATGCCGCGTGAAACAGCCAATGATATTCTTACCCGCGGATTCGAGTATGGACGCAGCCGTATCATTGCAGGTTACAACTACCCCAGTGATGTTCAGACCGGCCGCCTGTGGGCATCGGCCACACTGGCTCATCTGCATACCATGCCTGAATTCCAAAAACTTCTGCAGGCTGCAAAGGATGAACTCTATCCTCCGGTCAAAGGCAAGAAGAAAAGGAAATAAAAACTCTTTAAAATATAAAAGGCAGGCCTTGATGACCTGCCTTTTTTTTTTGTTATGAGTTGTCCTGTCACTGTTTCTTCATCTTCTTGATGAGGTAGATTATAGTAGTAATACAAAGAACTGTAATTGCTAAACTCTGAAGGATTCCTAAAAAACTGACGAATCCTGCAATACCGGAAATAGAAGAGATAGACATGATTGAATTCAATTTTAATTATTAACAAAAGGATTAATCACTCACTTTGGCAAATGTAGTAAAAAGTATAATACCTGCTTTGGGGTATAAATAGATTTTGCACTAACTTTGAGGCTTGTATGGACTTCAAGTTTGATGTTATAGTTATCGGTGCCGGACATGCCGGTTGTGAGGCGGCAGCCGCTGCCGCACAGATGGGTTCCAAGACCTGTCTCATCACTATGGATATGAACAAGATTGCGCAAATGAGCTGCAATCCTGCCGTTGGCGGTATAGCTAAAGGTCAGATAGTCAGAGAGATAGATGCACTTGGAGGACATATGGGACTTGTCACGGATTCAACCGCCATCCAGTTCCGCATACTGAATCGCTCCAAAGGTCCCGCCATGTGGAGCCCGCGCGCCCAATGTGACCGTGCCAAGTTTATATGGGCATGGAGAACCGTTCTGGAAAATCAGCCTAACCTCAATATCTGGCAGGATACCGTAACAGAACTTGTTGTCAAGGATGGTCAGGTTACCGGAGTCAAGACACTTGAGGGTGCAGAGTTCAGCTGCAAATGTGTGGTTCTCACCGCAGGCACATTCCTGAACGGACTGATGCACATAGGCCGCGTAAAGATGCCAGGAGGAAGAATATCGGAACCCGCATCCTATCTGCTTACTGAATCCATTACACGTCACGGCATACGTACCGGCCGCATGAAGACCGGAACACCCGTACGCATTGATAGCCGCTCAGTTCATTTTGAGGAGATGGAACGCCAGGACGGTGAAAATGATTTCCACCGTTTTTCATTCTTAGGTTCAGAACGCCATCTCAAGCAAATGTGTTGCTGGACCTGTTATACAAATGAGCGAGTTCATGAGGTGTTGAAATCAGGCCTTGCAGACTCTCCGCTCTTTAACGGGCAAATCAAGAGCATAGGGCCGCGCTATTGCCCCAGCATAGAGACCAAACTGGTTACATTCCCTGACCGCGAGCAACACCAACTGTTTCTGGAGCCTGAGGGTGAAGAGACCAATGAAATGTATCTGAACGGATTCTCATCATCAATGCCCATGGATATCCAGATTAAGGCATTGAAAGAGATTCCCGCATTCCGCGACCTGGTGATTTACCGCCCGGGATATGCAATAGAGTATGATTACTTTGATCCTACGCAGCTCAAGCACACACTTGAATCAAACGTGGTGGCCGGACTATTCATGGCCGGGCAGGTGAACGGTACCACAGGATATGAGGAGGCAGGAGGTCAGGGAATACTGGCCGGAATAAATGCACACATAAGCTGTCACGGAGGCGCGCCGTTTACCCTGGCACGTGACGAGGCATACATAGGGGTTCTGGTTGATGACCTGATTACAAAAGGTGTTGATGAACCTTACCGTATGTTCACCTCAAGGGCAGAGTATCGCATACTTTTGCGTCAAGATGATGCAGACTTGCGTCTCACAGAACGTGCCTACAACATAGGTCTTGCCACAAAGGATCGCTACGATTTGATGTGCTCCAAACGTGATGAGATAAACCGTATAGTGGATTTTGCAAAGGGATTCTCTGTAAAGCCCGCACTTATAAATGAGGCTCTGGAGGAGCTGGGAACAACTCCGCTGCGTGAGGGATGCAAGTTGGCAGACCTCATTGAGAGGCCGCAACTTACGCTTGAAAACCTATCTCACCATATAAAAGCGCTCAAAGCAGAACTTGACAAGACACCTGCGGAACGCAAGGAGGAGATAATTGAAGCTGCTGAGATTCTTATGAAATACAGCGGCTACATAAGCCGCGAGAGGCTTATAGCCGACAAGATGAAACGTCTGGAGGATATACGCATAAAAGGGCGCTTTGACTATAATACGCTGCTGTCACTCTCAACCGAGTGTCGTCAGAAACTGATAAAGCATGACCCTGAAACACTGGCAGAAGCCAGCCGTATTCCCGGAGTTTCCCCCAGTGACATCAACGTATTGCTGGTATTATTAAACAGATAGAGTAAAAATGTTCCACGTGAAACAATTTAATCGATATGAGTAAAAAGACACTTATCAGCCATCTCCGCAACATCCCTGATTATCCTATGAAGGGTGTTCAGTTCAAGGATGTAACATCATGGTTCATGAATCCTGCCGACATGAGTGAAATTGTGGATTCTCTCTATGAAATGTACAAGGACAAGGGTATTACCAAAGTCTGTGGTGTAGAATCAAGAGGATTCATTATAGGTGCAGCCCTTGCTTATAAGCTTAACGCAGGTTTCATTCTTATCCGTAAACCGGGAAAATTGCCTTATGAGAAGGTTAACATAGAATACAAGAAGGAATACGGGTTTGACCGCATTGAGATGCATAAAGACTCTATCAACCCGGACGATGTGGTGCTTATTCACGATGACCTTCTTGCTACAGGTGGAACGCTGCGTGCCTCATGTGATCTGGTAAAGACCTTTAACCCAAAAAAAATATATGTAAACTGTATTATAGAACTGACAAACTTCCATTCAAAAGAAAAATTCCCTGAAGATTGCCAGGTGGACAGTTTCATTGAAATAGACGAATTTGACGGCATAAACTGATTGAAAGGAAAGGAAGCATACGAGAAAAGGCTGAAACTGATTGTCCAGAACCTGCCGGAAAAGCCCGGTTGTTACCAATATCTGGATGAGCAGGGTACGGTCATATACGTAGGCAAAGCCAAAAACCTTAAACGCAGAGTCACATCGTACTTTATAAAAGAGAATCAAACCACTAAGACACGGATGCTTGTAAGCCGTATTGCGGATCTCAAGTATATAGTAGTAGAAACAGAATGGGATGCTTTCCTGCTTGAAAACAATCTGATCAAGAGGTACAAACCCCGATATAACATACTTCTTAAGGATGACAAGACATATCCCTCTATCTGCATAACCCGTGAAGACTATCCCCGTGTATTCAAGACACGAAAAATCATACGTAACGGATCTGACTATTACGGCCCATACAGCCATATGGGCACTCTGAACGGACTTTTACAGATTGTATCACAGGCATACAAGATAAGGACCTGCCGGCTGCCGCTTACTGAAGATTCCATAAAAGCCGGTAAATTCAAGGAGTGTCTTGAATATCATATCAAGAACTGCCCCGCACCGTGCATAGGGCATATTACACGCATGGAATATAACGCTCAGATAGCTGAAATCAGAGAGATCCTTAAAGGCCGCAGTCAGGAACTTACCAGATCACTGATGCAGGAGATCAAGCAACTGTCATCACAATTAAGGTTTGAGGAGGCCCAGGCGGTAAAAAACAAGTATGACACCATCATGGAGTTCCGTGAAAAGAGCAGAGTGGTGGATACCGGGCTGGATAATGTGGATGTCTATAACATAGACAATGATAACGATGTGGTGTTTGTTAATTATCTGCATGTAGCAGGAGGCTGTATCAACCAGGCATTTACGTTTGAGTATAAGCGTAAGATGGATGAAACTCTTGAAGAGATGCTTATGCTGGCCATAGTTGAAATGCGAAATCGCTATCACAGTACCGCCCGTGAGATAATAGTTCCGTTTATGCCTGATACGGAATATACTGGTGTAACCTGGACAGTTCCGCAGAAAGGAGAAAAAAAGAAACTTCTGGAACTATCTTTCCTTAATGTAAAACAATACCGTGCGGACCGTCTCAAACGCAGCGACAAACTCAATCCCGAACAAAAACATGTACGTTTAATGAAGGAGTTGGGTACGTTGCTGGGAATGGAAAAGACACCTTTACGTATTGAATGCTTTGACAACTCACATATTTCAGGAACCGATGCTGTAGCAGCATGTGTGGTATATGAAAACGGCAAGCCCTGCAAAAAGGATTACCGTCTTTACAACATCAAAAGCGGTGCCGGCGGCGATGATTATGGATCAATGTATGAGGTGATGATGCGCCGATGGATGCGTGCTATGGATGAAGGTAATGCAATGCCTGATCTGGTGATAGTGGACGGCGGTAAAGGACAGATGTCAATTGCAAAGGAAGTAATTGATAATCTGAATATTAGTATAAATATAGCTGGTCTTGTAAAGAACGCACATCACAAAACATCAGGCCTTCTATTCGGATTCCCGCAGATGGAAGTTGGAGTAAAGCCTGACAGCGAACTGTTCCGTCTTCTGGAGCAGATGCAGGAGGAGGTTCACCGCGTAGCCATATCATTCCACAAGAAGAAACGCAGCAAACGTCAAACTCACTCAGAACTTACTGATATAAAAGGGATTGGAGAAAATACCGCCACCTCACTTATCAAAAAGTTCAAGAGTGTTAAGAGAATTTCGGAGGCAAGTCTTGAGGAACTTACCGCTGAAATAGGAAAATCCAAAGCAGAAACAATATATAACTGGTTCCACAAATGAGAGCGGTAATACAAAGAGTATCAGAGGCCAGCGTAAAGGTTAACGGAAACATTACAGGCGCTATAAAAGAGGGTCTGCTTATACTGGTGGGTATTGAGGATGCCGATACCGGAGAGGATATAGAATGGCTCACAAAAAAAATTGCGGGACTAAGGATATTCAACGATGAAAACGGCGTTATGAACCGTTCTGTAATGGATGTAGAAGGCGGATTGCTGGCTGTCAGCCAGTTCACTCTGATGGCAAGCACCAAGAAGGGAAACAGACCGTCATACATCAGGGCATCCAAGGGTGATTATGCCCAGCCTATGTATGAAAAATTCTGCCAGGCACTTGAAAAAGAGATAGGTAAAAGGGTTGAAAAGGGTATCTTTGGAGCTGACATGAAAGTGTCACTTCTCAATGACGGACCCGTAACAATAATAATGGATACTAAAAACAAAGAATAATGGAAATCTACGATGAAATGGATGAAAAGTCTGTAAATGAACCTACTACAGACAAGTTCAATGAAGCATTCAGCAAGTATAACATGAAAGTGGATGCGGCGTGGGTAAAATCTGTCATTGAAAAGGCAAAAAAAGAGATTCTTACCGGACATGACAAGGAAACCCTTAAGAAGATTTACAGTTGCATAGACCTGACCACACTCAAACCCACTGACAATGAGGATACAGTGCTGGCTTTCGTTGAAAAGGTCAATGCTCTTGATGACAAGTACCCTGACCTGCCGTCAGTGGCATCAGTATGTACCTGGCCTCTGTATGCATCAACCGTAAGCCGCTCTCTTGAAGTGGAAAGCGTAAAAACATGCTGTGTATCAGGCGGATTCCCCTCATCACAAACATTCTTTGAGGTTAAGGTGGCAGAGACATCACTGGCACTGCATGACGGAGCTGATGAAATTGATATAGTACAGAATGCAGGTCATATCCTGAACTCTGACTTTGAGACCCTGGCCGATGAGACTGATGAGCTGAAATCTCTCTGTGCAGACAAGACACTCAAAGTCATTCTTGAAACAGGAGCACTGGGATCGCTTGATAATGTCAAGAAAGCTGCCCTGATAGCAATGTATTCAGGCGCTGATTTCATCAAAACATCAACCGGCAAGGAGGTTCCGGGAGCTGATCCAGAATCATTCTGCGTCATGTGCAAGACAGTAAGGGAATATGCCGATGAAACCGGCCGTAAAGTAGGTGTAAAGGCTGCCGGAGGAATAAGCACTGTTGATGACGCTCTGCTCTATTGGACCATTGCAAAGATTATCCTGGGTAAGGAGTGGCTCAACAAGACACTGTTCCGCATCGGTGCCAGCCGTCTTGCAGATAAATTACTGGAAGAGATTATTTAGCGCGATGGGTAATAAGCTCCAGATAGCTCACAAATGAGTTACGGAGGTCAGAAGATAAGGAAGCGGGCAGTCCCTGGATAGCCTGCTTCTTTAATTCATCCATCTTGGCAACAGCATATTCAATTCCTCCGTTGGAAACGGAATAATCCGTAACTTCACGGATCTGCTCAGGAGTAGCCTCAAGAGAACGGATGGCCTTTATATGGCCGGACCAGTCAAGGTTACTGTTATTAAGCGCATAAATGGCGGGTAAGGTGAATTTTCCCTCCTTCAAATCATTGCCTGAGGGCTTGCCTGTCTCAGAGCTGTCATGATAATCAAGGATATCATCCATAATCTGAAAACAGAGTCCTGCCACATGACCGAACTGACGGAAAGCCTCAACATCAGCCTCAGAACCCCCACTCAAAAGGGCGGAAAGTGAAGTGCATGATGAAAAAAGTATGGCTGTTTTCTTAGAAATGATATCAAAATAAACCTCCTCACAGAGGGTTGTATCATTAAGCGCATTCAACTGGTTTATTTCACCCTCTGATAGCGTTCCTATAAGAGTGGAAAGATTGTCAATGCTCCTGACGTCTCTGGTAGCCGTAATCTGTTGGAGAGCCATAGAGACAACATAATCGCCTAAAAGCACAGCAATACGATTGTCAAAAGCCGCATTGGCTGAGCGCCTCCCACGACGTTTATCGCTCTCATCAACAACATCATCGTGTATGAGACTTCCCTGATGGAGCAGTTCAACGGCAGCAGCCAGATGATAAGCGCTGTCCGGAATCTCTCCGTAACACTTGGAAACCAGCAGCACCAGGATGGGGCGCATCAGCTTTCCGTTACGTCGTGACAGGAACTTAAGCAGCACATCCACAGCCGGATTCGAGCATGAAAACACTGATGAGTAACGTTTCTGAAACTCATCAAACTCCACCTCAATAGGCTTGCATATCTGCTGACGTATATCCATATCAGCGGCAAAATTAGCAATAATTGTCCGATTAGAGAATAAATTAGTACATTTACAAATCAAATTCCTCTATATGGACAAACTGTTTCTTCTTGATGCTTATGCGCTTATATACAGGGCATATTATGCATTCCTAAAGGCACCCAGAATAAATTCCAAAGGTTTCAACACATCGGCCGTACTGGGATTTGTAAACACTCTTGAGGACATTCTGAACAATGAAAAACCCACACATATAGGTGTTGCATTTGACCCTAGGGGAGGAACATTCCGTCATGAACTCTACAAGGAATACAAAGCCCAGCGTGAAGAGACGCCGGAGGTAATACGTGAATCTGTTCCCGTAATCAAACAGATACTTGAAGCATATCGCATTCCAGTGCTTGAAGTGGCCGGATTTGAGGCCGATGACGTGATAGGTACTCTATCCAAAAAAGCCGATGAAAAGGGCATTACCACATACATGATGACCCCTGACAAAGACTACTGCCAGCTGGTAACGGACAGAGCGCTGATATACCGCCCAAAATACGGAAATAACGGTTATGAGATTATGGGCCCCGCACAGGTAAAGGAAAAATATGGACTTACCAGCACCGCTCAGGTAATAGATATGCTGGGCCTTATGGGTGACAGTTCTGACAATATTCCCGGTTGCCCGGGCATAGGTGAGAAGACTGCCGTCAAACTCATAACAGAATATGGAGGAATAGACGGACTGTTGGCCAATACTGACAAACTGAAAGGTGCACTCAAGGAGAGGGTTGAAAACAATGTTGAACAAATCAAGTTCAGCCGGCTGCTTGCAACCATAAGGACCGATGTCCCCATTGAATTGGACATGGAGTCACTAAAGTTTGCCGAACCTGATGAGCAGAAACTTTTATCTATTTTTGAAGACTTGGAGTTCCGCACTCTGATGAACCGCATCAAATCAAAGCAACCTGCTCCCGCTCTCTTTCCTGAAACTGAAGTTCAGACCTCACAACCTGAACAGGCCGCTCCCTCAAAGCCTGCCAAAAATGACGGTTTTCATGGCGATCTCTTTGATCTATTCCAGCCTGAGATACAGCCTGCGCAGGAATTTTCAAACCTCAAGGACATAAAAACAGTACAACACAGTTACTATCTTATTGAAACTGAAAAAGATGCTGAATCATTAGCCCGCAAAATAGCTGCACAGGATTTCTTCTGTTTTGACACAGAAACTACGGGAACCAACCCCATTGCTGCGGAAATTGTAGGTTTGAGCATAGCACTGCGTGAACATGAAGCATGGTACGTAGCGATGCCCCACGACAGAGAAGGTAAGCAGCACATGCTTGAAATTTTCCGTTCCGTATTTGAAAATAAGGCCACACTCAAGATAGGACAGAACATAAAATATGACATCCTTGTTTTGGGCAATTACGGCATTGACGTGGAAGGTCCCATGTTTGATACCATGATTGCCCACTACCTCCTGCAACCGGAGCTTCATCATAACATGGACTATCTGGCTGAAATCTACCTTGGATACAAGACCATTCATATTGAAGAGCTCATAGGAGAGAAAGGCAGGAACCAACGCAACATGGCAGACCTTAATCCGCAGGCTGTTTATGAATATGCCTGTGAGGATGCAGATATAACCCTGCAACTTAAGACCATCCTTGAAAAAGAACTTGAAAAAGACGGTACCACTCCGCTGTTCCGTGATGTGGAGATGCCGCTGGTAAGTGTACTTGCCTATATGGAGCGAAACGGTGCCATGATTGATCCTGCTGCACTGGCTGAGACGTCTAAGCTCTTTACTGAAAGGATGAAGGCTCTTGAAAGCCAGATATTCCAGGAAGCTGGAGGCCAGCCTTTCAACATTCTTTCTCCCAAGCAGGTAGGTGACATCCTGTTTGACAGGATGAAGATTATTGACAAGCCTAAGAAAACCAAGACCGGCCAGTATGTTACATCAGAGGATGTTCTGGAATCCCTGCGTGCAGAACATAAGATAGTAGACCTTATTCTCAAGTACCGTGGTCTTAAGAAACTCTTGGGAACTTACATTGATGCCCTGCCTCAACTGGTCAATCCGGCAACCGGAAAGATTCACACATCATATAACCAAACTGTAACCGCCACCGGACGTTTAAGCTCCAGCAACCCCAATCTACAGAACATACCCATACGTGATGAGGACGGCAAGGAGGTACGCAAAGCTTTCATCCCTGAACCAGGCTGTAAATTTTTCTCTGCAGACTATTCACAGATTGAACTCCGTATTATGGCTCACCTGAGTCAGGACCAGAATATGATTGAAGATTTCCGACAGGGACATGACATACACGCTGCCACTGCTGCCAAGGTGTTCCATAAATCTTTAAATGAGGTAACCAAAACAGAGCGCAGTAAAGCCAAGACAGCCAACTTCGGAATCATTTACGGTATATCCGCCTTTGGTCTGGCACAACGTATGGGTGTGAGCCGTACTGAGGCCAAGGAACTGATAGAAAACTATTTCAAGACATACAGCGGTATCAAGAACTATATGGATCACGCCATAGAGGAGGCACGTCAAAAAGGATATATAGAGACCATTCTCAAGCGCAAGCGTTATTTGCCCGATATCAACTCACATAATGCCACGGTGCGCGGATTTGCAGAACGTAATGCCATTAACGCACCTATCCAAGGCAGTGCTGCTGATATCATTAAGATTGCAATGATTGCCATCTACCGCCGGTTCAAGAGTGAAAACATCAAATCAACCATGATCCTGCAGGTTCATGATGAACTTAACTTCAACGTAGTACCCGGTGAAGAAGAAAAGGTAGAAAAGATTGTAATTGAAGAGATGCAGAAAGCCTGGCCTATGTCTGTTCCGCTTGTAGCTGATTCAGGATGGGGAACCAACTGGTTGGAGGCACATTAAAAAAAATCCTTAAGCTGTCTGGCAAACTCCCATATAACGAGACCTGCACTCACTGACACATTCAGTGAGTGTTTTGTTCCGTATTGAGGTATCTCAAGTGAAAAGTTACACAGGTCAACAACAGCCTGGTTGACACCTTTTACCTCATTACCCAAAACAAGTGCATATCTTTTGGTTTTGTCAACAATCAGGTCATCCAGTTTTACGCTATCTTCAACCTGCTCAACAGCTACCGTTATATAGCCCTGATCATTAAGTTCTTTGACAACACTAACACAATCCTTAGAATAAGTCCACTCTACACTCTCTTCAGCGCCAAGTGCTGTCTTGTGTATTTCAACCAGGCAATTTTTAGGTGTAGCCGTTATACCGCACAATATTATACGCTCAACCCTGAAAGCATCGGATGTACGAAATACAGAACCTACATTATAAAGACTGCGTACATCATCAAGTATCACAGTAAGAGGCAGTTTACGGCTTGTTTTAAATTGCTCCGTATCCATTCTGCCAAGTTCTGTAATATTTAGCTTTCTCATAGGAAACTCTGTTTGTACGGTGTAAAATTAGTTCATTTTATCTTTCTACCTGTTCAAAACAGTGTAAATAAGTGTTGATAAAAAAAAGGTAAAAAAAGCCTTTGAAATTTGGATTTGGAAAATTTACTTGGATATGGAAAAATAATCTTAAGTATGATGTCCATAACCCATTTTTATTTCTCTTTTTTTCTAACCGGTAATCAACATATCATTATTAAATAAAACAATCATTTTTATTAAACAGGCATTATAAACAGAGTGTTTAAAAACAATTATATGTCTCATTATAAGGCATTAATAAGTTAATAAAACAGTTTATAAGATGTAAGTTGAAGTGAATAAATTTTTAAAGAAAAAACTGCTGAAAGATATCAACAGTTTCAACACCCTATATACATCATCAAATCAATTAAAAAATAAAAACAAACATATATGATAATGTTTACCTGATGACTGTGACTGATGCACTTTCACTCCTGTTATTTTCAAGGTTGGTTATAATGGCGTGATAAACTCCTGACGGTACAGGGTTACCGTTCATATCAGTAAGATTCCAGCTGTATGATCCTCCGTTTGATATTCCCTGATGTATGAGACGTCCTGAATTGGCTATTATCTTTACGGTACTTCTTTCAGTAAGGCCTGTTACGGTAACAAAGCCGTCAAAATCAGGTTTTACAGGATTAGGATAAACCAGAATATTTGATTCTGACAGACTTTCTTCAGGGTCTCTGGCTGTACCACCATATTCTATCATTCCTAGGCTTGTACCAAAGAAAACAGAGCCATCCAAGCCATTTTCTGTTATGCTTAGTATATTGTTTGATGGAAGCGGACTGTTACTTACAGTAAAATGTTCAAGAGTCTCTGTACCGTCTTCACTCATTAGAAATACTCCGTCATCGCGGGTGCCTATCCATTTACGGTTTCCCTGATCAACATAGATAGCTGTAGTATATACTCCGTTAAGCAGATAATCGGCCAAATCAGAACCGTCATTACGTGGTATTTTTATCCTTTCAAAAACAGGATTTGATTCAGTGATGAACTTTTCAGGAGTCTTAAGTACAAATATACCTCTGTTTGTTCCTATCCACATCTGACCGTTCAAATCAAATTCATAGCAGAAAATATCATAAATCTCCTCCTTTGTTCCATCCTGGTTAACCCAAAAGGAACCTGAGAATCTGATTTTATCATCTGAATTGTTTTTTGGTGTATTGTTGATATCAATACATATTATTCCGGGCTTGCCTCTGGATGAATTTAGCCAAATGCGTCCATCAGAATCAAATCTCATCTGTTTCAATGTAGGCAATCCAGCTATTTCACTGTAATATAACCCGAACCATTTTCCGTTTGGTTCAAGCACCTTAATTACAGTGTCTGTTTCATTGTTGGCCATCCATAGATTTCCATCTTTATCATACTGCAGGGCGCTTATACGGACGTAATCATATTTATATTCGTCAAGTATACTGGTCAGACCACTGTTATCCCACGTATAAAGCTTTTCAAACTTATTGTCTCTGAATTCATATAGACCCTGTCCGGTTGATCCTACAAAGATATGATTACGGTCTGCCGGATCCTGAACGGCTTCTGTAAGATTAATGTATTTATGTCCTGTTTTAGAAGGAATATCTTCATCCAGTGATGTCCACCTACCGTTTTCATAAATCATCAATGTACCAGGATAATCAATGCCAAGATAATTGTGATATCCGCCAACCACAAGCAGTCTCCCTTTTTCAGGCCATGATACGGAGTGAAACCAGTTGCGACGCGGACTGTTAGGTTTAATACCCTGTGCTTTACATACAATACTTTCATCATTAAGTGTGTATCGGCATAATCCGTCAACGCCTTGACTTACCCACCAGTCATCATTGTCAATCATCAAATGATTGATATGAGAATTGAAATGATATTCAACGTAATCAGTATAAGATGAATAAAGAGTAACAACTGAATCCTGTATCAAAGCCAATTTGTCCTGATTAAATGATATGGCGGTTACTTTGTTCAAGATATTTGTAAGTGATGCATTAGCCTTGTTGATAGTCCATAATCTATTGTAATATGAACGACCTGATAATTTTCCGTCAAATTCAAAAAGGTCCATGAACTTTATGTCACAGAACATTTTCCATTTTGATTTATCCAGCAGATTATCTTTTGTGTTACCAAGATAAATACCCGCATCAGTACCGCAGAAAAGTGAATCACCCATAATAACCGATGTATTTACTGCAGCGTCAAAGCGGTACGTATTCTTTATTTCCCTCTGTTTAACATCAAACAAGACAAGCCCAATACTAGTGGATATGTAAGCAATGTTCTCATTGATTTTAACCTCGTTTACACTCACGCTGCCAATATTATTGTTCTTAAGGTCAGTGAAGTTGTAAATGGTCTCGTCACTATATATAATGTCAATGTTACCGTTTGAATAGACCAGAAGAACAGCGTTCTGAGGCTTACAGTAACATATGGTAGCTATATCGGTGTCTCCAAGTCCACCTGTCTTGTCAATGGTATAAAGACCCTCATCAGCAGGGTCATAGAAATAAATGGCTCCTTCACTCAGAACAAATATCAGGCCAAATGCCTTTACAGCCTGGGTGGCGTTGTTATATGCCGGATGTGATCTCCAGGTACCTACAGGAATACCTGCATTGACCTTATTAAAAGGCAAAAGGAACATTACCGCAGTAACTGCGATAATGACTCCTCTTGTCAAAACTTTTATCATAATTGCTTCAGATAGTCTGCCAGTTTCCTTACGGCGCGTCCCCTGTGACTTATCAGGTTCTTGCCTTCAGAGCTCATCTGAGAGAATGTTTCGGAGTAACCATTAGGTATAAATATAGGATCATATCCGAACCCTCCGTCACCGTAATGACGCTCGGTTGCAATCTTTCCTGTTACAATTCCCTCAAACAGAAGCTCTTGTCCGTTAAGTAATAACGCAATAACTGTGCGGAATTGTGCGCTGCGGTCCGATTTTTTTTCAAGTTCACCTAAAAGTTTGGTCATATTGGCCTCTGAGTCATGGTCACCGGCATAACGTGCGGAGTGTACTCCGGGGGCTCCGTTCAGAGCCTTTACCTCCAGACCGGTATCATCGGCAAAGCAGTCATAGCCATAATGCTCCTTGACGTAACGGGCTTTCTGGAGGGCGTTTCCCTGGAATGTATCGGCTGTCTCAGGGATATCCTCGTGGCAGTTTATGTCATTCAGTGAGAGCACCTTGAAACCGTCGCCAAGTATCTGGCGGACCTCCTCCAGCTTGTGGGCGTTATTTGTGGCAAATACCAGCTCCATCTATTAGAGTACAATGTTCACGATTTTGCGCGGTACTACAATCACCTTGCGGATAGTCTGACCGTTGATGTAACCCTGAGCCTTCTCGTTGGCTAGAACTGCGTCCTGAATCTCCTGCTGGGTTGCATCGGCCGGGAAGTCCATTGTGAAACGGGTCTTGCCGTTGAATGAGATGGAGTAGGTTATGCTGTCCTCTTTGAGGTACTCCTCATTGAACTTGGGCCAAGTGGCATCACATACAGAACCGGTGTTACCAAGTGAACTCCAAAGTTCCTCAGCGGTGTGAGGTGCAAAGGGAGCGATCACCTTGGCCAGGTCAGCCAGAACGGAGCGCTTGTTGCACTTAAGACCTGACAGCTCATTTACGCATATCATGAATGCGGCAACTGATGTGTTGAATGAGAAGTTCTCAATATCCTCGGTTACCTTCTTTATGAGCTTGTGGATTGACTTGAGCTCATCCTTTGAGGCCTGTTCATCGCTTACTGCCAGCTTGCCCTCACGGTCAAAGTAGAGAGCCCACATCTTGCGGATAAAGCGGTGGCAGCCGTCAATGCCGTTGGTATCCCAGGGCTTTGACTGCTCAAGCGGTCCCAGGAACATCTCGTACATGCGCAGTGTATCGGCACCATACTTCTCAATGATGTCATCGGGGTTGACAACGTTGAACATAGACTTACTCATCTTCTCAACGGCCCATCCGCAGATGTACTTGCCGTTCTCAAGGATGAATTCTGCGTTGTTGTACTCAGGGCGCCAGTTCTTGAATGCCTCAACGTCCAGTACATCGGCGCTTACAATGTTTACGTCAACGTGTATGGGAGTGGTGTCATACTGGTCCTTGAGGCCGTATGATACGAACTTGTTGGTGTCTTTGATGCGGTATACAAAGTTACTGCGGCCCTGTATCATACCCTGGTTGATCAGTTTGCTGAACGGCTCCTCGACCTCGCTTACGCCCAGGTCCTTGAGGAACTTGTTCCAGAAACGTGAGTAGATAAGGTGACCGGTGGCGTGCTCTGAACCTCCCAGATAGAGGTCAACGCACTTCCAGTAATTATCGGCCTCCTTGCTTACCAGAGCCTTGTTGTTATGGGGATCCATGTAACGGAGATAGTAGGCCGATGAGCCTGCAAATCCGGGCATGGTGTTGAGTTCAAGCGGGAATACGGTCTTGCCATCTATGAGTGATTTGTCAACGACCTTGTTGTTAGCCTCATCAAAGGCCCAAATCTTAGCGTGACCCAGAGGGGGTTCACCGGTCTCGGTGGGCTTGTACTCACTGATCTCGGGGAGTTCCAACGGCAGGCACTGCTCGGGTACCATTGTGGGTATTCCGTTCTTGTAGTAAACGGGGAACGGCTCGCCCCAGTAGCGCTGACGGCTGAATATGGCGTCACGCAGACGGTAGTTGACCTTTACCTTACCCAACTTGTTCTCCTGTACATATTTCTTTGTAGCTGCAATAGCCTCCTTTACTGTCAGACCGTTCAGGTTGAGACCGCCCTCGCGGATCTGGTCGGGACGGGGTGAGTTCATCATTGTGCCCTCCTTGGCATCAAAACTCTCCTCGGATACATCGCAACCTTCAATCAAAGGACGGATCTCAAGGCCAAAATGCTTTGCGAATGCGTAGTCACGGCTGTCATGTGCAGGTACGGCCATGATAGCGCCTGTACCGTAGCCGGCCAGTACGTAGTCACTGATCCATACGGGTACATCCTCACCGGTAAGCGGGTTGATTGCGTATGATCCGCTGAATACGCCGGTTACGCGGCGGTCAGCAATACGCTCGCGCTCGGTGCGCTTCTTTACGGCTGCAACGTAGGCATCCACCTCCTTCTTCTGAGCGGGTGTGGTGAGCTGTGCCACCAACTCGCTCTCAGGAGCAAGTACCATGAATGTTACACCGAAAATGGTATCGGCGCGGGTTGTGAATATGGTGAATTCTATGTCGCTGTCCTTTACGTGGAACTGCATCTCGGTACCCTCAGAGCGGCCTATCCAGTTGCGCTGGGTCTCCTTGATGGAATCAGACCAGTCTATCTTGTCCAAACCGTCAAGCAGACGCTGTGCGTAGGCTGATACACGGAGGCACCACTGACGCATCTTTTTCTGTTCTACGGGGAATCCGCCGCGTACCGATACGCCCTCGACAACCTCATCGTTGGCAAGCACAGTGCCCAGTCCGGCGCACCAGTTTACCATGGTCTCGCCCAGATAGGCTATGCGGTAGTTCATCAGGACATTGGATTTCTGCTTCTCATCCATGGCTTTCCACTCATCGGCAGTGAAGTTGAGCTCCTCGCTCTGGGCTACGTCCAGGCCCTCGGTTCCCTTCTGCTCAAAGTGCTCTATCAGCTTCTCAATGGGCTGTGCGCTCTGGCACTTGTTGCAGTAGAAAGAGTTGAACATCTTTTGAAATGCCCACTGGGTCCAGTGGTAGTAGCCGGGCTCACAGGTACGTACCTCACGGTCCCAGTCAAAAGAGAATCCTATCTTGTCCAGCTGCTCGCGGTAGCGGTTTATGTTCTTTTCAGTAGTTATTGCGGGGTGCTGGCCGGTCTGAATGGCATACTGCTCGGCGGGCAGGCCGTATGCATCGTAGCCCATAGGGTTCAGTACGTTGAAACCGCACTGACGCTTGTAGCGTGCGTAGATATCGGATGCAATGTACCCCAGCGGATGACCTACGTGCAGGCCTGCGCCTGACGGGTAAGGGAACATGTTAAGTACGTAAAACTTGGGCTTTGCAGGGTTCTCAACTACCTTATAAGTTCCCTCTTTGGCCCACTTTTCCTGCCACTTTTTCTCAATAGCTCTGAAATCGTATTCCATCTTCTGAAATTTTGGTGTGCAAAATTACACAATTTCAGGCAGAAACGAGATGTGTCAGCCTATTTGTTTGTTGTTTTCTGCTTCTTTTTGAGTGGGGATTTGCTGGTTGAAGAGGGAACGAAGACCTTCCTCGTATGTGGTTAAGGCTTCGTGGCCTTGACGGGTAATACGGCACACGGTGTGCGACAGACGGCCAAGTCCGGTTTTTATTACTTCAATGTAACCGGCATCTTTCAGGGTTGTTATCTGAACGCTCAGGTTGCCTTTTGTTGAATCCGTAATCTGACACAGATAAACAAAATCTGCACTCTCCAAGTTGTCAAGCGCTACCATTATCTTTAGGCGCAGTTCATTGTGAAGCAGCGGGTTTATTACAGGAAATTTGAAATCCATATAGGTGGCAATTAAGGTTGAGAATGTTTGGCATAATAGCGGAACAAGTGTCCGGGAATGATTAAGGCGACGACTGTAAAAATGGCGGTCATAAACAATTGCCAAGGCCACAAGTCACCTTGAAAGAAAAGGCAGGAAAATGATAGAACAGAACCGATTAAACCACATACTTTTACCGGCCTGAATCGTGATATACTGCCGGTAAGAAAACATCCGAATCCTACAAGCACTCCTTGAATAGTACAATAGCATTGTTCAAACAGACCGGCAAAACCGGTTCCTAATCCACTTAGGAAACAGGCAAATCCAATGAATAGCCACAGTTCAACAGCAAGACTTTCATTGATGGTGCGCCTACCGGTACGCTCAAAATCTTTCCGCTTGATATGAATCATAAGCGGTGCGCCCACCAAGGGTATTCCTACCCACAACCAACTGCACCAGTTCTCATTCCACAGCAACAGTGCGGCAAATTCCACAAGCAGAAAGAATGCAGTAGGATAGCCCCACACAAGGAAGAGGTTCACGCCCGTATGATCCTTACGGCCAAGTACCTCATTCCTTGTCTGTGCTATTATCTCCAGTTCCTGTTCTGTTGAATTCATCCAGATAGTTTGTTATTTTACAAACAGCTTCCTGCCGTTCAGAATGATAATACCCTTATGGTCATTCTGAATACGCTGTCCGCCCAGGTTATATCGATAACCGTCTTCAAGCGACAAACGTGCGGGGTTGATGCCGGTTGTCAAATCACCCACAAAGGTAACATTTGCATCGGGGAAATTCTCTGTCCATTTGTTAATATCTGCTTCTGCCACGTGGAACTTGGTGGACTTGGGGTTCATCAAGCTGAAGTCATCCTTCATGCCGCCGTCCCATGTGATTGTCGGACTGGCATAGCAATAGACATCCTGCATCTCACAGAAGAAGAAAGTCTCTGCATCAATATGAGTGACGCCAGAAGGAATATTGACGCTGGTCAGTCCGCTGGTCATATGGAAAGCACGGCTCTCGATGGTGGTGACGCTCTCAGGTAGTGTGAGCGCAAACGTTCCTTCCTCTCCCCAGAAAGCCTCTTCACCAATTGTGGTGATACCATCAGGAATAGTGGTGACGGCACCGCCGGCAATGAGTTTGTTGGTGGCAATCTCGAAGATACCATTGCATCCCAGGTCGGCATACTTGGCATTACCTGCTGCAACAGTCACTGAGGTGACGGGGCTGGAACAGAAGAGTGCCTGACCGATGCTGGTCACACCAGCGGGAATGTGGAGCGATGTCAGTCCTGCAAACCAGAACACCGTAGTGCCCAGCGTCGTCACGCTTTCTGGAATCGTGAAGGAAGTCAGCTTCTTACAATCGCTGAAAGCAGTGTTTCCGATGCTGGTGATGGTCGGAGTACCTGCAAAGGTGAAGGTAGCCAGTTCTGAGCAATAAGCAAAGGCACTTGCGCCAATACTAGTGACAGTAGCAGGTACGGTAAAGGCCGTCAGTGCAGAGCAGCTATTGAAGGCTCTGGCACCGATGGTAGTCAATGCCGATGTACCGGCAAAGTTGACTGTCGTCAGTTTGTTGCTACCTTGGAAGGAATAGGTGTCAATAACCGTTACACATTCGGGAATGGTTATGCTCGTCAGTTTAGTATAGGTCAATGCCATCTCGCCTATTGTCGTTACATAGCCTTCATAGACTACGGTGCCTGCACCATCGGCAAAGTCGTGTGATTTCACGCTCATGGCGCCCTTGAAATTGGCATAGGCATCGAACTTAGTCACTTTCTCTGATGCAGTGTAGGTAAAGGTTGTGGTGGGCGCATCCTTTATCAGGGCAGCATAAGTGTCCCAGCCTTCTGTCGTTTTATAGGTTTCTGCACAACCTGCGGGGACGTAGATGGCAGTGAGCGCTTCACACTCGCCAAAGGGAAGTTCAGGTTCCAATGCCGGCGGCGTGGTGGGCAGAAGTGTGACCACTTCCAAGTCCTCATTGAACAAGAATGCACTGTAACCGAGTTTAGTCACCGTGCTTGGAATGACAACGGATGTCAGCTTGGAGCCAAAGAAAGCATACATGTCGATGGTTTCCAGCCCTTCGGGCAGGTCGATGCTGGTAAAAGCGCACTCTTCCAAGGCGCTGTTTGTGATGGTCTTGAGCGTGCTGGGCAAAGTGACAGAAGCACAGTTGATCTGCATGCCGCAAGCCATATTCTCAAGGGATGTTATACCGTTGCCGAACACTGCGCTCTTGATGCCTCCCCAGAAGCCAGGATGTTCGTAGTCCTGATATACGATAGGATTGATGGCAGGCTCGTC
>Ga0265298_10002583_pt1 | contig 24950 bp, 24 predicted proteins | sample AusTroGonzalo_MG_3_FD_193486 | JGI IMG/M metagenome (GOLD analysis project Ga0265298, IMG submission 193486) | Bovine rumen microbial communities from tropical cattle in Woodstock, Queensland, Australia - Gonzalo_01 | ecosystem: Host-associated > Mammals > Digestive system > Stomach > Rumen ...
TATTGCCGTACGGTGACGTGGAAGCAGGATTGTTTGGCTTCGTACTTGACGTATATCTTTCCTGCCCGCTGATGATTGAGCAGGACTTGCCCCAGTACTAACTTAAGATTATCCTCATGCATATAGTCGCGGGTACGGGTCACTTTGTCGTAACGCATGTATGCGAGGTCAAACGTGGTACCGTAACAATGGCAGGACTGCGTGACGGAATTGATATTTCCGCTGCGCTGCAGATACTTGATATCTTCCTGGGTACGGAGTATGGACGTGACATAGAATCGATAATGCGGTAATCCGTTGCGCTGCAGTATATCTGCCCACTCGGCACCGATAGCATCCAGTTCGCGTTTGGCAGCCGGAATGAGATAAGGCACGGAATGGGTCAGACTATCAACGATATAATGGTCATTTGTCTTGATTTCAACGAGACTTTTGCGCATCGAGGCGGCATCCGTTCGATCCTTCGGCGGGCGCGGTAAACCGATACGGCAAGCTACCTCATGTTGCTTGGACTGCAGGTCATTGAATTTGGTTTTATAACTAAAGGTACGCCCCGGATATGCCACGAGATGGTCTTCTATCATCTCCTCTTCATGCGAGGGAGCATCGGTACGGGCACAACGCACCGCTATCAGAATCACCAGCAGCAATACACCCACAGCAGCCAGACCAAGGATGATCTGTCTTTTATACGAATCGAAGAACTGAAGACAAAATGCTATTATCTGCTGCATTGTAATACAATCGGTAAATGGTCCGAATATCCGTTTTGATAGATAAATCCGTTATATGTTCGTTGGGGCATAAGACCCATATATTTCTCATCGGGTGCCTGTATCCATTCCGGGGCATAGACCCGGGCATTGGACACGCTGTCGATGGCAGGAGAGACATAGAAATGGTCCAAAAACGTCCATTGACCCTGGTACTTATGCGTACCCTGCCCTTGCATCTTCTTGTCTTTTAGTCCCCGGATAAGCAAAGCGTCCTCATTCATATCACCCATGACGATGATTTGTGCATCCGGATGCGTTGTAAACACACTGTCCACTGCTTGCTGCAGCACCGTTTGGGCTGCTTCTCTACGCCATGCACTCTCTGCTTTTCCGCCTCGTTGACTCGGCATATGACAAACGAAGAAATGTACCGTATCCCGTTTATCCACCCGTGCACAGACATAGAGTATATCGCGGGTGATCAACCGTTCGCCATCTGGCCGTTCGCCCCTCACCGGTATCGCTCGCGTTCGAAGCGTATCGATCCGTGCTTTCTTATAGAGGAACGCTACATCTATACCGCGTCGGTCGGAACTCTCGTAATGCACAAAATCATACGCATTCCGTCGCATAGTATAGCACAGGCGTTTCACGCACAAGGCATTCTCCACTTCTTGCAAACCAACCACATCTACCCCATCCCACTTGCCTATATTCGTCAGCACCCGGGCGATATTCTCCTGCTTGCGGTAATAGCGCTTGTAACTCCAATGCCGCTCCCCGTCCGGTGTCCACTCATAGTCCTCTTTCTCTATTCCTGCGACGGTATCATGCGCCGGGTGAAAGAGATTCTCCACGTTATAGCTGACGATAACGATCAGAAGGGTAGCGAGCAAATGCATATCACATCAACATCATTTGGGCTTTTTTCAGCGCCGCCATGAAAGCATCCACATCGGCTTTGTCGTTATACAAACCGAAGGACACCCGCACCGTTCCGGGTACACCCAGCCAGTCTATCAAGGGTTCGGCACAGTGATGACCGGTACGTACCGCGACACCCTGCTGGTCCAACAACGTACCTATATCAAAAGGATGGATGAGTTGGTCGCCATTATAGAGATTGAAACTGATGACTCCTGCTTTGGGTTGACCTGCGGCATAGATACGAACACCCTCTATCGCGTGTAACTGTTGCTCGCAGTACGAAGTCAGTTCGCTTTCATGTGCCTCGATCGCTTCCCAACCGATAGCGCGCATATAATCGATCGCCTTATGCAAAGCATAAGAACCCACGAAATTCGGTGTACCGGCTTCGAACTTATAAGGCAACTCGTTATAGGTGGTGCCGCTCCATCGCACATGTTCAATCATCTCTCCCCCCCCCTCATGCGGCGGCAATTGTTCGAGCCATTCTTTCTTTCCATACAGCACACCTATACCCGTAGGGGCATACATCTTATGTCCGGAGAAAGCGAGGAAATCGCAATCCAGCTCCTGCACATCCACCGCCAAATGCGGTACACTCTGCGCACCGTCGATACACACTGGAACACCCTTCTCATGCGCCAGACGGATGATCTCCTTCACCGGCAGAATAGTCCCCAATACATTGCTCACCTGCGCGATGCTGACCATCTTGGTACGGGTATTAAGCATCGATTGGAAAGCCTCTATATCCGGCGTTAAGTCGTCTCGCAAGGGTATATGCCGCAGTACGGCTTTCTTGCGCGCACAGAGCATCTGCCAGGGCACGATATTCGAATGGTGCTCCAGTCCGCTGACGATGATCTCATCACCTTCGTTCACATAGGCCTCGCCATACGAAAAAGCCAAGGCGTTCAGACTGTCCGTAGTGCCCTTAGTGAATACTATCTCATCCGCCGAGCGGGCATTGATAAACGCAGCTACTGCTTTTCGAGCCTCTTCATGATGCGCCGTAGCAAGTTGACTGAGATGATGCACACCGCGATGGATATTGCTATTCCAATGCGTATATGCCTCTACAATCGCATCGATCACCTGTTGGGGTTTTTGACTCGTTGCCGCATTATCCAGATACACCAGCTCACGCCCGTGTACCTGCTCATTGACTATCGGAAAATCACTCCTATTCATACTTCAATCATGCTTTACGACTGCAAAGGTACAACAAAAAAATGAAATATACAAAAAAAATTTGCATATGTCGGCAAAAAGCAGTACTTTTGCACCGCAATTTAGTTTTATTCAATATGAAAAGAGGATTTTTAGCCATTGTAGCTATTGCTGTGTGTTCCTTCGCGTATGCCGCAACCGGCATCACCTTGGACGCTAATTTCAAAGCAGCACTTCCCAGTAAAGACATTTATTTACCGGGTCCCCCGGAAGTAGGTTCTCCGGTTTGGCTGGATGATTCCACCAAGTATTTCCAGTACAAAGAAATCGGGAACAGATTTGACGAGGAAAAAGAAGAACGCTGGGACTCAGCCTGGGCAAACATGAATGAGCAATATTATTTTGCGCTCTACCGCGTTACCGCAGACAGTGTGATGAACGCGCCGTTTATCGATGTAACGTGGACGCGCACAAATACCGGCAAATATACGGTAACGAAAACGCACAATACCACCGATTATCCGGAGATCAACAAATTATGGGAATTGTGTGTGGCAATGAAAGAGGCTAATACGGAGTCTCGGGAAAGGCCAAGACCGTACAAGTATTTCGGCTGGTGGTATAAAGGCAAAAAATACGCAATTGACCGTAATGATGCTACTTCATATCCTTCCGGACACGGCTATTTCGCAGGACTTTTCCAAAGGTGTATGATTTATATCGATCCGGCTGATTCTATCGCCATCAAGAACATGATGGACGAATGGGTTCATTGCCGTCTGCTCTTAGGCGCACACTGGAATACAGATGTGATAGACGGTAAGAAATTGGGAGATATAGCTTTTGATATTGCCAAAAACTATCCGCAGTTTAACGATCAACTGGAGGCAGCGAAGGTAGAGTGGGTATCAGCACACACATTCACGCGTGTGCACCCGCATATGTACCTCAATACACTTTGCTATCCCTATCAGATTAATGATTATTCGGGTGCTACTTTTTACACCATGCTATATAAGGAAGTGGACGCCAACGGTGATCCGGTGAATATCTATCTGCAGGAGCACAAAGGAGTATTAGAAGCAGGAAAACCCTATTTCTACGTACCCGAGTCAGAGAGTATAGAACTCGTGTGCCATTTCAGCGGCAAGTATGCTCCGGCAAGTAATGACGGAAACGGCGTGTATGGTGTCTATGAAGATATGACAACGGTAGAACAAGGTAAGTATGTGACCTATATTAACCAGTTCACCAAAGCAGGAACCAATGTCAAACTTCAAGAATACCGCGCGTATGTGGATATGAGCGAGGTAAGTACCAATGCACAAGGACCATCTTACATCCCCGGCAGGAAAGTGCTGAAAATAAGCAAGGCTTCAGAAGCGGCTACGGACTTACAAACCGTCACTCCAATGAACCGTTCACAAAACATCAAACTGTTGCAAGACGGACAGTTGATTATTCATAATAACGACAATCAATATAATGCCGCAGGGCAGAAAATACGATAAGCCATGAAACGAGTTTATTTTTCTCCGAAAACGGACAGCATTCCAATGAATCCGGCTGCCATTCTTTGTGCAAGTTCACAAACAAATACGCCTTTCGGTGTAGAAAATACGGCAATAGATAATCAGATTATCTCATAGTTATACACCGTACATTACGGTTTGTAATAACTCTCTTCCAGTATCTTCTGAGCGTCACCTTCGGCCATCAAGTCCTGAAGCGTGACGCTTTCATTATGCGCCATATACGACTCCACGATCCGCCAACCGAGCCAGATGCCCAGACGACCGGGGGAATCTTGGGACACCTCTGAGGTGAACGGCCCGTCATTCAGATAACTGGTGAGCACAAGGCTCTCGGTCTTGAAAAGGTCCCGTTTATCCATCACCAGATGCCAAATAGCCCGCTCATTATGCATGCACCAGTTCCATTGCTCCTTCGTCCATCCCATCACTTCATGACCCGGTTGGTCATCGAAGATCTGCGCCGTGAGATACATGATTTTACCGCGATAGATCATCTGGTCCAAGAGGCGACTTTTGGTGCTCGTATAGGGTAGGGTGCGGAAGAGATAAGCGCTGATCACATCCACCGGGATGCACTCCTTGCGCATGGTCTGCTTCTGATAGTCATAGACCACACGGTTATAGTACTCATAATCGCTACCGAGGTACATATCTGCACCTATTCCGATGAGGTCGTCCCCAAAATAAACAGGCGTCTGAAAACCCGAAATAAACAGATAGAGCGCCGGTATTTCCGTTTCCGGATACAGAAATTGTATCCGTGCAAAGGCTTTGCTCAGCGCTTTCTCCAAACCCTGCACGTCCGCAAACAGTTCCTGCTCGCGTTGATTGGTAGCTTTGAACCCATACAAAGTATCATTGAGAAAAAGCGGTAACTGCTGCACCAGATAGGCCGTATCTGCACTCGGGATACCCAATATATCTTCCACCCAAAGCGGCATAAAAACCGGGTAGGTATCGTACAACACCTTCACATCCTCTGCAACCGTTGCCTCCTGCACATTCAGCAACGCCTTGTCAAACCGCACCAACTCAATGGCCGGTTGTTCGATATCCTTCGGGAAATAGGTTCTGCCCGTATGGCAAGCCGTAAACAGGACGACACACGCAATAAAGATATATTTTTTCATCCGATCACTCCGTCTTTGATTTCTATCACTCTGTCCGCGATACCCGCCAACTCTTTGTCATGCGTCACGAGCAGGATCGTCTGACCATACTCTGCGCGTAATTTCAGGAGCAGATCACTCAGTTCACGTTTGTTTTTCTCATCCAGACTACCCGTCGGTTCATCAGCCAGGATGATATCCGGCGCCATCATCAGGGCACGCGCTGCGGCTACACGTTGTTTCTCACCTCCGGACAGTTCGTTGGGCTTATGCTGCAAGCGGTCACCCAAGCCTAATTCGCGCAGCAGCTTCTCGGCACGTGGCATATATTCTGCTTCTTTCTGACGGGCAATCATGGCCGGGATACAGACATTCTCCAGCGCTGTGAACTCCGGTAATAACTGATGGAACTGGAAGATGAATCCAATATGTTGGTTACGGAATGCTGCCAGGTCTTTATCCTTCATCGCGAACACATCCGTGTTGTCCACGAACACCTGTCCCGTCGTCGGACGATCCAAGGTTCCGATGATCTGGAGTAGGGTGGTCTTACCCGCTCCACTCTTACCGATAATGGCCACAATCTCTCCTTTGTTAACCTTCAGGTTAACACCCTTCAGTACTTCCAAGTCACCGAAGGACTTGTGTATGTTTTTTACTTCAATCATAACTCCTTTACTTTATCTCTTGTCCCTGCAGCGTATAGGTCTTCTCTCCACGATGGATAAGGACTTGACCGTTGCGGACTATCTTCGTGTTTGCTAGTGGGGTAGTATGCAGATTCGACACACCGGTAGGCGCATTCGGCATGGGGCGCACATACTGATAAATAGGCATGTCTGTATCCTGGTCACTGGTGGTATAAAAAGTAGACGCATCGGACCATGCCAAGGCCTCTCCTTGCGCCTCTGCTTCATAGGCCGCTATCTGTTTCGGACGACGCTGCGCTGTTTGCGAAAGACTCTCCGTACCCTGGCGCTCCCATAGCAGCACTTGTTTCTTACTCTTGATGGCCATCCAACGACCGTCCGGAGAGATATCTCCGCCGGTCACGAAATTGAACTTACTACCGTTTCCCAACGCACATACCTCCGTCAGCGTCTGCACATCGGTTCCATAATCCGTGCGGAAAGGTAAACTATAAAGATGGCAAACGCCGTCCTTCACCTTATCCGCGATATACAACATCTGCTCAATCGGATCGTACATGAGGGTCTCGGTATTATGCGCTTTGCTATCCGGGTAACCGAAACGGATATACTGCGCCGTGACCGTCTGCGTACCGGACGTGATAGTCGGTTCTTCAAAATAATAGATGAAATAATTATCCTTAAATACCAAATCGTTATCACCAAAAGCACCGATGAAGATGAGATTTTGGTGATTATAAACACCGGTAGCTATATCTTCCCAGTCGTCGCGATTGGAACTGCCGGTATTGATTTTTACCGTCATGACCAAAGTCCCGTCCGGCTTCACTGCAACGATCTTTCTATTATCATTCAGGTTCTCATCTCCGTGCGCCCATAAGAAACCGGGAGTCTGACGAGAAGCCGCCAAACCGCTCGTCTCCGGCATAGTTTTCTTACCCATCGTTCCACACTGCGAGCGCGTGAATTCGGTATTCAACTCCAATTTAGTACCGTCATAATTGAGACCGGATGCCGACCATAGCATCGTCGACATCATTACTCCCATTAGACTCAAACCAAAACGTTTCATTATTGTATCCATTCGTTTATTCGATATTTCCGATGACCAATTTGCGGTCGCCGTTCTCTTGCGGGATGATCTTCACCCAAACCGTATCCTCGGGTAGGAGGGGTGCAATAATATCCGGCCACTCTACGAAACAGTAGTTGCCCGAATAGAGGTACTCCTCCGCACCGAAGTCCATCGCCTCGCGGATGTCCTTCAACCGATAGCAGTCAAAATGATAGACCTCACCCTTGTACGGTTGTTCCACATCATACACATTCACGATGGCAAAAGTAGGACTGTTCACCACATCGATCGAACCCATCTGCTCACAGAGATATTTGATGAAAGTGGTCTTACCGGCACCCATCGGCGCATCGAAAGCAAACACACGATGCGGTGCAAAAGCGGTAAGGATGTCCAGTGCACTTACCGGCTGACTTTGCTCATTGAGCAGGAACAAGCCTTCTTTTTCGTATTTTTTTATCGTATAAGTTATCATATTCATGCTTTTCATTCAATTCTCAGAGACTTATTTGTGCTTGAATTTGCTTGTAAATATCTGATCCTCTGCGTTTTCCGAGCAATTCAATCCATTCTTCCTCTTTCGCTGCTCCAGCGCGTTTCACAGAACCGAAATGAGTGAGTATTTTTTGCTTAGTAGCCTCTCCAACTCCCTGAATATCATCGAGTTGACTATGAATCTGTGCCTTACTTCGTTTCGCTTTGTGGTATGAAATAGCAAATCGATGCACTTCATCTTGAATATTCGTCAATAATCGGAACACTTCGCTCGTCACAGGCATCGAGATCTCTTTAGGCGGAAAACCGAAAAGCAAGGTCTGCGTCCTATGTTTGTCATTTTTCTTCAATCCGGCAATCGGTATAGACAGACCCAATTGATCTTCTACCGCTTCACGAATCGCATGCATCTGACCCAAACCACCATCGGCAATGATCAGATCCGGCATTTGTCCGTTGGAATCGAGAATACTTTGATATCTGCGACGCACCACTTCTCGCATGGACGCATAATCATCAGCCCCTTCAACGGTTTTGATTTCAAAGCGTTTGTAATCGCTCTTACTGGGTTTTGCCATACGATAGACCACACATCCTGCTACTGCGTTCGTGCCTTGTATATTCGAGTTATCGAAGCAATCAATCCAACGGGGCAGGGTAGGAAGACCCATCATCTGTTGTAACTCAGTCAAGATACGTACGCCTCGTTGCTCGGGATTTAGTTTGTCATCCTGTTTTAGGCGATCCATCTTATACTGTCTTACATTCTGCATCGCCAGATCGAGCAGTTTCTTTTTATCTCCACTCAGGGCGATATGTACATGCAGCGAACTATCAAAAACCTCCGGAATGAACGGAACAATTACATCTTGCGTCGTACTCTCCAAACGTTCTCTCAACTCGATCATTCCCATTGCCAACAGTTCTTCTTTCTCTTCTTCCATCTTACGACGATACTCGATCGTTTGTCCTTGCACAATAGAACCGTTATGCACATGTAGCATAGATACATATACTTTATCATCCTGTTCATCATAACCGAATACATCTGTATCTTTGGCCGATGAATTCGAGATAATCGTCTTACTTTTGAATTGCTCTAAGAGTTCTATTTTACGCTTGATATCGGCTGCCTCTTCAAATTTAAGTTCTGCCGATTTCATCAGCATTTCTTGCTCTAATTGGCGACCTATTTCATGCGCATCACCTTTGATGAGTTTACGAGCTTGATCAATCCATGCGCCGTATTCTTCTTTCCCCATTCCTTCGCAAATACCACAACAATTCTTTAGATGGTATTTCAAGCACACGCGCATTTTCTTTTTCTCGATGGAATCGGGAGAAATTGGCATATTGCACGTACGAATCGGATAAAGTTTATGGATCAACTCCAATACTGTCTCTACTGTATAACTGAAACTATATGGGCCATAGTACTCACCGATTTTCTTATTGATCGTTCGTGTTTTGAAGATACGAGGGTAGGGTTCTTTCGTAATACAGATAGAAGGATAACTCTTTCCGTCCTTGAGTAAGATATTATACCGCGGTTGATATTGCTTAATAAGGTTGTTCTCCAACAGGAACGCATCTTGCTCACTATCCACCACCACATAGCGTATGTCCGCTATATGCGCTACCAACTGGCGCGTTTTAGACGACTGATGATCTTTGTTAAAATAACTGTTTACGCGACGGTGTAAGTTCTTTGCCTTTCCTACATAGATAATCTGGCCCTCTGCATCAAAATACTGATACACACCCGGTTGTTCGGGTATGCGCTTGAGCAATAGGGCAATATGATTATCCTTCTTATTCATCTACTTCTATTCCGAATAGACAATTTACGTCCTCTGCCTTACCGGCTAAATAAGCACGTCCGTTCAAACCCTCCAGTTCAATGATACAATTGACATAGATCTTCTTTACGCCCAGTTTCTTCACCAGTTCAATAGCAGCCGCCATTGAACCACCCGTAGCCAATATATCATCATGTATCAACACGACATCATCCGGACTAAGCGCATCCCTATGCATCTGAATCGTATCTTCGCCGTATTCCTTGGAATAGGTAACCGACACTGTCTCGGCGGGTAATTTATTGGGTTTACGAATCGGCACAAATCCCGCACCTATTTCCATAGCAATAGCCGGCGCAAGGATAAAACCACGCGACTCTATACCCACCACTTGCGTAATACCCTTGTCTTTATAGCGCTTTACAATCTCATCGCGCATCCATACCAGACACTCCGGCTTTGACAACGCCGTAGTGATATCCTTAAATTGGATACCTTTGACCGGAAAATCAGGCACATTACGAATAGCCGCTTTTACTTGTTCTGCTGTCATATTATTTACTATCTGTTCCACGTGAAACATTATAGGTAGTTTGCAAAGCAAACTAAATTTGTTTATCTACCCATTAAAACGAGTAACACACTTACGTCATTCGGACTTACACCGGGTATGCGTTGTGCTTCCCCAATGGACTTCGGGCGGATGCGGCTAAGCTTCTGTCTTGCCTCAGTACTGAGGCTTTGTACCTCATCATAATTGAATGTATCCGGTATGCGTATTTGGTCCAATCTCTGCAACTTAGCCGCTTCGTTCTGTTCTCGCTTGATATAACCGGCATACTTGATCTGGATCTCGCAACTCTCAATGCATTCATCTGAGACACCTTCCATTTTGGTCTTCAATTCGGGTAGCACCTCCGCTAAGCTCTTTATACCCACTTGCGGACGCAATACCAAGTCGCTGATCTTACATCCCTCATGCAGCGGAGTGGATCCAATCGATTCCAGCCAACCGTCGATTGTACCTTTACGCACGGTTGTATGCTGCATAAACTCGATCAAATCGGCACAAATAGCTTGTTTTTTGCACAACAGATCATAGCGATGCCGATCCGCTAAACCCATTTCGTAACTGCGTTTAGTGAGCCGCTCGTCTGCATTATCCTGGCGCAAAAGAATACGATACTCCGCACGGGAAGTAAACATACGGTAGGGCTCATCCACGCCTTTATTCACCAGGTCGTCGATCAGCACACCGATATAACTCTCATCGCGTGCCATGGTGAACGGTGCACCTCCATGCACATTCATATGCGCATTGACGCCCGCCACCAAACCTTGTCCGGCTGCTTCCTCGTAACCTGTTGTACCATTAATCTGACCGGCAAAAAACAGATTAAAAATCTGTTTTGTCTCCAAAGTATGGTGCAATTGTGTAGGATCAAAGAAATCATATTCGATTGCATAACCGGGGCGATAAAGGACCACATCCTCCAATCCTTCGATTGTACGCAAGCCTGCTAATTGCACTTGCCAAGGCAGGCTGGAGGAGAATCCATTCACGTAATACTCATTGCTATCCACTCCTTCGGGTTCCAAAAAAATCTGATGGGCTTCTTTATCGGCGAAAGTAACGATCTTCGTTTCTATACTCGGACAGTAACGTGGTCCGATACTCTTGATTTGTCCGTTGAATAGGGGAGAATCTGCCAATCCTGCGCGCAGCGCTTCATGCGTTTGCTGATTAGTATAGGTAATCCAACAGGGCATCTGTTTCAGTTCGCGATGTACCGTATCCAGATAACTGAACTGATGCCAGTCATTATCACCGTCCTGACGCTGCAGTTCGTCGAAATGGATCGAGCGGGCGTCGATACGTGCCGGTGTACCGGTTTTCATACGATCGGCTCTAAAACCCAATTCCACCAACTGCTCAGTCAGACCGTGGGAAGCAGGTTCGGATGTACGTCCACCGGGTATCTGGGTCTTACCGCAATGCATAAGTCCATTAAGGAAGGTACCATTAGTCAGTACCACCGCTTGCGCCTGCATCTCGATGCCTAACATCGTGCGTACACCGCATACCTTATTATCTTTGATAATAAGACTGGTTACAATATCCTGCCATAGATACAGATTATCGGTAAGGGAAAGTACCTTCACCCATTCTTCGATGAAACGCTTGCGGTCACTCTGGCTACGCGGACTCCACATGGCCGGTCCTTTGCTTTGATTGAGCAAACGGAATTGGATAGCACTGCGATCCGTCACGATACCCATCTGCCCACCAAGCGCATCTATCTCACGCACAATCTGACCTTTGGCTATACCTCCCACCGCCGGATTGCAACTCATCTGCGCAATCTTATTCATATCCATGGTGATCAGCAGGGTCTTGCTACCCATTCGGGCAGCAGCACTCGCCGCTTCACATCCGGCATGTCCGGCGCCAACTACTATGACATCGTATTTAAAATCCATGTTATTTTTTTCTTCGTATGTTCTTATGACTCCATTGCCACGATGGACTATGACTCCCATGCGTTATGGCGCGGGCGCTAGGTTGAAAAGCATCTTCCAAATGCGATTTATACACCACATCCATCGTCTGCGGATCCACTACGATACCGATAATGTCAAAACGCAGCGATTTAGGAGACCTACAATGCCGCATGAACGCATTTCCGGAGGTAATCATACGCTTTTTCTTAGCTTCATCCACATATTCTTCCGGTCGTATATCCCCATACATGGTCGTTCTGGCTTTCACTTCCACAAAGACCACTTCTTCTTTATTCTCGGCAATCAAGTCGATTTCCCAATGTCCCAAGCGCCAGTTATGCTCAATGACTTTATAGCCTTTTTTCTCCAGCATCTTAGCGGCTTCTTCTTCGCCCTTAATTCCTATAGGATCCGTTACAAAAGCCATATCAATTCAATTGTTCCATACGGGCGGCATCTAACCGCAAGAGGATAAATAACAACATCGTAAAGCCCCATAACGAACTACCTCCATAACTGAAGAACGGAAGGGGAATACCAATCACCGGCAATAATCCTAATACCATACCCACATTGATCGTGAGATGGAAAAGGAAGATACTGGCCACCGCATAGGCATATATCTTAGTGGTCACATTACGTTGACGCTCAGCGATAAAAATAAGCCGTAAGATAAAGCATAGATACAGCAATAAAACTCCGATGGAACCGACGAAACCCCATTCTTCACCTACCGTACAGAAGATGAAATCCGTATCCTGCTCCGGCACGAATTGTAACTTCGTTTGTGTGCCTTTCAGGTATCCTTTTCCGAAGAATCGACCGGAGCCGATAGCTATACGTGCCTGGTTGACATTATATCCAGCTCCGGCAGGATCTTCCTTCATACCCAATAGCACCTCGATACGAATACGCTGGTGCGGTTGGAGTACTTTTTGGAACACAAAATCACAGGCATGCGTATAACCGATGCAGAACAGCGTGAAGATGGCTACAAGCAGCAACATATACTTCCGCCAATAAACACCTATCACAACCGAATAAATGATTAATGCCACCACAACACCCATCGATATCCAATCGAACGGCATCGGTCTCCATATATTGATAATCAGAAAGATAGCATACAAAAGCGCCACACTACCCGTCAATATCAAGCCTTGATAACGCATCCAATGTTCTTTGCAAATGAAATAGATCTCCACAGCTGTCAAAAGCAGCATACAGGTCAGAATACCCACACTACCGGTACCCAAAGGCAAGGCCACAGCACCGAAACGGATACTGATGATAAACAGCGCCACGGCTGCGACTCCCATCCATAGAATATATCCGCTCATACCCTGGCGGTAGAAAACCAATAAGAAGGCTGCGAAAACGAGCGCAGAACCCGTCTCTTTCTGCAGTACCATAATGATCAGAGCCGGTACACCGATAAGTGCAAAAGGTACGATGAGATCGCGCCAAGTTCGTATTTTATAATCGTACCTACCCATGTATTTGGCAACCGCCAAGGCTACGATACATTTCGCAAACTCAGCAGGTTGCAGACTGACGGGCCCCAACGATATCCAGGACATAGATCCTTTGATATCATGCGCCAGGAAAGGTGTAGCTAACAGCAGCAGCAACATCGCTCCATAAGCTATATAGGTCAATACATCATAGGTCTTATAATCGATCAGCAGCAGTATCAATCCCATCAGCAACGAACCCATCATCCACGTAAACTGCTTACCGGCACGGTTGGAGAAATCGAAGATACTGGTTTGATCAAAGGTATAGCTGGCGCCATAGATATTGAGCCAACCGAAAAAGGCCAGCAATGCAAACATACCAATCGTCATCCAATCGACATGCTGCCAGATATTACCAGTTCTTGACGCCCTCATTGAGTATGGTACTTCCTATTCGATTTCGTAAATCTTTTCTTTTCACTTCCCCCGTGAGATACTGCTCCATCATCATCGTGGCGATCGGACAAGCCCAAGTGGCACCGAATCCTGCGTTCTCCACCACTACTGCTACTGCTATCTGCGGATCTTCGACAGGCGCAAAACCGATGAAGATAGCATGATCGCGACCATGCGGGTTCTGCACCGTACCCGTCTTACCGGCCATATGCAGACTATCTACCGCATAGTGTCGTCCCGTTCCATAGATCATCACCCTATTCATTCCTTCTTTCACGACCTCAAAATGACGCTTTTCAATAGCCAGATTATGCCGATGGATTCGCATGGAATCGTTCTTATTGAGGTGCGGCGAGATATAATAGCCATCATTCGCAATAGCGGCCGCTTGGTTCGCTAATTGAAGCGGCGTCACCAATATCTCTCCTTGACCTATACTGAGCGAACGGATCGTGATCGCTTTCCAGCCCGTCTTACCGTAGAACTTATCATATAACTTAGTACTCGGGATGCTACCCGCTGCCTGTTCACTCAAATCTGTATCGTCAAAACGATGTCCCAGACCAAAACTCATGACCGCATCGCGCCATTTCTCATAGGGTTGATGGATATCTTTCTCCCCATTTTTATTCATCAGATCACGGAAAGCGCACCAGAAATAGGGGTTACAACTCTGCTCGATTGCCCGATCCAAAGCCACAGGCGAACCATGATGGTGGGTACATTTGATGGGTGTACTATTGGGTCCGGAACAGGGATAAAGTGTATTCGGCGTAATAGCACCTTGCTCCAAACATACCAAGGACTGAATCGTCTTGAAGGTCGATCCGGGAGGATACATCGCTTGCGTAGCGCGATTCATGAGCGGTTTGGTAGGATCTTTAAGCAAAGCATTATAGTTCTTGCTTCGCTCTTTGCCCACCAATTTCTTCGGCTTCCAACCGGGATTGGAAGCCAAGGCTAATATCTCACCTGTCTTCGGTTCTATCGCTACCGCGCTACCGATCTTACCGGCCAGTAACTCCTCCGCCAACAACTGCAAACGGATATCCAGCGTCACATACAGATCCGTACCTGCCACCGCTGTTCGATCCATTTCACCATCTTGATAACTGCCCTGGATACGTCCGCGCACATCACGCATCAACACTTCCACTCCTTTCTCACCCCGTAACTGCTTCTCATACGTACGCTCCAGACCATCTCGCCCCGAATAATCACCACGCGTATAATACGCATCGCAGTCAATATCATTTTGACTCACCTCACCTACACTACCTAACACATGCTCCGCGGCATTATAGGTATAATCACGCAGGGTTCGCTTCTGAATCTGAATACCCGGAAAGAGGAATAACTCCTCCTGTAAGGTAGCGATATCTTCTTTCTTCAACTGGCTCATGAAAACCTGCGGAGTCCATCGCGAGTACCCGCGGTTCTTACGGCGATCTTTAATCTCCGCTATCCGCTCGTCGAACTCATCACGACTGATTTGCAGGCAGTTACAGAAAGCCGTCGTGTCCCATTCTTTACCCATCTCACGCATAGTCATCGTGACTTCGTAGATAGGTTGATTGAACACGAGCAACTCCCCGTTGCGGTCATAGATCAGACCGCGAGAAGGGTAGATAATCTGTTTAACCAGTGCATTATTGTCCGCCTGATCCTTGGTGGACTGGTCGATGATCTGCAGATAAAACAACCGCATTATATACACCAATACCACCACAACGGCAATGCCGCTGATCACATACCGGCGTCTATAATAAGGATCGTTAATCATCTGTATCTGAGCATATTATAAGCTATGATAAGGGATATAGTGAAGATACTGCTGACCAGCGTCTCCAGTAACACAAAACCGATATGTGACCAACTCCATGCCGCTAGTAGGAAGACCGTCAAATGATGCACCAGCACCAGAATGACCACATATTTCGCAAACGCCTCCATACCGACCGCACGCAGACTGATCTGTTCGTTCAATCGGTCTTTGTCATTCACGATCAGTCCCAACAGGTACGGACGAATGAACATCAGCAATATGCAAGCCGCGGTATGGATGCCGAGCGAATTGCAGCATATATCCATCACCAAACCAGCCGCAGCGCCAAGTAGCATATCCATGCTATGCGGCAAGGTGATAGGCATCATCAGCAGGCATAGCACATAGATATACGGATGGCATATGCCCCATAACTGCAACTGGTTGAATAGCAGTACCTGCAGCACCATCACCAGCACATAACGTCCTATTTGTTTAGTCCAATCCATCGGTCAATTCCTCCAATTCCTGCTGATGCGCATTCTGCACCACTTCCACATATTTCAAACGCTTGAAATTCGTCTGTAAGCGAATACGGATCGTATAGTACGAATCACCCTCTTTTAACACGCTATTTTCCACGATTCCAACGGGTATTCCTTCGGGAAAAACAGGACTCAATCCGCTGGTTACAATCGTATCCCCCGGATTGACCACCATATGCGCAGCTATATCAGCCAACTGAGCAAAACGACTATCCTTGCCGTCCCATTTGAGCGTGCCCAGATAGTCATTCTTTGCGAATCGACAACTGAGGTTGGATCGCGTACTGATGATTGGAAGCACCACACTGTAGTTTTGCCCCACCGTTCGCACGATTCCTACCACTCCTTCGCTATTGCGCACACCTTGTCCGCGACGGATACCATCCTTACTACCCCTATTGATTGTGATGTAGTTATTCAACTCATCCGTGGTCATCTGTACCACCTTAGCCGATGCATAATGCATCATACTCGTTTCCGCCACCGAATCCAGTGTACTGATTTGATTACGCAGCGCTACATTCTCTTCGGCCAACAGCTCATTCTGACTGCGCAGACTAAAATACCCGCATATATCACTCACCACTTCATGCTGCCATGCAACCACGCTGTTGGCTGTACTGAAGATACTGCTGCGGGGATATGCATTATTGAAAGTGATAAGCATAAATGCAGCAACTTCCAAGGCGATGAACACCAGGAAGTTGCTATAACGGAGCAGTATTTTCAGCAAATTCTGCATACCGCGATGAGGATTTAACGAAGCAGGAAGCCAAAGTTATTCACGTTCTTCAGCGCTACACCTGTTCCGCGTGCTACAGAGTGCAACGGATCTTCCGCTACATGGAACTGAATCGTGATCTTATCCGACAGGCGTTTCGCCAAACCGTGCAACAACGCACCACCACCGGTCAGATAGATTCCGCGCTTCACAATATCGGAGTACAACTCAGGCGGAGTAGCCTCCAGCGCCTGAAGGATAGCACCCTCTATCTTGCTCACACTCTTCTCAAGGCAGTGTGCGATCTCCTGATAACTTACCGGAACAGACATCGGCAGCGCTGTCACTTTATTCGGACCCACTACTACGAAATCTTCCGGCGCATCCTCCAATTCCGGCAAAGCCGAACCTACTTGGATCTTAATGCGCTCTGCGGTTGGTTCATCAATACGTATATTATGCATGCGGCCCATGTACTCGATGATATCCTGGTTGAAATCATCACCTGCGATCTTGATGGACTTATTGCTAACGATACCACCCAGCGAGATCACAGCTATCTCCGTCGTACCACCACCTATATCAACGATCATACATCCCTCCGGACTCTCTACGTCCAGACCAATACCGATCGCAGCAGCCATAGGTTCGTATATCATATAGATATCCCGTCCGCCAGCATGCTCCGAACTGTCACGCACCGCACGGATCTCCACCTCGGTCGAACCAGAAGGAATACAAACCACCATACGGATAGAAGGAGAGAATAAACGCGCCTGCTTCGGAATCATCTTAATCATACCGCGAATCATCATCTCGCACGCATAGAAATCGGCAATCACACCGTCACGCAACGGACGAACGGTACGGATCATCGATCCACCCTTACCTATCATCTGTTGCGCCTTTCGGCCGACAGCAACCATCTTGTTGTCCGCCATCGAGATAGCTACTACAGACGGTTCATCTACCACGATCTTGTCATCACACATGATGATGGTGTTCGCCGTTCCGAGGTCAATAGCGATCTCTTGAGTAAAAGAAAAAAGTCCCATATTTGTATTGTTTTTAGTGCACAACCCGGAAAATTGCGCAAAGTTACAACTTTTTTTTCATATATGCAAGCGCGCGCGATTTTTTTTTATTTTTTTTATAAAGAAAAGAGTGACAACTTTTACGTCGTCACTCCCGCGCTCCCTCTAGGACTTGAACCTAGGACCCCCTGATTAACAGTCAGATGCTCTAACCGACTGAGCTAAGGAAGCATGAAAAATTTCTACTCTCTCCTTGCTTTCATTTTCAAAAGCGGGTGCAAAAGTACTGCTTTTTTTTTATATATGCAAGTTTTTTTGAAAAAAAATTCGTATCTTTGCAAAGTTTTTTGATTTTTAGGTCGATTTTTGGTAAAAAATACGAAAAAATGAAGAAAATTTTAGGTTTAGGTAACGCTTTGACGGACATCCTTCTGCAGGTTAGTGAAGACGATTTGCGTGAGTTGGGTTTCCCGAAAGGAAGTATGAATCTTATTTCGCGCGAACAGGCGGAGCAGATCCAGTATCGTTTTCTGTCGGTGCGCAAACGTATGGTAGCGGGTGGTTCTGCTTCCAACACCATCAACTGTATCGCCTCTTTGGGTGGTAAAGCTGCGTTTATCGGTAAGATAGGAAACGATGAAGTGGGCGATTTCTATCGTGAGGACATGCTAAAGAACGGCGTCAAACCCATTCTATTGCTTTCCCAAACGGCGATGTCGGGTTTCTCCATCGTGCTTGTCACACCGGACGGTGAGCGTACGTTTGCTACCTATCTGGGTGCAGCAGCCGAGTTATGCGCCGATGATATCCAGAAAGATGCGTTCAACGGATATGATATCTTCCATATTGAGGGTTATCTGGTGCAGAACCATGAGCTATTGGAGAAAGCCATCCGCCTGGCCAAAGAAGCAGGTTGTATGGTATCTCTCGACCTGGCATCCTACAATGTGATTAACGAGAATCATGCGTTCCTCAAAGAACTCGTCAAGCAATACGTGGATATCGTCTTTGCCAACGAAGATGAGTCCTTCGCGTATACCCATCTCAACCCCGAAGAATCGGTGCAGATGATTGCCGAGCAATGCGATATAGCAGTGGTCAAAGTAGGTAAGAACGGATCGTATGTACAGCAGGGTAGCAAGCGGCATCATATAGGGGCTATCACCACCAGTTGTACGGACTCTACCGGTGCGGGTGACTATTTTGCCGGAGGATTCCTCCATGCCCTCAGCGATGGTTTCGATATCCGTCGATGCGCTGAGATAGGTACCATCGCAGCAGGTCGCGTAGTGGAAGTGGTAGGAACCAAACTGAATGAAGACCAATGGGAGGAGATTCGCCGTATATGCGCCCTCTACCGCGGATTTATGCAGAAATACGATAAGGAATAAACATCATATATCCAACATGAAATACATCATTTATCCATTTTATATTCTTTGGCAATACCTGATTGCATGGCCGATATTGGTATTACTGACTGCCTTCACCGCATTCTTCACCATCTGCACCGTGCGTTGGCGCAACGCGGAATGGGTACATAAAGAGCAACAGTTCTGGTCCCGCGCGTTCTTTTGGTTAATGTTCCTTCCGGTCTCCGTGGACGGACAAGAACATATCCAACCCGGTCAGAGTTATGTCTTCGTCTCCAACCATCAGTCGATGTTCGATGTATGGCTCGTGTACGGTTGGTTACCGGTGGTCTTCAAATGGTTGATGAAAGCAGAACTGCGTAAAGTGCCGTTCATCGGTTCCGGATGTAAAGCCGCAGGACATATCTTCGTAGATCGCCGTAATGCCAAAGCAGCACTGGAGAGCCTCAAAAACGTAGAGAAACAACTGACGAACGGTGTTTGCACCGTCATCTTCCCCGAAGGAACCCGTTCGCTGAATGGTGAGGTGGGTAAGTTCAAACGCGGTGCGTTCCAGATAGCATGGGATCTTGGCTTACCGGTTATCCCGCTGTCCTTGGACGGATGCTATGAAGTGCTGCCTAAAGGTAAACCGTATGTGCATTGGCATCCGGTGCATATGCATATAGGCAAACCCATCGACCTCAAGCAATACGCCGATTCCAACGAAGCTATCGAAGCCGTTCGTAATGCTGTCATCAATGGCCGCCAAAAATAATCAATCATCAATAATAAATCATCAATAATATCATGTATTCCGATCCTAAAGATTGTCTCTATTGCACCAATAATGAGACCCTGCATAATCTCATGATTGAGATTACCCATCTTCGTGTATCTCGCGCTTTCTTATTTAAGGAGCAGACCTATCATGGTCGTTGTTTGGTTGCCTACGATAAGCATGTGAATGACCTCAATGAACTGACCGATGAAGAGCGTAATAGCTTCATGGCAGATGTGGCCGACGTGACCCGCGCGATGCAAAAACTCTTCCATCCGGAGAAGATCAATTACGGTGCATACTCTGATAAACTGAGTCACTTGCATTTCCATTTGGCTCCCAAATATGTGGACGGTCCTGACTACGGAGGTACTTTCCAAATGAATCCCGGTAAGGTCTATCTGTCCGATGCAGAGTATAACGAGATGGTAGACGCACTGAGAAAAGAACTGAAAGCTTAGTACTGAATGCTTTTCAAAGACATCATAGGACAAGAAGAAACAAAGCGTCACTTGCGCGAGTCCGTGCGTGAAGGACGCATTCCTCATGCGCAGTTATTCACCGGCATGTCCGGTATAGGCAAACTGCAACTGGCGCTTGCCTATGCGCAGTATCTCAACTGTCCGAATCGCACAGAATCAGATAGTTGCGGTACTTGTCCTACCTGTCTGCAATTCGAGAAACTCCAACATCCGGACCTGCACTTTGTCTTCCCTATCATGGGCTCTGATGAGACATGCGACTCCTTCCTGGAGGCATGGCGGGAGATCATTCTTAACCAGCATTATTTTGACCTTGAAGATTGGCATAAAGCGCTGGGGGTAGAGACCAAACAGAGCATGATCTATGAGAAAGAGAGTGGGGAGATCTTGCGCAAACTGAGTCTCAAACCCTACGGCAACGGTTATAAAGTGATGATTATCTGGCAACCGGAGAAAATGAATACCACCACTGCCAATAAACTTCTCAAAATACTGGAAGAACCACCTGCTCAAACGGTTTTCCTCTTGGTTAGTGAACATCCCGAACAACTGCTAACCACCATCCAATCGCGCGTGCAGACGATTCGTATCCCGCGGTTGGAGGCTGAGACGATTGTAGATGCATTGATACAAAAAGGTATCGATCCTACCAAAGCGAACGACATCGCACGAATCGCGAACGGCAGTTATTTGGCAGCACTCAAAAAATCCGATGAATCCGAAGAGAATCAACAGGAACTGCACGACTTCATCGCCCTTTTCCGAGATGCCTATACGGTAGGTGTACTCAAAGATCCTGTCAAGAAATTCGAGTCACTCAAACGACTCAAACAGTGGAGTCTCGACATGGCGGATAGTAAGGTGGGACGAGAGAAACAGAAACATTTCCTTCAGTACGCACAGCAGCAGGTACGGGAGAACTACATCCGTAATATCGGTCAACCCGACCTGAACTACCAGATGGAAGAAGAACGGAATTTCTCTGTTAAATTCGCACCATTCATTCATGACGGGAATGTAGAAGCCATCATGGACCAACTTGATCTGGCGGAACGACAAATAGAACAAAACGGCAATGCTAAAATCATCTTTTTTGACCTTTGCCTGCAAATGATTGTACTAATCAAAAAACCAAAGATATAATATAAATTCAAATTTCAAATGTCCAATACCAATTATACTACATCTAAGGAGTTACCGGCATCGGCTACGAAGCGTAACTCGGTACATATGTTGCCGGTAAGTGACTGGTTATCAGACCTACCGGAAAATACACAACTGACCGACCTGATTGAGGTGCAATTTAAAAACACCCGAAAAGGGTACTACCATAACAGTCAGAACCTCCCGCTTGAAAAAGGAGTCAAAGTCGTCGTCGAAGCTAACCCGGGATATGATCTGGGTGAAGTTGTACTGACCGGTAAACTGGTAGAACTGCAGATCAAGAAGAATAAGATCGATGCATCCCGTTATGAGATTCGTCAGGTGCTTCGTATCGCTACTGAGGAAGACCTTGAACGGGCCAAGCAAGCGCATGCGCGTGAACAAGAGACTATGATCAAAGCGCGACAGATCGCTAAGTCCTTAGGTCTCGAGATGAAAGTAGGCGATGTGGAGTACCAAGGAGACGGATCCAAAGCTATCTTCTTCTATATCGCGGACGGTCGTGTCGATTTCCGCCAACTGATCAAGGTCTATGCCGAGACTTTCCGCATCCGCGTGGAGATGAAGCAGATCGGTGCACGACAAGAAGCAGGTCGTATCGGTGGAACAGGACCCTGCGGTCGCGAACTATGTTGCTCGACCTGGATGATCAATTTCTCGTCCGTTGGTACGGGTGCGGCACGACTGCAGAATATATCGCCCAACCCGCAAAAACTAGCAGGTATGTGCGCTAAACTCAAGTGCTGTCTCAACTACGAAGTGCCTGTTTATGAGGATGCTGCTAAGTTATTGCCCTCCCGTCATACGGAACTGGAAACCAAAGATGCTACCTGGTATTTCTTTGCTTCCGATCCTTTGGCAGGAACCGTCACCTACTCGTCCGATCCGCATACGGCAGGTAATCTCACTACCCTCACGGCCGCGCGTGCCCATGAGATCATCGCGATGAATAGAAACGGCGAGAAACCCGATACACTCGAGGGAACACGCGCTGTTTCTTCCGAGATCGGTTACCAAACCGGACATGGCGATGTGACGCGCTTCGATAAGAAAAAACATCATCATGATCACCGCGATCGAAGAGACAGGAGGGATAGACGATGAAACGATTTGTTTTTTGTCATTGGTCATTTGTCATTGGTCTCATAGCAGTAGCGGCCTTTCTCACTTCGTGTAAAAACGACATCGTCTATAGTCGTTTTTCCTCGATTCCATCGGAGAAATGGGCGATAGACAGCGTGGCTTCTTTTGAATACGCCATCACGGATGCTACTATCGATTATCGGATGCTCATTTATGTAAGGCATACCGAGCGCTATCCGTATCAGAACATGTGGCTTTTTGTCGGCGACAGCCTGCATCGTGATACGATTGAGTTCTATCTGGCCGACGACCGCGGTCAATGGTTAGGCAATAAACATCACGGTTTCATCGAGATGCCGGTGCTGCTCGAAGAGAATTATCATTTTGTCGACACCGGCACGTTTCATATGTCCATTCAGCATGGCATGCGGGATAGTGTCCTGCGCGGGATCACGGATATAGGACTGGAGATAGTAAGAAATGGGAAAGAATAAACTCAAGAAATTTGCAGAGATGGAGACATTCAGCAATGTCTTCCAACCTCCCTATGAACCCATGGCCGGCCAATGGAGGGAGCGATTCTTCCATAACAATAATCCCATCGTTTTGGAACTCGGTTGCGGACGAGGGGAATATACGGTGGGTCTGGCGCGGAGATATCCGGAGAAAAACTTCATTGGTGTAGATATCAAAGGAGCACGTATGTGGGCTGGTGCGAAAGAAGCAGAACAGAGTGGACTAAAAAACGCGGCTTTCCTGCGTACGAATATCGAGTTCATTACCCAGTTCTTTGCGCCAAACGAAGTAGATGAGATATGGATCACTTTCTGCGACCCGCAGATGAAGAAAGCTACCAAACGACTCACTTCTACCTATTTCATGCAGCGTTACCATCAGATCGTCAAACCCGACGGGATCATTCATCTCAAGACCGACAGTCCTTTCCTCTATACCTATACCGTCGAAATGCTGCGACTCAATCCTTATCCGGTACTGGCCAACACGGACGACCTCTATGCCTGCGAGCAATACCCGGATGCACAAGCACTCAAGACCCATTATGAGAATCAATGGCTCGATAGAGGACTGAGTATCAAGTATATAGCTTGGAAACTGACGCCGCTTACAGCATGGAAAGAACCCACTATTGAGATCGAAAAAGATTCGTATCGTTCGTACGGACGCAATTATAATAGCGAAAGAAAGGAGAATCATGGCTAAGATCGTTGTCTTTACCGGTGCAGGTGTAAGTGCCGAGAGTGGTTTAGGTACGTTCCGAGACAGTGATGGTCTATGGGAACATTACCGCGTGGAAGATGTATGTACCCATGAAGCATGGTTGACGAATCCGCAACTGTGTGTCAAGTTCTATAACGACCGTCGTCGCGATACGCTTGCGGCACAACCCAATGCGGCACATCAAGCGATTGCCAAATTGCAGGAGGTCTTCCCGGATACGGCGATTATCACGCAGAATATCGATGACCTTCATGAACGCGCAGGGGCGAAGAACGTTGTTCACCTGCATGGCGAGATTACCAAACTGCGTTCGTCTATCAATGAGACGGCTACCGTACCACTCGAAGGATGGGAACAACATTACGGCGATAAACATCCCGATGGTTCGATTCTCCGACCCTATATCGTCTTCTTCGGCGAAGGCGTTCCGTACTTTGATGAAGCATGCCGCATTGCATCCACAGCGGATATCATGATCGTTGTCGGTACCAGTCTCAATGTTTATCCCGCCGCGTCCTTACTCCATTATACGCGCCCAGGGATACCTATCTATTTCGTCGATCCGGGACAACCTGAGTTCGGTGTTTGGGCGGACCATATCACGCATATCAAGAAAAAAGCCACCGAAGGAGTTCCGGAATTAGTGGAAAAACTAATTGCTAAACATTGAAAATATTCAAACGCATACTAACATGGCTGGCTATCATGGCAGTGCTTACCTTACTGGCGTTGGGTATATGGTACGTCGTCTGTGGTGGTAGTCAGAGTACGGAGAGTCTGAAATGGTTGCAGTTCATGCAAACCGTCGCTACTTTCCTGCTTCCTCCTATCCTCTGTGCATGGCTGTGGGATAATGACCATAAGCCTTTTAGTTGGCTGAAGATGAATACATC
>Ga0265298_10002584_pt1 | contig 24937 bp, 38 predicted proteins | sample AusTroGonzalo_MG_3_FD_193486 | JGI IMG/M metagenome (GOLD analysis project Ga0265298, IMG submission 193486) | Bovine rumen microbial communities from tropical cattle in Woodstock, Queensland, Australia - Gonzalo_01 | ecosystem: Host-associated > Mammals > Digestive system > Stomach > Rumen ...
TGCCGTGGCCGGTTCGGGGCGGCTACCGCCGCCCGTGTTTTGCCGCTGCCCGTGCGGCTGCCGCTTCGGCCCGTTCCGTGTCGGCTGCTGCCCGTGCGGCTGCCGCTGTCGCTTCGGCTGCTGCCTGTCGGGCCGTGCGTGTCGTGGTTTGGGCTTCGGCTGCTTCGGCTTCGGCTTCGTGCCGTGCGGCTTCGGCTGCTGCTTCGGCTGCTGCCGCTGCGGCCTGTCGTGCGGCTTCGGCTCCGGCTTCGTCCCCTGCCGCTTCTCCGGCTTCGGCTGCTTCGGCTGCCGCTGCCGCTTCGGCTGCTGCTTCCCGTGCCGCTTCGGCGGCTTCGGTTGCTGCTTTGCTCGCGCCTGTCGGTGTCGTGGTTCTCGCCCCCTGTGTCGGTGTTCTGTCGTGCGGTTTCTTTGTTCTCGTTTCCTCTGTTCTTTTTCGCCGTTCGGGGCCTGTTTTCCTTCTTTTTCGGTTTGTTTTCTTTCGGTGTTTGGTTCGTTTTTTTTCGGTGTTTTTGCGCTGCCGTTTCTCGTTTTTTGCTCTGTCGGTCCGGCGTTTTGCCGGTCCTTCCGGCCCAGGTCAGCGGTAGCCTGGAGCGAGAAAAAGCCGGCGGCATCGCTGCCGCCGGTCTGCCGGTTGCCGGTCACCTTGCCTTGATCCTGTAATCAATATCGCCGTGTTGAATCATCGAATACGTTTTATCGTTCGCCACTATGATGTGATCGAGAACGAGAACGCCTACGCCGTTTAGCAGCCTTTGCAGCTGCAGCGTGCTGCTTATATCTTCCGGCGAAGGTGCGCAGGTGCCGCCGGGATGATTGTGACAGAGCAGCACAGAATGTGCGTTATAGTTCAATACTGTTTCCATTACCATGCGAGGATAAGCAGAAACCTCAGCCAGTGAGCCTTCGGAGATGCAGCGCCGTCCAATTACGCCGCATTTGGCAGAAAGGCAAACCACATAAAACTTTTCGTTCCGCTGCGCTGCCAGTAAAGACAAGCAATAATTTTCAGCTTCCCGACTGTTGCCGATCCTGTCGGGTACCTCTTGATTGCAGCGGAACCACAGACGAACAAGCGGCCGAATCATTGAAATCATATCCGCACGGGCCGCCGTCATGCCGTCAACTTTTGCGATCTGCTCTGGCCTTGCTTCCATGATCCCCTTAATGCTGCCGAAAGAATCAAGCAGCTTTTCAGCCGTGGCCACTGGATCCGCAGAGCCGCCTTTAACCATGGAAAGCACGGTTGCAATGGTCTGCACATCTGTCAGCGTGTCAAACGTTCCGGACTCCGTGACCTGTTCACGGAATTGCAGGAGAGAGCTTTTCATAATGTCACGGGTTTTCCGCTCTGCATCTGTGATAAAGGTGATCTGTGTAGCGTTCATATTGTGTCCTTCCTGCCGGTTGAGGTTGTCCGGCTACCTTTATTTTCTATAATGATTATATCACATCTTTTATTATCCTGTCAAGCGTTTTTGTTATCTTATTGCAGCAAGAAAAGCGGCTGCCCTTTTCGGATCAGCCGCCGCAGTGCCGCCGGTTTTCATATCCCGTTAACCTGTACCCATTCGATCAGCTGCCGCAGAAGCTCCCTGTCATTCTTCCGGAGATACACAAGGCCGTCTTGCTGTGTATGGATCATCACGGACGCGATCATATCGAGCCGAATGACAAAAGCATTTAACCATGTGTCAAGGTTGCCGCTTTTGCCCTGTTCACGCCGCCGAGCCTGGAGCGCCGTCAAGACCTTTATAACGCTAAGCAGCTCTGTAATATGGGAAGCGTACACGGGGAGCAAGCCCCGTTTCTTTGCTTCTATCGCTGTCACGCCTCGCACCCCCTCACGCTGTCGAGAACGTCAAGCGCTTTTTCAAAGCTCAAAGCAAACAGGAAATTGAAAAAGCTTGACCACATGGGGCGCTGACCGTCGAAACCTGCAAAGTAATACAGGCGGCCGCCGTCAGCCTTTGTCACATACCATTCGCCACAGACGGCGCGGATTTGATATTCGCCGCCGTTCGCATTTACTTCGAAACCCTTCATTTTTACCGCTCCTTTCTGGCGGCGGCTCTGGCGAGCCGCCGCCGGTCGTTCGTCAAACTGCCGCCGCTACCGGAATCGCCGAAGCAGGAACCGCAGCCAGTGCTGCCGCCGTCTTGTTTGCGGCCTTTTCTTTCTCGCTGATCCGCTCAAAGTAGAACGGCCGGGACTCCGTGGGCGCCGTATAAGCGGCGTACAGTTCCGGATGATCCGCCTTCAATTTCTTGCCTTGAAACTGCGGCTTGATAACGAGAGCGAACCGAACACGGGCGTTTTCGCCGTACAGGTATTCAAGCCCGAGCCGCTGACACTCCGCCTTCATTTCGTCATCAATGGCGCTGACCTGCGCTTCCAGTTCGGCAATCTGCGCTTTCAGAGCTTCCCGCTTTTCAAAGCGGTTGTCGATCTGCTTTTTGGTTAAGGGCTTATTCATAGAGTAACCTTCCTTCCTGTCTCATTTTCGAGACGTTCGCGGCGTGCGTCCGGCCAACTCCGGCGCTGCGCCTGTTTTCCTGCTATTATTATATCACCGCTGTCGTTATCCTGTCAAGCGTTTTTGTGTCTTGCTGCATATTTTTTATTATTCTGTTAATTTCTTTCCTTTACATCTTTGTAACAGATTTGTAACAATTTCCGGCCGCAAAAATTTTCGCCGCCTGGCGGCGGCGAAAATTTTGCCATCTGGCAGCGTTGCGATCTTTTCTTCCGTTTCGCTTTCTTTTGTTCGTTTCTCCGGCTTTCGTTCCGGCCCGGCCTCCACTGTCGCCGGGGAGTAGCTGTTATGTGGCACCTGGTTTTATCGCCAGGCCGATCATGTAATCCTCTTTGCCTTAGAGACACGCGGCCTGGCGGGATTTGTCTTCCATCACCCAAGCGCCGTCTCGCCTGGAGGCTTGCCTGGCGGCAAGCCTCCTGGAAAGGGGTAAAGCCAAACAAGCAGCAATACAATCCCAGCTGGCTGCGCGGCCTCCCGCTCCCGGCAACGCCTTCGCTCCCGGCCGATACCAGCAATTGCAGACCGAAACGATCCAGCCGCGCACCCGGCTTCCTGGGCGGTGCGCCCGTACCGGTCGCAGGCGCGTTCCGCGCCCATGGCCGGCAAGCCGGCCGCCGCCCTTTCCCACCCGCCCGCTGCCGGTGCATGGCGCTGCGCGCCATGCAGGGCCCGCCGATCCGGCAAGCCTCCTTCGTCAAACGATCCGCGGCGGGCCTGCGCGGCTAAGTTGGTTACCGGCGCTAAAGCGCCTACTAAGCATCGTGGCGATGCCTGGGATCCCCTGGAATAAAGTCGCGTTACGGGCACATTATATTACTGCCCGCCCGGCGTGGCTGCCCGGCCATATCGCGCACTCCTCGCCCGCTGCCCGCATTTGGCTCAGCTGCTGTGTTACTGGTAATAAAGAGCAGGTCGGAGCTGAGCCCATGCGGCCAACGGGCTGCGGGGTGCGCTGACGGCAATGCTGCAGCGCCGCATGGCGTAAGAAACAATATCTTTCTCGTTGCAATCAGCCACGCCACGCGCCGCTATAGCATTGCCGCCGCCGGTGTGTTGCTGGTAGCGCCCACCACCCCCACCTCCACCACTCCATTCGGCGCCGCACAAGCAGCTGGTCTAAATCAATTCTTGAGGTCTGCCAGCCGTCGCGCCACTGCCGGCTCGATCGTTCAGGGCGGCTGTTGCTCCGCTCGGAACGGCAGACCTCCAGTCATGTGCAAGCTCTCTCGTCTGGCGGCGCGGTCTGGCCGTCGGCGCGGGCCTCTCTTCCTCGGAGCCCCTCTCCGCCTTCCCGGTGCGTCGCATCGGCGCGTTGGGGCCCCGCTGCCCCTTCCGCTTGTGCGCCGCATCCGGTCTTTCGGCCGGGTCCCGCTCACTTCGGTAGCTCGGCTAATCCGCGCCTTGCCCGGACTTTTTCGCCGCCAGGCTTCGCGCCGCTGCTTTTCCTTTGGTCGGCCTTTCTCCTTCGCTCCGCCTTTTCAGCCGCCCTTTCCACTCCTCGCCGGAAGCTCTCTCGGCTGGCATCCGCACGGCGCATCCGCGGGGTGCCCTTCCTTGCCCTTCGCCTTTGCACGGCGTTACCGCCCGTCATGCCGGGCGACGCCTGAGCAAAGGACACGGGGCCCATGCGGCATTCGGCGGTAAACCGCCGGCCGCAATGCCCGCTCGGAGCCGGGCTGCGGTAGGGGCCCCAACCCGTGGAAGCTGCCGTGCCCCTGCGGGGGATCCGAGGGCGCTGCCCTCGGGCACCCGCCTGGGCTCCGCCCTGGACCCGCAAGGGAGCATTGCCCCCTTGACCCCTTCCTGCCCGCCCAGCGGCTTTGTTTCCGGCCCCTATGTTGCACGCCGTTCTGTCCGCCTTGTCCGGCTCAGCCCTTTGGTCTTTAGCTGCAAGTTGATTATGCGGAGGGGGCTAAGCCGGATCTACGGCAGACAAAAGCGGCGTGCAGGCAAGGCAAGGCTGCGGGCCCGTAAGCTTATAGCATGTGGGCCCATAGCCTTGCCTTGCTGGGGCCGAAAGCAGTTCCGTCCTGCCCACCCGCCCCTTGTCTTTGCATAAGCTTGTTTCCCTCGTCCAGGGCGAAATGAAAACGCCGCAAAGGCGCCGGGACAAGCCCGGCGCTGTCGCCATGAAAACAGCTGCGGCTCAAACCTGGAACAGAAAACAAGCGGCAGGAAGATCCAGCGCTGCGGCGCTGATAAGGCGGCCGCTACGCGGCCTTGGCTTGACTGAACCCGTGGCGGTCAAATCCGGAACAAGGGGAACGGCGGCCGCTACGCGGCCTTGGCTTATCTAAACTCCAAAAGCCAAAACTTGGAATACCCCCCCCCTATGCTGAAGGCAAAAAGCGAAAGGCCTATTTAAATATAGCGCGGCAGAGGAGCACCCGGCTGCGGCCGGGCAAGTGCTGCGCACAGGTCGGGCAAAGGCAATCGGTGTGGCGCCAGGCTTGATCGCCTTATCTCAACGGGCGCACAGAGCCTAGAATAAAGCCTTGCTTAAATCGTGTAAAAGCTTGAAACAGGCCGCCTGTTTAAGCTGCATTTGAGCCTGGATCTGCGAATCGTAAAAACTAAAATACAGTGGAAAAAATTGCCCCCAGTGGGGAGCCCCTCGCGCTGTCGCAAAAAACATAGAGCCGCTTAACCGCTCCGATTATCTTTCCCGCTGCTTTGCTTTATATGATAATATTTCCGCTTGACAAAGCGTCTCATTTGTGAGACAATAATAGCGGGGGAACCATACCCCGTTGCCGACCTACCCATCGACCATCAGAGAGGAGCCGTTACCATGACGAAGCAGAACGTATACGAGGAAGTCACCAATCAGATTATCAGCTTACTTGAACAGGGCCAGATCCCGTGGCATAAGCCGTGGACCGGCGGCGCAGACGGCGCATACAGTTGGCATACTGGCCGCCCGTACTCACTGCTGAATCAGCTGATCCTTGTTGAACCTGGAGAATATATCACCTTCGACGAATGCCGCAAGAATGGCGGCCACATCAAGAAGGGCGCGAAGGCGAAGCACGTCTATCTGTGGAAACCGTACAAGCGGCAAGCGACGGACGAAGACGGAAACCCCAAGACGGACGAAGAAGGCAATCCGGTCATGATTACGCGGTTCATGCTTCGCTGTTGGCCCGTCTTCCACGTTACGAACGACTGCGAAGGAATCAAGCCGAAGCGCTCCGCGCTGCTGCCGGAAGTTCCTGCGAAGCCGATCGAAGCAGCCGAGGAAGCACTGCGGGCATATGTAGAGCGCGAAGGAATCCGGCTTGAAGCGGACGAGATCAGCAGCAGAGCTTATTACTCCCCCGCCAACGACTTGATCAATCTTCCGTGCATTGCCCAGTTCGCGGATCCTGCTGAATACTACAGCACCGCATACCATGAAGCCACACATAGCACAGGCCACCCGTCAAGGCTGCACCGCTTCGAGCTTTTCAACAAGAACGCTGCATTCGGATCGGAACAGTACAGCAAAGAGGAGCTGACCGCCGAGATCGGCGCCGCCTGTATCCTGCACCGCCTGGGCATCGGAACGCCCGCGAGCATCAAGAATTCAGCGGCCTATATACAGGGATGGCTGAAAGCCTTGAAGGACGATAAGCAATTGATCATCGGAGCAGCCGCCAGGGCAGAGAAAGCCGTCCGGCTGATCCTTAACCTTGAGGAAGGAGAAACCGCATCGGAAGCGGCCGAGGGTTAACCCCTCGCCGCCGCTCTGGAGCGAGAAAGGAGCGCGAGCGCATGATCTACCACATCGACAGGCAAGGAAACGAGCGGCCGGACGAACACGTATTGAAGGCAATGGAAGCTTACAAGGCCGGCGGCTATGAAGCAATGCACGACTATCTGCAACAAGCTGCAGAAGCGGGCGAAATCAGCAAGGCAGACGCCTTTTACGACGAGATTCATTTGATGAGCTACCTTTGGTAAAACCTGGGTGGCCTGGGACTTAAAAAAAATCGCGGCCGCCTTCGGCGGCCATTTGGGAAGGAGCGGTTACCGTGAGTAATATTACCCATCAAATCAGCATCTTTGACATGATCGAAAAGCCGGAGAAACTGGACGCCGTCAGCGAAGCGATCGCGCACGGCAGCGGATATGAAGGCGGACGGGTCCGGATTTTTGCAGCGGCGCTTAACCTGTCCGAAAAAGAGCTTGCTGTCTTTCTCAAAAATGAATACGGCGTTGGCGGCTGCTCTATGCCCTTCGGTTTTATGGATTACGACTCTAATGGAATCAAACTACGCTTCTATAACCGCGGTTCACGTGGCCTGGTGAAAGCGCCGCAGGAAGATCGAAAAATCGCCTGGGCAGAAGCGGCTCGCGTTGTGCGAAGCCTTATTGCAAGTAACAGATACCTATTCCCGGCGGAGCAGAAACAGGCAGACGCGATCAAGGCGAAATATGAAGGCGTAATGCCGCTGCCGTATCCGCGCTATGGATTTGCTTGAGGAAGGAGAGACGCAGACATGAAACAGAGCGTACTGCTGCGAAACCCAGTATTTATAACGGAACGCATTGCTAGCGCAATGAAGTCAAGTCCCAGGATTGCCGACTATATCGGCTTGTGTTACCGGCTGTTTACCCTGGAACATTTCGGCAGGATTTGCGCAGAGGACGAAGCCGCGAACCTGGCGGAACTGGAGCAGAGCGAAGGCCGCGTAATTGGCAGGTACAGCGCGTTGTGGGGCTTGAAGCAGGATATTTTTATCATCGGCTATTTTTCCAAGATTAATCCATACGATATCGAGCTGAACAATACGACCATCTTATTTGTAAGTGAATATTAACGCTGCGGCGTTGATAGATAGGCTGCCCTACCGGCCACACGGGGAGAAAGGATCTTTATTATGTATGAGGTTGTTTTTACCAATTTCCGCACCCACATGGACCTTGTGGGCAAGGTCAGCGCGTCTGCGCTCGTTCCGTTAATCATGGAGACGATCAAAGACGGGAAGCTTGCGCTGACAGAACTGCGGGAGCTACAGCCTGACGATCGGACCGAAAGTCGGAAAGCGTAATAGATCCGATACGACCAGGGCCGACCCGGGGCGGCATATCCCCGGGAGAAAGGTTTTATATGAAGCAGATTTATTCATTGGAATATCGCAAGCACAAAGGACCATATAAAGAATTGTCTCGCCGCTGGCTGAACGGGCCGCGACGCATAAAGCTTGCAGCAGCGCTTTACCGCCTGGGAGGCTACGAGGTCCGAACGATTAAGGAAGTGTGCCAGACCGGGCATGTCATTAATAACCAATATGGACACAATACACGCTATATGTTATAATGTTCTCGCATCATAAGACGAAAGGAGAATTTACTGTGACTACAATTTCCGATTCGATTCGCATCGCCCTTGCGAAAGCAAAGAAGAAGCAAAGCGACCTGGGTGCCCACTGGTTTACAACCAGGCAGGTTGTGTCGAATAAGTTCTACAGAGACTACTGGTCTGCAAACGAGCTGGCTGATATCGCCAAATTTGCCGGCTGCAAATTGATATTTAAGTTTCCGGACGGAACTGAAATAGCGGTGGAAACAGACGAAGCTCCCCGTTTGAGCGTTGAAAAAGCTATGAATAAATAACCAGGTCAAAACGCGCCGCCTGTATGGCGGCATTTTTTTGTACATATATTGTATCAGTTGCGAGACATTTTGATAAAAATATCTTGATATATTGTGCAGCGCGTCTCATAATTAAGACGAATAGGGAACCAAACAAACACGCCGGAGGTGTCAGGACGTTTGAATTATTACGGCACTAAACTGACGAATAACATATCCCGCCGGGAACCGGAAGGATATTTGCTTTGCCTGAACGTGCCTGTAGCACGAACAGGGACGCAGGAGTATCTGCCGGAGGAGCTGGGCGTTTCTGCGCCTGGGATGATTCGAGTCTACCGGCCGGAGGAGGAGGTCTTTTCTCCGGAGACGATGGCATCTTTTGAGGGAATGCCCGTAACGAACGATCACCCAGAAGAAGGCGTAGATATTTCAAATATTAGCGATCTTCAAAAAGGGCATGCTCAAAACGTCCGGCGTGGATCCGGAGATGAATCTGATTTGCTCCTGGCGGATCTGCTGATTACGGACCCGGAGTTGATCGAGCTGATCATGGACGAAGGTAAGCGGGAAATCTCCTGCGGCTATACCTATGAGCTGTGCGAGGAGAATGGGCAGTATATTCAACGTCAGATCCGCGGTAACCATGTGGCCGTAGTGGATGCCGGCCGCGCCGGTCATCGCGTCTGTATAAAAGATAACAAACCTAAACGTGAAAGGAGTAAACCCAACATGAAAAAGTCTCTGTCGAAGATTCTGGCTCGTATGGCGAAAGACGGCGATATCGAGACTGTTGCCGAAATCATCGAAGAAATGATCGAGCCTGAAACTGCCGCCCCTGCGGAAGCCGCTGCCGAAGTGGCCGAGGAAATCATTCCTGCCGTTGTCGAAGCGGCCGCAGAAGAGGTTGCCAGCGATCCCGCCGCCGTGGTTGAAACGCCGGAAGGCTCTACCATCGTGGTGGACGAAGCTACCCTGGCGGACATTCTTTCCCGCCTGGATCAGATCATTTCTCTGCTGACGCCCGCCGCTCAGGATGAAGATCCTGTGGAGGAGATCGTCGAAGCCGTGGAGGAAGCTGTGGAGGCTGCCGCTGAGGCCGAGGCTGTCGCGGAGCTGCCCGAAGCTGCCGAAGAAGTGGCGGCCATCGTCGAGGAAATCCTGGAGCCGGAAGCTGAAGGCTTCGAGGAAATTGTTTCCGGCGATGAGTGCGAAGAAAACGAACCTGAAGTGATCTCTACCGGAGATGCGATTCGCGCCGCTCTGAAGACTATGCGCCCCGTGCTGGCGAAGATGCCCAGCAAACAGCGCAAAAAGGCTGCCGCGGATATCGCTGCCAGGATCAACAGGCAGCGGAAGATCAAAGGCACTGACAGGCTGATTTCGCTTGCTGCGGCTAAGAGAAAGACGGCTGGCAATAGCGCGGACCTGGGCAAGCGTATCATGGCCAGCCGGAATCCGAACTATAAGAAGTAAGAGGAGGAAAAGCATATGGGTAAAGTACAGAATGCCTTCGGCTACGGTTCCGCGGGGGCTATTGCTCGTTCCGTAGATGATATCGTAATTGCTATCCGGAACGCTTCTGACTCGGATATCGAGTTTGGCGCTCCGGTTTTCATGACCGAGAACGGCGCTGTGCCGTTCAATACTACTACCCCGCAGGATTTCACTACCTTCCTGGGCTTTGCCGTCCGTGTGGCGGACAAGACCCCGGAATCCTATCCCAGCGGTCAGTTCAACACCGCGTCTTCCAGCGGGGAGGCCGGCGTATGGAAGGCCGGTGACATCATGGAAGTCCTGGTCCGCGGCAGCATCGCGCTGGCTTCCACCGTATCCGGCAGCAAGGGTAGCCCGCTGTATATCCGGAAGTCCGACGGCCGCCTGACGGCCTCCGCCGGCGCTGCCGGGTCGACCATCCTGCTGGAGAACGTCCGCGTCCGCAACCCGCGGAACGGCTACAGCGCCTGCTGCGAAGCAATCGTCAACAAGCGGAATATTCTGTAATAGGAGGAAAAGACGATATGAAAAAATCCCTTCTGACCGCTCCCCACCGCCTGGTGGCGAACGATGCCTATACCTTCCTGATGAAGGAACTGGAGAAAGTGGACGAAACCATCCTGGAGCCCCTCTCCGGCACGGACTGGCCCCGGGATATGCCGGTCGTTACCGGCGGTGGCCTGGTAGAGTCTGTTGCTGCTATTGACGTACAGTACGCCTCCTCCGGCGGGGACGACGACAACCTGTTCTTTGACGCGGCCAATGATATTCCCGTCATCCAGGCGGATATGTCCAAGCAGGTAGCGCGAACCTTCAACTTCGCGGAGTACATGGCGTTCTCCGTCATGGAACGCGAAAAAATGATGCAGGTCGGCCGTGATCCGGAGACTTTCCTCAATAAGGGCATTCGTCTCCACTGTGATAAATATCTGGACCGGAACGTCTATGTGGGCTTCACCAAGGTGACCTCCACCGGCCTGGTCAACAATCCCTCTGTGATCCGGGCCTCCGCGGATCCCCATACTTCCGGCGGTACGGATACCGACTGGCAGTACAAGACCGCGGACGAGATCCTGGATGACATCAACAGCGCGATCTCCGCGCTGTGGCGGGATAACGACTGCTCTTCCGATGCGCTGCCGAATCATATCCTGGTTCCGGTGCAGCAGTTCGGTATGCTGGTCACCCGCAAGGTTTCGGATGACTCCGAACGGTCTATCCTGACCTATGTCCTGGAGAACAACATCTCCACCCAGCAGGGCGGCGAGCTGATCATCTCTCCGTGCAAGTGGTGCGCCGGCATCGGGTCCAACGGCTCCGATCGCATGGTGGTCTATTGCAACCGTGTGGACCGGATCTGTTTCAACCTGACCCAGCCCCTGCGCCGCATGGACACCGAGTACGCCGAAATGCGGATCAAGATTCCGTATATCGCGCAGTTCTCCGAAGTGCGGTTCCTGTATCCGTCTACCGTTAGGTATCTGGACGGCATCTAATAAATAACAGCGGCTCCCCGGAGAGAAGCGTTCCTTCTCTCCGGGACGATTTATAGGAGGCGATTTTATGAAAATACTTTCTCGCGTATGTGTAGAATTTAAAGATAAACAGGGGAACGTCATTTACCGGATCGGTCCGGCGGACCGCCTGGTCTATAAGGATGACGCCCCGGAAGCCATTAAGCAGGACCTGCTCTTCGGGGCCCTGGTGGCGGAGGGATCCATTGACGTGGTCGAGACCGCCGCCGAAAAGAAGGCCGCGGAACAGGATCCGATGGCCGGAGCCCTGGCGGACGGACGCAAAGTAGCTAAGGTAAAGAACGAAGAAAAGGCGGACGGAAAAACGACCGAAGCAAAGCAGGACGCAAAGGCAACCAAGGCTGCCGAAAAGAAATAAGAGCTGTCACGTGAAGTGCAAGCGCGGAAAGGAGAGTCATCTTTATGACACAGGCGGAATTTACCGCATTTTATCCGCAATTCGCCAACTTCACTCCTGCTGTTGTTTTAACAGAATATATCCGCCAGGCCAACACTCGCTTCACTGCTTTTGCCCCGGAGGATGCGGAGGAGGCCCGCCGGCTTTATACGGCTCATAAACTGACGATGTATGCCCGGGTGGCGCTGCCCGACGGGGTTACGCCGACGAAGGCGCAGATCGCCGCGGCGGGGCAGGCCCAGCAGAAAATCGCCAGTAAAAAGGTAGGAGAAGTTTCTGTATCGTACAGTACGTCTGCATCTTCGTCCGCATCCACACAGACTGGATTTGCAGATTTAACTGAAACAGATTTTGGGAAACAGCTTCTAAGTTTGCTTAGGCTGTATAGCCGTTCGAAATATGTGCCATGATTAAGCTTACTTTTACAGAGGATACCGAGCACATTACAAAGCAAAAAGAATGCATTGACTACCTTCTAAAGAGCAAGGTGGATGTAGGCCTCACGTCCCATGCTTCTGGCAGGTCGTTCTTTCTTCTGGGAATTCATACAGGCGGATCTCCGATTATGCATATTCCGCCCCGGCCAGTGGTTGATCCAGCACTGCATCAGGAAGGGCTGCAGCAGGAAATGGGGGAGTTTCTCCTAGAGTCCTGTGAGGCGGCCTTTGATGGAGATATGGCCGGTACCGTCGCCGGTATGGAAGGCTGCGGCCAGCGGGGAGCTGACGGCATCCGGGAATATATTGATGGAGGTATAAGCCCACCGAATTCCCCCAAAACATTGTCAGGCGGGTGGGTCTATAACCCGGTGGCAAAAAAAGGAGTGCTAATTGGAGGGAAGTCTGGGAGCACGCCCATGAAGGACACAGCAGCGTTGTACGGAGATTTTGATTATGAAATCACGGGGAGATAACCTAGATGAACGTAACAGACGCTATTTTTGATCCTGAGCTGGGTTGCACAATCTTTACCGTAGAGCGTATTACATATACCCGCACACGAACAGGAACGACATCAAGCAAAGTAACAAGCCAGGCCACGGGATGTATTCATCCGGGAACGCCGGAAATGATCCAGCTGCTACCGGAAGAAGAACGTAACAATGAATTTATTATGATTTACACAGATTGCGCCTTAAGCGTTGGTATACCGGAAGGAAACGCTGCGGTCTTTACGGGTGCTGATCAAATTGGCTGGAACAACCGAACCTGGCGAGTTGTTCGAGTTCGCGACTGGCAAATGTTTGGATACTATCAGGCTTACGCCGTGCTAATGAGGGAGCTGTCATGATTTCTGAATCTTCTGCCTTTCATACGGCAATCTTTGATGCGCTATGCGCCTGCCTGAACTTGTCCGCGGCGGAGGGCATCAAGCTGATCCATGAGGCCTATGCCGAGCCGGAGAATGTTCCCCGACCGGCACGGAATAAGAATGTGATCTATTGGACCGTTCTGCAGGACCTGGCTTCCGATCCCGTTTCTACAGAGTGGAATAACGAGGCAGGAGCCAGCGGTACCCATGTGCCGACGGTTTGCACGACGGTCAAGTATCACCTGGTGATCGTCTGCTACGGGCCAGCCTGCGAGGAATACGCCTCTCGGATCCGGCACATGCTGTACCTGGACGGCCGGGGCTTTCCCCGGCAGATCCTGCGGAATGCCGGGATCTTTCCGGTGCCGGATCCGCCGCAGCCGGCTCTCCTGCATGAGGAAGAAGGGAGCCTGTGGCGGAAGCGGGCAGATCTCACGATCCAGCTCCGCGCCCGGGATGAACAGCGGGCTCAGGCCCGCAGTGCTATTAGCACCGCTCCGGCGGTGATCATACGGAGGTAAAAATGCTTAGTATTAACACCATCGCAAGAGTTATTGTCAATACGGTTCGGACTAGTGCGACCCCTGCGTCTTTTAATATTGGCTTAATTCTCGCTCAAGAGAATCCGTTCTCTACATCTCATCGTTTAACCACTTTTAATTCGGCGGCGGAGGCCGCGGCAGGGCTGACGGAGATGGGTTTCCTGGCTTCGTCGGAAGCTTATAAAGCGGCAATTAAATACTTTGCTGCTTCGCCCGCACCCAGCCAGCTGCTGTTCTCCTGTTATCCGACGTCGGAAAGTCCGAGCCAGGCGCTGGACGCAGTCCTGAATCAGACAGCGGGGTTCTATGGGGTCATGACCTGCGATACTATTTCCGCCGCGGATTACCTGACATTTGCCCAGCATGCAGAAAGTCTGTCCCAGCCGCTGATGCTCTTTGTGCCAGTGACGGGCACTGTTTCTTCGGCGATTGCTTCCAATTCCGTGCTGGATAAGCTGCATGGGGCTTCCATCAAGCGGGCGGTGCCGTTCTACTGCGCTGCCGCTTCGGACTGCGCCGCCGTAATGGGTGTGGCCATGGGGTTAGATCTGTCGCATAGCGGGTCTGCATTTGCCTTGTGTTATAAAACACTGCAAGGAATCCAGCCTTCTTCGCTGACGCAGACGGAAGTAGACAATTTGAAAGCGCTGGGCTGCAATGTATATGTTACCAGAGGTTACACCCATCTGCTCTTAGAGAATGGATCTGTTAGCAATAACCAGCGTTATGACGAAATCCTCTATGTAGACAAGATCGCAAACGACTTGCAGAATGCGGCAGTCACTATGCTGGCAGAAAATCCGGATAAAATGCCTCAAACAGACGACAGCACGGCCCAGTTTATTAACCGATTCTCTTCAATTCTTATGGGCTATACTGACCAGGGAGTCCTGGCATCTAGCATTTGGAGAGGCTCTGATATTGGCCCGGTAAAAAATGGAGATGCGGTAGAAAACGGCTTTATCCTTTGGGCAGATAGTTACGATGACCAATCCGATGCAGACCGGGCAGCGCATAAAGCGGTACCGATTCAGTGCGCATTAACCCTTGCTGGAAGCATTGAAAGCATTGTAATTACTGTCAACGTACAGGTGTAAGGAGGCTTAAATATGGCTTACAACGTTTATTCTCTTCCGGACGTAAAGTCCGTTCTGTATCATCCGGACGTAGGCACGGCAAACTTGCATCTGTGCGGCATCGGAAAGATCACCATCTCCGCGGCGGGGGACCTGACGTCCCATACCACCACCGCGGACGGGTATGTGGTGGTCAACCGCCTGAAGACGACAAATGGCACGATTCAGATCGAGCTGCCGCAGAATTCTATCGGGGATGATTTCCTCCGCCGCTGGGCCAGGTGGGCGAGGAGTACGGGGAGCCCGAACCGGATCGCCCTGGGAACGCTGACCATTACAGACAACGTGTCCGGGTTCAAGACGGTATGTACCGGCGTCTCCCTGCAGAAGGCCCCGGACCGGACTTATGACCGGACCGCGACGAATGTGACGTATACCTTGCTCGCCACGACGATTACGGAGCAGTAAGCATGAAGGTACTAATCGCCTGCGAGGAAAGCCAAGAGGTTTGTAAAGCTTTCCGAGAAAAAGGGCATGAGGCGTACAGCTGCGATATGGTAGATTGCTCTGGGGGGCATCCGGAATGGCACATTAAAGAGAATTGCTTGCCAATGATTAACGGCGGTGTTGTGTTTAAAACAGTTGACGGCAAGAGTCATGAATGTGCCGGTGTGTGGGACCTGATCATTGCACATCCGCCGTGCACTTATTTAACCAGTACCGGAAATCGTTGGTTTAAAGACGAGTTTGGCATGGCTGCACGATCCAGATATTTAGATCGCATGGATGCAATCCGGCTTTTTATGGGTTTTGTTCTGTGCAGCGCCAAACGCGTTGCGATTGAAAATCCGGTTGGTATAATGAGCGGCGTATATAGAAAACCTGATCAGATCATTCAGCCTTATGAATATGGCCATCCGTCCCGTAAAGCTACGTGTCTTTGGCTTCGGAATCTTCCACTGCTTAAACCGACAAATATCGTTGAACCTGAGCTGAAATGCTACATAAATAAAGACGGTCGGCTTACAAGGTATTCTGCAGATTACGGAACGGGTTATGAAAAAGAAGCATCTGCAAGGCGCAGATCCAAAACTTATTCCGGAATAGCAAAAGCGATGGCAGATCAATGGGGCTAAAAAACGAGACTCGACCAGTAGGAGGAAGTTATGCGCCAGACTACTAAAGACATTGAAATAACGATTGACGGAAGCAAAACTAGCTTCCGCCTTTCCAAACTAGACGCTTTTTCCGGCGTCATGCTGCTCCGGCTGCTGATGCGGCTTAATGGGAATCCAACGATGCTGGACCTGATCGCCTCTCTTTCTGAAGACGAGCTGCGCTCCGTCATGACCTCGGTGTTCAATCATGTTTCTGTTCTCCTGCCGGCAGGTCCGCATCCGGTTATGACTGGTAGCGAGTGGGGATACCCAGAACTAGAACACGATACGCCTACCTGCATGAAGCTCTTATTGGAAGGTTTGGCCTGGAGCCTGTCCGGTTTTTTCGGCGGCGGGCAGTCGAAGGAGCGGGAGACCGCGCCTGCGGATACTGCCCTGTAACCTGCCCAAATATCGACGAGTTTCTCTTTCTGCCTGTAGCTGCGGGGATGTGGAAGCAGCATGAGCTTTGGGATGGGACCTATGTCCTAGATGATCTGCTGGATATCGTGGAGCTTATCCGGGTAAGGAAAATAAACGAAATGAAAGCGAGGGAAGCACAGAATGGCTAGCCAGGAGTTTCTTGCGTCCTTTGCGGTTGAAATTGACGAAGGCGGCGTTACCCGCCTGCAACAAGTATTAGAAGAAAATCGGGACCTGGCAAACGAAGTAGCAGCAGCTTTTGAAGCAGCTACGGCTGCAATCCAGGAGTACCAAAAAGTAGCCTTAGGCGAAGATAATCCTTCTGGAGAAGGAAACCGAGACGACGGAAGCGGAACGGGAAGTTCGTCTAATTCTGCAGAAGGTAACCGAGACACAGGCAGCCCGTACAATCCGGAAGCGTCCGCCCGGAATCTGGAGAACGGAGAATACCGGAGCGACGGCTATAAGGGGGAAATTCAGTCTCTGCTGAGTGGATCCCTGACGTCCAATCCAGACTCGTCAGCGCGGGATTATTCGCTACGTACTGCTGAACTATCTCTTGCTCATGCCCTGGCGCCGGATGAGGAATACGACCGGAACACCGGAAGTCGGGTGAATCCGGATTCATTTTACGGAGATACACAAGGAGCATATTTAGATTCCCATGAAGGATTGAGCAGTGAGATCAGCCGGTACCTATATAACCAGATCGGACCTAGAGCAAATTCAGATTATGCCAGAGAATTGAATGCAGCATTGCAAGATTTGGCTAGCGCAGAGGCCAAAGGCGATGATACTGCGGAATACCTAGAGCAAGTCAAGTCCCTTATGCCGGATCTGATCCAGGGCGTAAAGGATATCGTCGATAAATATGACGAGCCTCCGGAGGCGACTACTACTGAGAGCGGCGAAGGCGAAGGCAGCGGTCTGGAAGGATCCCTGGATCTGGAAGGCGCCCGGGGAGAACTGGAAGCTTTCCGGGAGGAAGCATCCCAGCCGGTGAACCTGTCCGGCAATGCCTCCGGGATCGTGTCCGCGGCCAGCGCCGCCCTGTCCAGCGTGAAGAGTATGTTCTCCACGCCGATTACCATCAAGGCGGTGGTGGAGACGGAGGGCGGCGGCGAAGGCGGAGACAGCGGGGACAGCGGCGGATCGACCCTGAAGATGTCCACCGGCGGACGGTTTACGAAGCCTACCGACGTCCAAGTGGCGGAGGATGGGGACGCGGAATACATCATCCCCGTGAAAAAGGAGAACCGGGCGGTGCCGCTGCTGAAACAGCTGATGACCGAGCTCTCTCCGGAAGCCAGACAGAGCCTGGTCGTGGACGACAAAACCGCCGGGGCTATTCGGGAGCCCACAGGGGAGACAGCAACGCAGCCTCTTCCGGCGATCCGGGAGGCCGTTGGTACGCCTGCGGCGACGCAGCCACTGGCTTCGTCTGCAGGAAAGGAATCGGCGCTGGATGCCGGTACTTCCGGCCTGCTGGCGAAGCTGGGGGATCTGTTGTCGACATCCCTGCATGAGACGGTCACGCCGGTGGTGCAGAATACCAGCCAGAATGTTTCCGCACCGGTGACAATCCAGGTCAGGTCTACCGGAGCGAACGCGGAACAGATCGGGCAGAAGCTGTATGACACGACGGAGAGGTATCTGCTGAGGACGTTAAGAGGTGTTATGGGATGAGTAAATCTTCTACTGCTTATGTAACATGTACTATCAGCAGGAAAACATATACCTATCATTTTACCGGCGTGACGGCGATTGAGCATAACCTGGCCCTGAACCTGAACAACGAGGCCTCGGAAGGATCGGATATTGTCAACGGCGCCCGGAACCTGGCGAACCAGGTGACCCTGTCCGTGGTGGAAACAGATACGGAACAGACCGCCGGCTGGGCGGCGAGGATGCTGGAATGCATGGCCGCTTTAAAGAAAAAGAGAGCGTTATGCAAGGTTGTTACTTCAATGGCAACATACGACCGGATGCTCCTGACGGAGATCAACGCCACCCAGGATGAGGAGAATCAGTTCGGCTGGTCCGGTTCCCTGGCCTTTATGGAGTATATCCCCGTGACGGAGGAGAATGCCGAGGCCGTAAAGGCGAACAGCAATTCCTCCGTCCGGACGAACACCGGCAGCAGCGGAACGAAAAAATACGCTGGTTCGCCGCTACAGCAATTGTTAGCCAGTGCTGGGGTTAAATAGCAACTAAATAAATAGGAGTAAAACATGACAGGATATTTGCTTCCGTTAACGCAAGACAGCTGGCAGGTAATGACTTTGGATGTGATTATTGATGAGGAAGAATTTCATGCCCAAGTGGAGATACGGCACCTGCCGGCACCGGACCAGTGGGTGGTAAGTATTTGGGATCATTCCAGCAGCGAACTGCTGGTAAATATGATCCCTTTGGTCTGCTCTTATGGGGAGGTTAATGACTTGCTAGCACCATTTCGTTATTTGCGAAATGGAAAAGGGCTTGGAACGATGATTTGCTTGCGAGGGACAGATGAACCGTCTACTCCAGATCCAACAGGATCAGATTTAAATGAATTTCAATTATACTGGGGAGATACGTATGTCTGATTTGAATCGGTCGCTTTCTGTATTTGCAGACGGTTTGCCGATATTTGGTTTCCGTCGTGCGTATCTATCTGGGTGCGATGCTTTGGGCTTGTATCCGATGCCCTTTATCCTGCGGCTGTGGAATTTGGCAGATTCGGATTACCATGCATTGCGAGCTGCAAAGTATTTATCTGTTCGTCATGACGATTCCATCTTGGCATATGGCAAAGTTTCAGATGTATACATGTATATTGCGCCAGAGGGGAAGATAACCGAAACAGTCTTTGCGGCCGGGCTGGGGCTATGGGAAGCGCCGGTATCTCTTTCTGTTGAAGCTGGCGTTTCAGTGTCTAATACGGTACGAAGAATATTGGAGGCCAGCAGAACGGGGATCTCGTTGCTTTCCTTTCCGGGAGAGGATCCGGTGCGTTCCAGGGCTCAGGCCTTTTACGGCCGGGCGGCGGAATGTATCGAGATTGCGTTAACAGCCGCAAATGTCAGAGGATATTTAACTGAATCTGGCTTATGTATCGTGCCAACTGAGCAGTTGCCAGTAAGTATAGAGTTGTCTTCCGAAGACCTGTTGTCAGATCCTGTTTTTGTCGGAAGCAGGCAAATGCTCCTCCGGACCCGGATCACCGGCTGGCCGCTGGGGAAAGCAGTTCGGGTAAAATGGAAGGACGGGTCCCAAGAGGGACTCGTCCTGGAAAGATCCGTAAGCGCAGATAATTTGGAAGGAGAATGGAAAAGCGAACTGCTAATGGAGGTGTCGCTATGATTAATGCTTTAAGCCCGGCGGAAATTCAGGCCTTGAAAAAAGAAATTCTGTCTTCTTTGCACTGTGCCTTGCCGGGGATCGTGGACTCTTTTGACGACACCTCTGGCACGGCTTCTGTTCGGCTGGCGCTGTCCGGCATGCCGGTGCTGCAGAATGTACCGGTGTTTATCTGTAATGAGGTCAGCGCAGGAGATGCCTGCCTGGTGGTATTTGCAGACTGTGATGTGGACGCATGGTTTGATGGAGAAGACTCTGCTGATCCCGCGTCCGGGAGGATGCATAGCCTATCGGATGCCTTTGCGTTTGTCGGCTTTCGTAGAGGAGGGACAGAAACATGATTATCCGCCCCGTAGATGAAAATGGAGACATTCTGCCGGTTTTAACTTCTGCTTCGTTGTTAGAGAGTGTAAGCGCCATAGCAAGATTGATAAAAGATCGCCTAGAATTGTTGGCAGGCGAATGGTGGGAAAATCCTGCTTGGGGGAATGAGGTCTTAGAAATGATGAGATCCTCCCGGCTAACTGAAGCAGATTCTCAAGCATTAGCTAACTATATTACATCGTATATCCGACAGACATCCGGCGTGTTGGAAGTGGAAGATGTTGTTTCGATTATTGAAGGCAGGCAATTTAATTATTCCTGTAAAGCAGATACAGAAGATGGACCCGTTGAAATCAACTATAACGTGTAAAGGAGGAGAAAATGCATGTCGTATTTTGCACCGTACATAGACAGCACTGGAATCCACATGCCAACATACGAAGATCGATTAGAAGATCTGGTAACAGCTTATCGAAATATCTTCGGCGTCGAGGCAGAACTCTCCGCTTCTGTGCCGGATTACCAGCTGCTGTCTGTCTTTGCCAAGGCTTTGGACGATACGTCCGCCCTGGTGGTGCAGGATTTCAATTCCCGGAATCCGATGACTGCTTCCGGCGCGGCGCTGGACCTGTTGCTGCCGCAGTACGGGCTTACGCGGGCGTCCGGGGAGACGGACGCTTCCGTCCGGGCGAGGATCCGCACCAGCCTGGCTGCCCGGAGCACAAACTCTTACGATGCTTTATACGCAGCTGTAATGCAAGCCAAAAGTATTGAAGATGCCAAGGTATATGTTAATGATACAGATACAACTGATGCGAATGGTATTCCTGCACATAATATTGCAGTGGTAGTAAAATACGGCACTACAAAAACAGTAGCTCAACAGATCTTTGATCATAAGCCGCCGGGAATTGCGACGTATGGGAGCACGACCGGCACGGCGAAAGATGCCGCTGGGAATTCGTATTCCATTCATTTCACCCGGTATACGGACCGGCTGGTGTTCATCTATCCGTTTATCACTGTGCTGCCCGGCGGCAGCCAGGCGGCCATCGAGGCAGCGGTGGTGCCGGCCATCCGGGAGTTTGTTGGCAAGCTTCGGATTGGAGAGCCGCTAAACATACCACAACTTTACGGAGTGATCTATAACGCCGATCCGGCGCTTGCCAGTACCTTTGTTGTAATTGATATTCAGGTGGCGGAACCCGGCGGGTCCTCCGTGGTGCGGAGCAGGATCGTAGCAAACTGGGATGAGGTCATCGTGGCGCCGCCTACGGGAGGAGTGAGCATCTATTGGAGCTGAATGATTATCTTAATTTGTTCCCTGGAGCAAGTCGAGAAAAACCACGGTTCATGGCGCTGGCGGAGGCAGTACTGCAACAAGTAATAGACCTGGCATCCGTGATCGGTTCAATCCGGATAGGCTTCTCTTTTGCCTCGGCAGAGGGGAGTCAATTGGATGCAATTGCAAACGCTATTGGCCTTAGCAGAGAATACGGCATGACGGATGAAGCGTTCCGGGCATACCTGCTGCAGAAGCTGAAGCTGTGGACCTGGGATGGAACAAATATAGCAGTACCGTCGATCCTGCCGGCAGGAGTGACGCAAACAGATAATATGAATGGAACGGTAACAGTTAGTCCGTCAGAGACCAGGCAAGACTTGTTGCCAATTCCTGTAGGAGTAAGGAAAGTCTGATTTTAAGCATCCACACAAAACAAGCAAGGTGGTGGTGAATACGGTTTGGATTATTCTAGTAACCATTTGTTTAATTGTTCTTGCTATGGAGGCTGTCTTTGTTCTGCCGAATAAAACAGCACAAAGCAGAAAGGAGGATGACAATGCCAAACGAAAACGTGATCACAACGGCTGCACTGATTGAGAAATTCAAACAGGCATTAAGCGATAATTGGGGCTACATATGGGGGACTGCTGGAGAAATGTGGACAGCAGCAAAACAAAAAGAGTTGGAAAAAACCACAGACTCCGACAGAGCGTTAAGCCGGGAATACGGATCAAAGTGGATCGGCCATTACGTAGCAGATTGCAGCGGCCTTTTTTCGTGGGCGTTTAAAAAGCTTGGCGGATATATGTACCACGGATCTGACACGATGTATCGGAAATATTGTACGGATAAAGGCGAACTTTCTAAAGGCAAAAGATCAGACGGAGGAATGCTGAAACCAGGAACGGCTGTATTTGTCTGGAACGGAAAGAAATACAGCCATGTCGGCTTGTATGTCGGGGACGGGGTTGTCATCGAAGCGATGGGAACAATCAAAGGCGTAACAACCACCAAAGTAACGGCAAGCAAGTGGACGAATTGGGGCGAGCTAAAAGGCGTAGATTATTCTGGCATACAGCCTGATCCGGAGCCGACACCAGAACCGGAAAAAAAGCCGACGATTAAGCGCGGCAGCACCGGTCCGTATGTGGTCGAGTGCCAGGAGGATCTGATCTGCCTGGGATACGACGTCGGAAAGACCGGAGCGGACGGCAAGTTCGGCGCGAACACGGAGAAGGCGGTGAAAGCCTTCCAGAAGGACCACGACGGCCCGGACGGGAAAGCGCTGAAGGTTGACGGGATCGTCGGACAGGCGACTTGGTGGGCGCTGGATGAGGCTATGAAACCGCAGCCTGGACCGATGCCGGAAAAGAAGTATAGTGTAACTATTCACAACCTGGACTATACGCAAGCACAGGCTATTGCCAATAATTATCCCGGATCTGAAATAAAGGAGGAAACAACATGATTCGCGAGTTGAAGATCAGACAGATTTCGTTCGATGATACCCCTGTGTATTACAAAGAACTTGCTGGATTGCATGACGACACGAAGCCGACTGCCTCATTGGCTACCGGTAGTATATACCTGGAAGTGGACACTGGCGATGTGTATGCATATGATGAAGACGGGGTACAGTGGAGTAAGATTGCTTCTTTGGGCGGTGATGCATAATGAATCTCCGTGAACTGCTTTTCCTTCATGCTGCCAGCGGCGGGGGCGGTTCGCTGGTAGAATATACCGCTACGGGGAATCCCGTTGCGTTTAATACGAATGTCGCCAAACCGCTGAATAGTGTTACTGTTCCGCTGACGCATGCACAGAGCGGAACTGACGACCCGTCCCCGACAAATATCCGTCCTATTACTGGAGTGAGTTCCCTGTTCTGCGTACACGCAAAAAAGAACATGGCAAAGTTGCGTGGGTACAGCGCAACAAATAGGACGTATGATATGGCTGGTCAAACATCCAATAACTATGGCACGTCTATTGATACATTAGATCCTGAAGACTCTGTTGTTATTACTCAATCAAGCTCAACTACTGATTATGCTAAAAATAGTTATAGAAACGGATATGTTTCTATTCGTGTAGAAAACTATTCCGTTATGGAAGGAGCCAAATATGATATTAGTTTCAAAATTACAGACATTTTAAGCAATCCGCTTGACGCCCGGCTAGATGACTGGTTGCTTATTAGTCCGACGGGTTCTCAAAGCTCGCCATCACAAATTACAGAAGATGTGATTATATTTAAGAATTACACATATAAAGACGATAATGGTGTCTATCGTTTTGAGATTCGTAATTGTGCTATGTCGTGTACGTTGTCTGAATTTATGATCACTCCTGTCGGAGATAACGATGGCGTGTTTGAGCCTTACAATGGCGCAAAACTTGACATTGCGTTCCCGGCGCTTGGCAAGAATTTGTTTAATAAAGATGCGGCCATACGCAACGACGGACATTACTACGATGCAGATGGAAGCATCAATGCTTCTGCTGTTTCTGGGTATCTCGAAAACTATATTGCAGTAACTCCGGACACAAATTACGTTGTAAATTGTAACGAACAGGAAGCAAATGTCCGCGCTATCTATTTCTATACAGATGAAAAAGTTTGGATCGAACGCACACCTGGAAGTATGGCAGGATCAAGTGTCCAGTTTTGCACCCCATCTAATTGCTATTATATTCGGTTCCAGTATTTCATTGTGACAAATTTTGATCAGTGGCAGCTGGAACTTGGAACAATTCCTACTGCTTACGAACCTTATACCGATTCGGTCTATGGCGGAACACTTGACGTTGTGTCCGGTGTGCTGCATGTAACGTATGGTTGCCATATATTCAATGGTGATGAAACATATCAATATTCGGAAACAAGGACATCTGCCGGAATAGAAAGGCATATTTTCAACACATCCGTCCTTGATAATTATGCTGAAAGAAATGTTACGAGTCTACTTAGGGCAAGTACAGCAGTAAGAACTGCTGACGGAAGTTCAAGCAATCCGCTTTGCTTCTATAATGGCAATCCGTCGTATCAGTTTGGCTTCTACATTGATTCATCTTTATGCGAAAACACAGTTGAAAGTTTCAAAGCGTGGCTTGCAGAACATCCATGTCAGGTTGTATTCCCGCTCAAGGAACCATTCGATGTGCAGCTTACGCCTGAACAAATTGCTGCTTTCATTGGAACAAATACCATTTGGACAAATACGCCTGAAAATCTTACAGTAATGTATTTAAAGAAAGGATGATGCCGGTATGAATCTTTATCAGTGGCTAACCGTCTTCGCTGTTCCTGGGATTATTGCGGCTATATGCAGTTTCGCAATTAACCGAGCCTTTAAAAAGAGGGACAAGATCAGAGAAGAGGTAGTCGAACAGAACAGGAAACTTGAGGAACAAAACACAGCAACTATGCTCGGTGTCCAGGCGTTACTTAGGAATCAACTTCTGATATCATTCCGCGATTGCCTTTCAAAAGGTTTTGCAGAGTACAATGAGCGGGAGACTATCAAAAACATGTATGTAAATTATGAAGCACTTGGTCCTAACAGTGTTATGGATGATTTGTATAAACAGTTTACAGATCTTCCAATGCAGAAATAAGGAGGTCTAAAAAAATGAAAATTAATTGGAAAGTACGTTTCAAAAACAAGGTTTGGCTCACTTCTTTCATCTCGCTTATTGTTGGTTTTGTCTACAATGTGCTGGCTGCATTTGATATCTTCCCGGCAGTAACAGAGGAATTAGTCATGAGGATTGCCGGTCAGGTGCTTACCTTCCTCGGTCTGATCGGTGTATTGGTTGATCCAACCACGGCAGGCATAAATGATAGCAATAGAGCTATGAGCTATGTTGAGCCCTGGGATGACAAAAAGGATGTAATAGACTGATACAAAGTGACCATTGCACGCGGAAGTTTCTGT
>Ga0265298_10002585_pt1 | contig 24935 bp, 9 predicted proteins | sample AusTroGonzalo_MG_3_FD_193486 | JGI IMG/M metagenome (GOLD analysis project Ga0265298, IMG submission 193486) | Bovine rumen microbial communities from tropical cattle in Woodstock, Queensland, Australia - Gonzalo_01 | ecosystem: Host-associated > Mammals > Digestive system > Stomach > Rumen ...
TTCTTGATGGCGAGACTGAGGTTCTTCAAGGCGGGTATGTCCTTGGATCTCAAATGTTTTGACAGTTCTTTCTGGATGGCGGTAGTGGTCCAGAAATACTCGCTCTTATGCTGCTCCGTGGGCTCAAAGAGTTGCGCAAGCACCATCTCAGGGGCAGACTCCTGTTGATAATGGCCATTGTGACGTTGAATCTCCTGCTCATCGTCGCTGGTAAACCAATAGACGCAGTCCTTGTCGCGCAGTTCGCTGACGGCCTGGGCAAACATCTGCTTGTAGGGGATCTGTCCGCTCATAGCCACCTTGCCCGTCACCTCGATGCAGAGATAGCGGCGGGTACCATCACCAGAGGGCAGCGGCGTGAAATCGTTGGTGGTGGCGATGAACGAGCAGAGACGGGGCGTCATCGTATATTGGTCTGAGCGCATCTTCCGCACCTGTACTTCCTTCTCCGTCAGCAGCCGTTTGATCTTCGCCTGTTCGCGCTGCGTCTTGGAGTCGTATTCGTCGATGTTCACCAGCCACATGCGGCCTAAGACGCGCTCCACCTGCTCGGCATTGTCCATCTTGATATCCCTCATGTAGTACTCGCGCATCGACGGGGGCAGGATGTGGTTGCAGAACTGTGTCTTCAGGAAGCCCTGTTCGCCGATGAGCAGCGGCACCATCGAGTTACCGTAGTCCTTGTTGAGGTCGAGGGCCTGCGCCACCATCGCCACAAACCAGCGGTGGAAATACTGCGGCCAGCGGTCGTAGTTCGTGGGCAGCCGACGGGCGAAATCCTCGATATAGTTGGCCTTCCCGTCCCACGTGCCGCAGCCGGCGAGGAACTCGTGGATGGGGTTATAGTCCTGGACATGCGACGACTCCACATAGGTCCGGATGTCGCTCATCCAACTCTCGCCGCCCTCTTTCATCTCTTCGACGACGACACTCCGCAAGTCTCTGTCCGTCAGCGGCTTCCACCGTTTGAAGCGCAGGTCGTTGGGGCGGAACTCGGTGATCTGCTTGATGACATTATAGCGCAACTGATAGCGACGGGAGAGGAAATCCTCGATGCTGCGCATGATGCGTTCCTTCTCGTTCATCTGCGAGATGGGCCGTCCGTCGTAGGGTGTCTTATAGGCGTTGCGGAAGGTCTTCCGGATCACATCGATGCCGAGGGGCTTGAAACGGGCGTTCCAAGAGGCGCGTTCCACGCAACCCTCTTCCTGCAGACAGGCCTTGGCACAGTAGTCGGCGAGGGTCTGCAGGCATTCTTCCATGTTTTGGGGGCAGTCGTCGATGGCCTTCGAGAGACAGGTCTGGAACTCCAGCTCTATCCGCTGGCGCTCCTCATAGCCCGGGAACCAGACCACAGTGCCCTCATCGTCGGCCTTCGTGCCCTCGTAGGCCGCCAGCGGATCCTTCGCATCGCGCACCACGGGCATCGTCTGGGCCTCCGGGTTATAATAGAGCTGCGGATCGTAGCTCAGGCGGCAGCCACGCGTGAGGGTCTGCTCCCCCACGAGCAGGTTGCACATCGCCAACGACGTGTAGAGCCGTGCCGCACTCTCATGGGCATCCTTCAGGAACGACAGATAAGCGTCGGCCTCCGCCTTTCCCTGATAGTCGCAACGCACGACCACCTTCAGCGTCACCCCGCTCACACCCGCGAAGGCGAGCATCGTATAGGGTATCTGACTGACGCGCCGTTTCAGCTCTTCCGTCTGCCGGAGTCCTTGCGGACAGGGGATGTTCAGCAGCAGGAGGCCTGTGGTCGTGGCTGGTTTGTCCATGTTCTGACGGCCGAAGGTGGCCGAAAACACGATGTAGGGCAACTTGTCCGTATCGCCCAGGTGAAACCTCGGCGAGCCTTTCTCGATGGCTATCCGTGATCGGAGGGCAATGGCCGCGATGCGGTCTGCCGCCTCTTTGGTCCTGGGCGAGCGCATCCGCTCCACGACGGCGTCGAGGTCCGTCGTCACAGGGGTACCGAACTGTCCCATTCTGGTCTTGATCTTCGTAATCTTCATAGATGTATTGTCGTTGTTTGTATTTGCTGACAAAGGTACAAAGAATTGGGCACAAAAACAAGAAAATAAGGGATTTTTATTGATGGAAATGCCTATTACGGGTTGTTCTGAGGCATTTCCGTGGGGTTTTAGTGCCTTGTTTCTACCGTTCGCCTATACCCGAATGACCGTTCGCCTATAGGCAAACGCTACAGAATCATTTTCAATGGGGGTAGCATGGGGTAGCAAAGGGGCAGTATTTTAAAAGATACTGCCCCTTCTAAATTATTGTATATCAACACAATAACCCAAAAGGGGCAGCAGGGGTAGTATTTTTTTGTTTTTATCTATCGGATAATAACCTTTTTGCCGTCGTGGATATAGAGGCCCTTGGCGGTGGGAGCAGCGTTGAGGCGGCGACCGCTGAGCGTGTACCAGGCGTCTGATAGTTTTTCACTATTCCCTATTACCTTTTCCTTTATCCCAGTAGTGCCGGCATCATTTGACATGCCAAGATAGAAGCGGGCCTTCATGGGAGCGGCAGGCTCTTCTTCGTCCACAACGACCAGCGCCTTGGGATCCAGATAGATGCCACCCACAGGGATATAACCAGCCTGGGTGAAGTAGAACACGTCGTTGTAGAGCATATAGACCTGTCCAAGTTCCACATAGAGGCCTTTCTCGTCTGTCTTGGTATCATCCGTCACCACCTGCAAGGCATTCTTCACCTCAGCGGCACGCGTTCTCTCTGCACCACCATCCTTTTGTTCTTCATCCGGCTCTGAGAGAACCGTGCGGAAGTCGTCGTCGTCAATCTCCTTGCTGAACAGGAGCACAGGCTCCTCAGCGGGTATGACATTTCCCACATCGTTCAGTATGAGATTCTCATCCTTGTCGAGGCCATTGACGGTATAGGCCTTCAACACAGAAGGCACCACCACAGCCTTAGAACTATAGTATGGAGCATAGTCGTTGGCCGAGGTGAAGTTGACTCCTGTCATCTTCACGCTGTTCTCCTCATCGACGATGATGTTAGCCTCGCTCCAACCTTCAGTCGTCCTGTACTCATTATAGAGGTTACCTGGCACTGTGACGGTGATCCCCTTGACGCTATTCTCTCCGAGACCCACCACCTTGGCCGTGTTTTCAACCTTGATGGAGGTGACACCGGCCAGGCTCTCGTCAGCCATCTCTGTAACATCGCTACCCAACACTAAAGCGGCAGTATGGAAATTGGCTTCCATCACCCAGGCGCCAAAGCCATCTTCGATGGTGAAGGTGTATTCGCGTTCCTTGCTGAGATCTTCGGGATCATCGCCCTGAAGTTCCAACTTTCCTGCCAACTCCGCAACCTTCCCTTCCTCGTTTTCGCTACGTGTCTTCGTATTCAAAGGCAGCGTAGCCATAACCACGATGTCGTTCTTCGTAATGAAGAATCCCTCATCGGGGGTTACAGTGATAGTTACTTCGTAGGTGACAGTCTCTTCCTCCTTTTCATTCCTGGTCACCACCCTATTCTGTCCTTTCTCGATAATGGTACCACCCTCAAACTTCGGGATATCCACCTTCACCTGAGGCGTCTGCTCATTGGTCACCTGTGGTTCCTCGCCATTGGTCTCCTGTGCATTGGTCACCATGCTGACCATCAGCATCAGCACGATTCCAAACAGTTGTTTCATTGTCTTAGTCATAGATATATCCTTTCTTTTAATTATTTCTTAACAATCACTGACTTCGTGTACTTTCCATCGAGGGTATGGACGATATACATGCCAGAGAAGTCGGCCTGCACCTCAATCGTCTGACCCGGCTTCACCGTAGCGGTAGCCACCGTGATACCAGCCGGCGTGACGACACGCACGTCAGTGGTATAGCTGAGCTGCGACTCGATGTAGATCTTATCCTTCTTAGCGTAGATGTTCAACGTGCCATCGAAGCTGTCCTCTCTCGGATCACCATGCTCTACCTCACCCTTCAACTCGGACTCTTCGTTGCCGAAGACGATAGCACGGGTTCCGCCACTTGCGGGTGAGGTGAAGAACGGACGGAAGGCAACCACTGCTGGTATAACATCGTCGGTCTTCACATAGCTGTTACCCTCGCTATTGAGCAAGAAGGCCACCTGGCCTGTTGCTATCTCAGGATTATTCAGATAGTTCGGCCTGAAGGTGTACTTCTTGCCGTTGACGCTATATGTCTTCTCCACACCAGCCATCTCAGTGTCACTCACATTGATTGTAACCGGCTTTTCATCTGTTGATACTGCAGAGACGAAGGTGATAGTCTGCTTGGTGAGCTGTGCCGGATAGGGCGAAGCGGTGGTGGAGACTACGTATTTGCCACTCAGGTCGAACTCATAATAGGTCACACCCGGCAGACCTAACAAGTACGGTGTACCACCGCTCAAAAGCGCATAGTCATCATAGGTACGCGATGCCTTGTAATACTCCTGATAGGTATCCTTATTATGGTCCAACTGGTTGTGACTGCCCTTGTAATAGTAATCCCAAAGGAAGGTGCTCGTCACCGTCTTATCCATCTTATTACCAGTTTCGCTGTTGGGATAGGTCAGGTTGGCCACGGCAATGGTGGTATTGTTCTCCGTTTTCTCAGAGATGCCTGTAAACTCGCGCAGCCAGTACTCATGACCGATCTTCGTTTGGGTTGCGTTCTTACTCTCATAGCTGCCACTGAAGAAGTGAGTGATCTCACCCTTCTGGTGGGTTGTCACCAACTCGGCCGTGAACGGCAGGCTAATACCCTGCCAGCCCTTCTTACGATCCACGAACTCATTGTCTGCAGGCTGACGCTGGTACCACATGCGCATGTCAGAGGCGAAGGTATAGGCGATCGGCGCATTGAAGTCCTCCTTGTCAACCAGGAAGTGGTTGCGGGTGGCTTTTCCGTTCTCTACCCAGTGACCATGCAAGTTGCTGGGGCTCTGGTAGGCCACAGTGCGATAACCGTCACTGCTCTCCACATAGTCAGGCTCTTTGAGGGACTCACCCACTGCATTGGCCGTCTGCTGGGTGGCTGTAGGTGTCTCGTCTGAGCCTGTACCGCCGCTGGCACCCGTGTAAACCAACAGGTTCTTCGTCAGGTCGGCGTTGGTGAATCCAGTCAGACCGCCATCGTCGAGCAGCGGCGGATAGAACTTATTACTATGAAGTCCAAGTCCATAGCCACCAGCCACATCGCCATTGCTGCCCGTGAAGTCAATGGCCGTCATGCCCTTATAGGCGAGCACATTGTCGTCGCCCTTCTTCGTCTGTGCAAAGACGGCATTCGGATTGAAGTGAGCCACCTTCATCTCACTGCTGCGGAAGTAAGCCGGTGCACGATAGACGCGATTAGCATTGGCATAGCTCGTCGGTACGTCATCGTGCGTACTGCCTTGAATATGTCCGTAGGTCAACCTCTGACCGAAGAACAGGTAGTCGTCAGGCCAGATGGGATAGTACTCACGGTAAATCTTGTTGTTGCCTGACTGATCGGTCACGGTATAGGTGTGCAGACGCTTGTCGTCACTGGTAGGAATGGTACCACCAGCATAGATAAAGTCGCCATCGGCAAAGCGATCCTCCACATATTTAATATGATTATAGCCCGAAGAGCAAAGAGCCTTGTTTTCTGCATAGTGACCTTCCTGCGGTGTATCATTGCCAGACAACCAATACTTATAAGTGGTGGTGGCACCCTCAGGATGAGCATTGTCGTTATAACGCTTATAGAGATAGAAGCCGTTCAGGTCGTAGGCCACCTCACCATTGTAGAAGGCCTGGTCAGACTTAGCAGTAGCTACGCCGTGGTCGCTGGATACAGTCTTATAGCTCTTACCTGTTTGATAATAACTGTTGACAATCTGTTTCGTTGTCGACTCCGAAGCTATCGGATTGCCGAATACAGCATAAGCAGAGCCATTCGGCGTACCCGTGGTGTTGATCCAGCAGTTCTCCACATAGCCGAGGCCTTCATCTGCAATACCTGCACCTGTGAACGATCCGGTGACACCGAGATTATAGACATCGCCACAGAGGTGTGCAAAGAGCGAGTTGTTAAGTCCGGTGATGGTATGGCCGTCGCCGTGCAACGTGCCATCGAAGCACTTGCCGCTGACGCCCTCATCAGCCGAAGTGCTGGGATCATCGCAGACATTGTCAGAGCCTATTGGACTCCATCCAGAGCCGCTATGGTCAATATCGGTGCGCAGGAAGAATGCCAAGTTTCGTGCGGCCCGAACATGGGTGCTGAGTGGCTTATGGCCTGCGAAGTCGCCTTCAGTGATGATACCGTTATTATCAAGTGTCGGATTATCGAGCACACTCAGGTCAAAGAGCTGCTTCAGCAGGTCAAGACCGTTGGCAGACTCTGCTGTCTCATGACCCTGATTATCAACTTTCTTGTAGTCGTTGATATAGATCTTCGCCTCCTTCACGTTAGGATCGTCCACGTAGTAGTGGTGCTCCTTGGCCTCCATCACCTTCTTCAGGTCGTGGTAGTTGGCCACACTCACGGGCACGTGGTTCGAGTAGGTCTTACCCAAGTAGGTCTTGGCATAATAGGCCAGGAGGTGACCGTTCTGATACAGATAGAGCGGGTCGGCATCATCGCCATCAAGCGTAAACTCGATGCCGTTGGTATGGCTTTCAGCATCGCGAGGGCTCTCGAACAGTTCCCATCCGTAGTCCGTCACCTCGTAGGCACCCTCCGACACACGGGGTGGGATCATGCTGATGAAGTCACCAGGAAGCACAATCTGCGGAGCCTTGATATCCTCAATGGTAGGCACGCCGCTCTTGAAGTTGATGTGGATGTTCACCACATGGCGCTCACTCACTGGCGTGGCATTACCTTCGGTATCGCTCTCCTCGTAGTTATACTCATAGATGACGGTGATGATCTTTTCGGTCGAGAGGTCGAAAATATCACTCTCACGGCTGACATATAATGTCGAGGTCTCTGTCGGAGAGATTCCGTGGATGGTGAAGTTCTTCTGGTTGTTCGTCAGAGAGTTATAGCCTGTGTAACCTTCTGTTGTTGAAGCACCTTCGATGACAGCACCCAAAGGCACAGAGGCACCTTTTGCATAAGTGCCTGTAACACCATAGACGCTCTTCACCGGATGTCCTTCATCGGTACTCGGAATTGTATAGGCTTCGCGGCAATAATAATATGGGCCTTGATCGTTGAATACCAGTTCTGTGACATAACGTTGATAACTTTCGCTCAAACCGGTGTATTCTGAAGCAGTCAGAGTCTGACCGACGGCGTAGGGCGAATTGCCAATCAGGATGGGCGTGTTGACGACATAGGCCTTATATTCACTACTATTATTACTCACTTTCGTCGGCGTGATGGGCGTATAGTGTCGCTGTTCGTTGACCAATCGCTCGTACTCAGTGCGGCTCAGTTCCGTTCCATTGGTGGCTGTTGCCCCAGACTCATTATCTGTGATATACGGCAGCGAGGTAGTACCATTATAGGTAGCAGTATAGTCCACAGGTGTGGAAACTGAATAGCCTGCAGGATTCGTCTTGGCCTGATCCTCGTTGGTTCCGTCATACTGATACTTCTTTCCTTCCACTCCACTGTAATCCTGGTCAATGAGCAGGTCGAGGGCATCGTAGTTGAAGATGAACTTGCTGCGGTCATCCTCCGACATGGAACTCCAGGCCTCCAGGCCACGGTAGTTCTTGCCGCTCTCGTAGTAGTTGCCACCATAGAGGTTTCCATTTTCATCATTGGTACAGATATAGGCGGGCACGACCTTGTCTTTTATCTCTGCTGCCAAGGCTGGATTGTCAGTTATATACTTATTATAATATGCATTATACTCCGACTCAGTCATACGCGTGTCGAGGTAGATATACTCTGACGAGCCCAATGAGATGGTGCTGGTACAAATATAGGCTCTTTCTACGCTACCAGAGTGACTCGTTGCATACGAATCCGGTACGGCAGCACCAGGATTGAGGTGACGCGTTCCGCCAGAAACTACCTGTTCAGTAATCTGCTTGGTCACCAGATAGGCATCACCAAACACTGCCTGACCAGTAGTCGGCTTATTGGGAATGGCTTGATAGGTATCATAGACATCCTTCGAAATCAGGTCGCCCACCTTATAGTTACGCTGTCCAAGCACGGCTCCTGCAGAACCTTTAAGGCGGTAGGTCGGACCATCTTCATATTTATTCTTGTCATCATTCGATTTTTCCTTATAGGCTGCAAGCGTGATCTTACTGCCATCGGTATCAAGCTTGGGTGTGTACCAAGTGTCCCACCCTGTAGGATTGTTCACCTTGTATGCCAGGATATAACCCGTGTTATGGCGCAGATTGTTCGACTCACGGAACACGAAGTCGAAGGCCTTCCAGACAATATTATCATTGTCATCCTTGACGACGACAGGATTACCGTCCTTGTCTTTCGTCGCCTTCTGGACAGCCGGTACAGTCTGGCCATCAATGTCATGCTCCTGTGCAGCAGCCATCAATGATTCATATTCATCAGGCAGCATCACGTAGCCCGATGGATAATAGGTGTCGCCGATCTTACAGCTGTCGTTGGTGACGTAGGTCTTCTCCACAAACAGTTCCTTCTCGGTGTTACTCAGCAGGCTCCAGTCCCAATAACTGATGGGGTCGTTCTTAAAGTACTCAATATCATTGATGTTCACCTTCTTGTCATACCCCAACGGCACACCCGGCGAAGAATAGAAGGCATAGCGGTTGGGCATGACGTCCAGCAGCTTCATGGTGCCGTGCGAGGCAGCCGTAATGGTCAGCGGGATGTCTACGGACTCACTGTAGGCATTGGGAGCGCCGGTGTAGGCCGAGATATACTGGTCGTAGACGTAGACCTGTCCCTTGATGTACCAGTAGTGGGCAGGCACGGCGTCGGTACCACTGTATTTACCACTGATATTATAGCAGTCGTCGATGATGGTCTGCGTACTGTGTACGAAGTTACCGGAGGTCTCCCATTCCTTCATATCATCCTGGTCGTAAGTGTAGTCCTTACGGGTGATGGCATCCGCGTTCAGTTCTGTCAGCGTGGCGTGATTCTTTTTAAGATAAGTAGGCTTACCATGTTCATTCTTGGCATAGACGAAGCCACCGCCGATACCCGTCTGCACGTTAATCAAGTCGAGTTCAATGACACCGGTGATGTAACCCCAGTCCTTTTCATAGAGTCCCAAGTCTGTACCTTGTTTCTTCTCAGTAGTCAGTTCCAGATAAACACCCGAAGCGAGGGCCACCTTGTTCAGACTCGTACCGTTGTTGCGTTTGCGGTCCTTGATATGCGTTGATTTCCACCCGTAGTAGGTTTTCTCAGCTTCTGTTTTGGGTTGATAATTATCGTTGGTGTTACTGGTCCTACGCGTGTCTTCATTCTCTCTGAAATGCACATCACTGGTCAGGGCACCTAAGTAGTTCACAATGTTATAGATGCCGAAGTAGTTACCGTGGATGGCCTTGTCCAGGTATTTATAATTATCGGGATCCTCGTCTTCTGCATCTCCTCTGCTTCCTGAGGTCTTTAATGTCAGATCAGCCGGGATGACCGAGTGTTGCTGGTTAAGCGACACCTCACGCACACGGTTGATGGTGTAGTTGGTGAAGTCGGCCACTTCCGGCACACGGTCCTGAGCGCCTCGCATCACCATACGGCTACCGAAGACGCCGCAGAAGTCGGCACGCTGGATACTGTTCATCAGACGACCGGCATAGATGGGCAGTACACCGCTTTCCTCCCAGAAATCGGCCTTGGGCACCCATTTGCCTCCCTCTTGTTTAAGGACAGCTGTTCCACCTTGCTCTTCAGGGGGAACACGGTTGCCTGTTTCTTCATCCACCCTTACAGGCGTACCGTCATTTTCCAAGAACAGCACCAACAGGTCATCGGCATTGATCGTCGAAGCCTTGGTGGTGACATTATTTTCTTCCTTGCTGGGGTTATAGCGTGTGCCATCCTTGTCGGTACAGGCCTTCAAGCATTTGTATTTCAACTCATAGTAGGCTGCCTCGCGATCGGGCAGGGCCTTGTAGGTATCAATATCGATCTCCGGGTCAATAGAATAATAGTCGGTGCCATAGTTCGTAATGTTCAGACCACGATAGCCGTCGACCAAGGTGAGGTTACCATCGCCGTAGAGACCACCGATATGATGGGTGCCCAAGGTGATAAGGTCGCGGTGGTAGACGTCATGGATGGAGGCGGTGGCGTTGCCATAGACGGTGACGGTGTTGGCATTGACAATAGAGCCCTGTACCGTGTTACCACCGGCAAACACTGCGTTGTGGATGATGATGCCTGTATCATCCAAGCAATTCCACCTGGCAGCATCATCCTTCTTGTTCCCAAGGGTGTTCAGGTCATCGATGGGAACGTATTGGCCAACAGCATAAGAGTGACCGTTAATACTGACATTCACGTCCTCGTCTGAATCATTCTTTGTTTGACGGATAACCTTTGTATAAGGTTCAACCAGCACCTTACAGTCTTCGGTAAGAACTTTCTCACCACTCACGACAACATCCTGGCCGTTTTCATTTTTATAATAGTAGCCTTCATTAGCGTCATCAAAGCGGTTGCCAGCCTTTTTGCCATAACACATCTTACCGGACTCGTTTTCGTAGGCACTGTAGACGAAACCATAATCGCCGCCACCGAACACGTTGCCGGAGTTCTCGGCCAGGCCACTCTCAGTTCCGATTTCTCCTCCGTGGACATGTACCATCGTCTGGCCAAAGACATAACCCTTAGCACTGCGGTCCATGGTTTGCTGTTCCTCTTTGGTCATATAACCTTCCGAATTCCAGTTGTCGTGACCACGACCGCCACCGAACACGTTTCGCAGCACATGACCGCCGTACATCTCAAGACGGGTGGTGCCTGGCTTGTAGATGATGGCTGAGCCGTTCTTGAGCGCACCGTCGCTGGGCGCACCCGTTTTCATCGTGCCGCGGCCAATGGGACCAATCTCGCCACCACCATAAAGACAGCCACGCACCGTACCACCATACATCTCGATGTTAGAATGGTCGACATAACTGTTGGCCACATAACCGCCACCGAACACATTGCCACTCTTATCCAACTTGTTATCACCTGGCTCTTGGTCGTCCAGCTCGGCTACGTATTCATTATTCTTATATCGGTAGCCGATATGACCGTTGTTGACATAGACCATGGCAGTACCGAAGATGCCACCACCCTCGCCACCGCCATAGACGTTACGTAGGATGGCAGGATCACCGCTGAGGAAGTTTCCATCGCCCAAGTCGCCAATGACCACATGCGACTCGCCATTGATATCGGTAGCATTGTTGGCAACAGCGCTGATCGGTCCGTTGTGATAGCCCACGCTACCACGCCAGCCACCGCCATAGACGTTACGCACCATGCCGCCCTTGATATAGGCATTGGCACTGGCCGTAAAGCCGTTCAGGTTTTCGTCACTAACAGCACCTACGCCAAAGAGGTCACACACACCACCGGCCGTTCCTGCTGCATAGATATCTTTATTGACAGTACCGCCGAGCAGGGTAATGTAAGTCGTGCCATAAACATCACCGGTCTGGTCTTTTTTCACATCTCCCAATCCACCGCCGTATGCATAGTTGACCACGGTGGCCCCTTGGTTGATGATGACGTTGGTGTTGTATTTCTTTCCCGCCAGCAGGGATGCCGTCTTATCGTCCAACTCGGGTCTTGCGCTGACTCTGCTGAGGTTGGTGGCGGCGTTGCCGATATAATTGTTGAAGCCATCATTAGGCTCATAATAATCGCCGATTACCCACGCAGCCTTCCAGTCCTTGGCCCATTCTTCTTCATAGGCAGCCTTTATTTTCTTGACGGTTTGCCCTTCGACTACTACGTCTTCCCATCGATCTGCGTTCTTCCAATCGGAATCAACTTCCCGAATCCGATCTGATGGTCCGTCTTTAAACATCTGCATATACTGCTGCACGCTCGCCGCATTGAGCACATGTCCCATCTGGCCACCGCCATAGGCCTCGTAGACCTTGGCACCGTCCATGAGGTTCACCTCGGTGTATTCCGACCAGGAGTCCTCACCCTTGCCTGCTCCATACACCGTGGCATTCGTCATCAGGACATCCCCCTTACTCATGCCTGTGATCTCATCATTATACTGGATCACTTTCTCCTGAACGACAGGCACGTCGATATTCACCCTGGCATAGAGGGTGCGCCGTTCATTGTTGTTACCACCATAAATGGCTCCATTGAACAACGAAACGCTTTCGGGATTGCCCGGATCGGCATTGGCATAGTTCACGTTTCCAGGGTCATAGATCAGGGTCGCCGTACTGCTGTGGTAGTTCACATTCGACTCGTAGACATCACAGGGCGGCAGGATCTGTGTGCCGTAGGCACCGCCGAAGATACTGCCAATCTTGATGGTTGACCCTTGGGGCACATTCAATACCGTACGACGGGTAACGCCCTCGTTATAGGAGCCACCATAGGCGGCACCGATCTGTCCGCGCAGCAAATCAACAATGGCAGAGGCCTGGTCGAGATTGAAATCTTCGGCAAACGTCTCATCCGGAGTAAAGCCCATGCCCAAACCATTGTTGTTGCCACCTCCGAACACCTCGGTGTTTAAGTAGTAGGTCTTCGTGTCGGCAATATCCACCAGCACATAGCTACGGTCCTGCATCTTGTCGCCGCCGTGGAATCCCGGGTAGCCCTCACCGGCACCGAACACCTTCTCTACATGATTATTGTTATTGTCGTCAGGACGGAAGTTAACGAAGGCGTTACCCAATTTGGGGAAAGAATAACCTTTGGCAGAGGTGAACTCATGATCATAGTCATAGTCTCCGAAACAACCTCCATGGATATAATTCATACGTCCCCGTCGATACTCCACGTATGCATTGGCCTTCAGCACGTCCTTGACTTCGTCATTATTAGCGTCGGTGGCGTGGACCATGGAAAGGGTTTCTTCGCTACTTACCCGGTTACTGAAGTCGGCACTGCCCTTGATCTCACCGCCCAAATCGTTACCGCCATAGATATGGTCACGAAGGTAGGGGAAACCGCTCTGACCCACGTAGGTCTCCGTGTGTCCGAGGATGTCGGCATTACAGGAGCCTGCAAAGGAATTAAAGAGACGACCATTATCGAGATTCACATGTGTATTACCAACAATCAGTCCATTGTTACCGCCACCGTAGATAAACTCCACGTCGGCCATCTCCTCCGAAGAGTCGTTGGCACGCGATACACCTTCACGTCCACAGTTGAGGTTCACGTAGGTGCTGTACTTATCATTGGGTTCGGTGGGATATATATATTTGCCGCCTTCATAGACATTCGTCGCTGTATTCAATGTACCTTCTTGCCATTGACCCTTGCCGATGACACCATTCTCGCTACCGCCAAAGACTTGGAAAGTATAACCTTTTTTAATGTTCACGGTGGCACTGCCCCAGATCTCGGTCTCGGCACCCTTACCGCCACCATACACAGACAGGGCTTCGCCTAACACATCCATGCCCTGTTCGTTGAGGATGACACCCGACTTGCGAGCTGTGATGTTATAGCTCTCGCGGTCGTAGAGGATATCGTCGCCCTCTTCCTCTCCTTCAAAGGCATCGAAGATGTCGTGTCGGTTGAGCAATGAGGTATTGAGGTTGATGATCACATTGCCGTTCACATGACCGCTCTCGCAGCAACCACCATAGATATTTCCACCCACAAGGCGACGGCTTATATCGGTGCTCTCAGCATTTCCTGTTGACAGTATCACCTCTGGCAGATTAGTATCGGTTGAGATGTCCGATTCAAGGGTTTCGGGAACGTATTTGCCGTCAGTGTTCAAATTGTATGTATTCCACTCCAGACCCGTCTTGGTGCTGTTCAGTCGCATGGGCAGAAGCCTGATCCTGGAGAGATCCATCTTGACACGATCCTTGATCTTGCCATTTTTATCCACATAGCCGTTATCCTGTTCGCTGGCAGAGCCTAAGATGCCTCCCTCGTAACGGGCATTGTATTCCGATTTGGGGATATTAGCATTATTACAGCCTGCCACCAACTTATTATATATATAAATAGGTGCAACAGGATCAATATCAATGCGGCCACTATAAGTCATACTGCCACGGTTAGAACCGTAGAAGAGCGAACCGACATAAGAGGTATAGGGTTCGTAGTCGAAACGGTCACCTTTAGCTTTTTCTTCCACAATCAGTCGGGGAACCTGACTCAAGGCCACACCTGCCATATAAGTAGCCATATCGGTAGATTTAGTCAAATCCATAGAACTGAATTTAGAATGATTCGTCGCGATGTCTGTTCGTACAAAGGTCCGTAATACGCCTTCTACTTTGGTAAGATGACCTTCTGTTTCCTCTTGTGTATTGGTGGATACCATATTCTCTCCATTATTGCCTAAGAAAACATTATCGGCAATCACGTACGAACCGATTTTCAGTTCTGTCAACGGATAGTTTGGCAGGTTTTTATGACTTTCATCCGTCTTCAGCGTAGCACAGTTACCACCTACGTAAATAGAGCCGCCAATAACGGTTTTCTTCTCAGCGGTTCCTCTCACCTGAATGGATACCTGCTCAGCGTTGGGACGTATATCGAGTAGAGCCTCTGCAGCAGTTGCTCCCTCTTTATCGTAATAAAGGTCGCCATAATAGTCGCTATTTCTAAGATTCGAGTTGTCTGTATAAGGATAAGAACCGTTACCGCCGCCATACACATCGCCGCGGACGCTGGTTTGTATACCTACGGCATTGCCAAAATAGACCTTACCTCTCACATCGTTTCCACCATACACGTTATTGACATCACCACCCGCCACGATGACACGGGCTGCCAGGTTATCCGGGAACGCGTAGCCACCGATGGTTTCTGAGACACTCTCAACATCTACATAAGTGGTACCATTCCACCGCATAGGACGCACATCGGCCATACGGCAGCCGCCGTACAGGTTGTCTACCACGAGGGTTGAGGTAGCTGGTATTTCCAGGAAAATGCCCTTTTCGTAAATCATACGGCCACGGTTGCCGCCACTATAGAGGTTACGGATCTTACCGTCCTGCAGATGCCATGTGGGACGGATGGCCATATCAGCCTTGTTGTTGCCACCGAAGAAGCTACCGATCTGGAACTCACCACTGCTGGGGTAAGAGAAACCTAAGTTGATACCCATATCCTTAAAACGGCCATTCGTCAGGATATTGAAACAGCCTTCCGTATCTTCAGCAACTTCAATACCGTCACTATCTACGAATATATTATTCACCACCTTACTGGGGTTATCAACATGAATGACCGTTTTCTCCTCAATAGTGGCATTGTTGCCACCACCGTATGCATAGACAATAGAGCCGCCCTGTACATCGAGGTAAGTCTTTTGCAGCACAGGTTTGTTGAAACGTGTTTTACTTATGGCAATGATCTGATCACCACTCATCACGATATAATTATCATTCTGGTCTTTCAGGGGTGTGCCATCTTCGTCTGTGTAAGTAAAATCACCATTGCCGCCAGCAAAGACCTGGCCAATATAAATCTTCTTGGCATCGGGCATCTCTTCACCTTCCTTGATCTCGACGTTGCCAATGGTTGTGTTTTCCTTGGCAACCTTGGTACTCAGGTGTATGTAGGTATTCCAGGTGAGGTCAACGCCGTCTGTGTTGCCTGCTATCTCAGTGGGCAGCGTCTTCCTCTCACCTTCAGGAAGTTTAGCGTTCAAGGTTTCTATCGTGCCGATGGTACCGGAAATGTCGTTTCCGCCATAGACCTGATTGATGACGATATAGCCAGAGGCATGTTCTCCATCAATGTTCACGTAAGCGTTACCTCCCACGTTAGCCATACGGGCACCACCGAACACCTTACCCAATGGATCCGCCAGCGGATTTTGGTCATCAGGATCCTCCTCAGAGTTTTCTGGCCGCACACCGATATTTCCTTCATACACGGTGACCGAGGTGCTGCCCTTTACCTCACCCTGATTGCCACCGCCATACACGTTACCACCAATCTTAATCTGAGCAGAGACATTGAACATTGAACATGGAGCATTGAGGATTACTGCCAACAGCAGCAATCGCATCCATGTCGTCCGTGTCATTGTTCTATATCTCATTTCAATATTCAATATTCAATGTTCAATCTTCAATTCTCCACTTGAAACGTCGGGTTATCCAAGTCGGGTTCTGACAAGACATAAATGTAGGTTGGCTCCACTGTGATATTCACATAATGGATCTGTCCCGCCGACATATCCATCTGAAGCGCGATGGCATTACTTGCGGTCACACCCTGACGGATCATGTTGCCATTGGTGTCATAGACATCGTATGTGGTCTCCAAGACAAATTTCTTGTTATTCGACGGGCAGAAGCAAGCCAGGAACTTCTGGTCAACATCGGTCAGTTCCTTTTCACCCTCATAGAGGACTGCCTCCTTAGGATCAGTACCCTTCTTATCTTCCTGAATGACGACTGAAATGGGGCTTGCATTCTCGGTGTTAGCCTGAATGGTCACTGTGGCATTGACCGTCTTCACCACTTCGTTGTCACCGTCCTTGGGGGTGAGCTGGATCTTTTTCACCTTGATGCGTCGCAGTTCGCTGTATTTCTCACCCAGACGCATATTGAACTGGATACCAGAATAAAGGTGATCCACAAGCAGGAACAGTTTGTCGCCGTCACTCGTTTGATAGCCAAACTTTCCCAGATAGGTGGACATGTCGGGAACATCAGTATCATAGCCTTTAGCCCCCACGATGACGCAGATGTCGTCGGGAACGACAGAATTGAGGCCGTTGAGTTTGAGGACGGCACCTTCTGAATAGTCATTATTATATGGTTCAATGGTGACGCCACTCCCAGTAACACCCTTCGGCATGAAGCCGTAAAGGTAGTACTGCCCGTCCTTCAGAGCCACTTTCGAAACCCACGTATGTTCATTTTCTGACAGTTGTTGGTAGGTGAAATCACTGGCCACATATTGGGACGATTTTCCTTGGGAGGTTTCTTCCGTAGAGGTCAGATACGTCTGTATCTGCATGATGGGAGTCAAAGAGGTGGCGTGATTGTATGCTTCGAAATCCGCAGGAAGATCGCCTGAAGCGCGGGTTGACATAAATTGATGAGTACCGAACGACAGGTGCAGTTCGCGCATGTTCTGCTGCTCCGGCTGATCAGGCTTTCCTGGTTGCTCTGGCTTCTCTGGCAGTCCCGTGTCATCGGCAGAATCACTGGAACAACTGCCCAGCGTGAGCATCAAGCCTAAGCAAAGCATTATACCTATTATATATATATATAGCGTTCTCATCATCACTCTACCAATTATAAACAATTACGTCATCTTGTTCATTATCGGGCGTCCAATTCTTCATACCGATATCCGTCACGACATGCACATGAATCTTAGCACCCATATAAAAGATATAAACAATCCAGGAATGGTTGCGCAGGAAGTCACCCGGCGCGGCCATGGAGAAGTCTATACTTTCAGAATGGTTGTTTCCACCTTCACTATAGGTATATGTAATAGTGCCTGTCAGCTGCTTGTCGCTTTCACGCAAGTATGTCAGACCTATCTGTTTCAGATTTCCTGCGGCGACTGCAGCATTTATCATATCCTCATAATCCTGAGCCTTCTGCGTCTCATATTGATAAATCATCGGATCAGCAACAGACGGGATTCCATCCGTAACTTCGTCAGTTTTCGGAAAGAGTTTGTTACTTTCATCGACAAAGGTAAGAGCATCAGACGTATATCTGGAATAAGCTGTAGTTCCTGGCATAAGGGATGTTTGTTCAGGAATCTGGTTACCACTCAATGTAATACCGTCGATGCTTACTAAATCTCTTTCCGAAGTGTTGTTCTTATTCTGGCACAGCACAAAGCGGAGTTTCGACACGGCACGGGTAAGCCGCAGGATCGTCATCTGGTCTTGAGAGCCAATGCGCAGAGCCGGGAATGAACCCGTAATGGGCTGATTCTTTGCCACAGCAGACATGGGAAGGCCATTTGTTGCTATACGCCCTTCAGGAAGTATTAAATCGCCTTGACCATAGCAATTTGTCGTGCCGAAATAACCTGTACCTATTTGGGCGGCATCAAGGTCTGCCCGAGTTGTGTTTTTGTCGAAAGACAGTCCGCAACTCGCCTCGTTTGCCACCACATAGACATCAACATCCTCGGGGGCATTGGCAAACGCCTTGTCCACCAACATCCGATACTTCTCCTGTCCGGCTGAACCGTTAAGATAGGTAGGATTCGTCACCGAGAGATGCCCCACCAAGGCACCACTGCCACTCTTAAACACCCAGATCTGGAGCGTGTTTACTTTCTTTTCCGCATCCGATGGCGATACCTCGCCGACATCACCACGGGTGACGATTGGACGGCCAGGGGCATAGACATAGATGTCGAGGTAGCAGTCGTCGGGACTGCCATTGTCCTCGTCGCTACTCTGGCATGCTATCAGGAGCATCGCCATCAGCAGGAGCATCCATCGGTCTATGTACTTAATCATATTTCACTTTTTCACCTTTTCACCTTTTCACTTTTTCACCTTTATAACGGTACATTCGTTGGTGTGGACAGCACCCAGTTGGGAACCAGCTTGATGCCAATCTCCAGTCGGGGATCGAGCAGGTCGGGCAGATAGGTATAAGCCTGTTTGAGACTGCTGATACGCACCGTTCCCTGGGTGGTATAGTTCTTCGTAAAGACACGTTTCAACCAGTCATTCGTTTGTCCGGTAGGCACTTTGATGTCTCCTACCAGATAGAACTTCGTGCCGGCGAATACGATACCGTCGCAACCTGTGAAGTCCTCGCCGCTGTTGTTCTCAAACTCTAAGGCAAAGCGCACGTTTTCTCCGTCTCTGGTCTGAAACACCAGCGTATTGGTGTAATCATCCGGTGTATCCGTTGTCGGATAGTCTGTGATGGCATCTCCCATGGATATGCCCGCAGGTATCTGATTGTCGTAAATGATCAGCTCGTTATTGTCATTCTTGGCTGTGAAGTCGAACGTCTGGGCATGCTGCCCGCTGACAATGACAGCGGTCAGGGGGAAGGTGCCATCCTTTGCAGGTGTTTCTCCTGATGCAGCCTTACTCCCAGAGAGCGGGATGGTCTTGGAGGGTACTCCAGCATCCTTCAGGGTAGTGCCGAGCACCAGTCCTATCTGCAGACAACCAACGGCGTATGACAGCGGATTCTTGATGGCCACCGATCTGACGTTTACATCCATCACACCATTGTCTTTCTCGTATTTTTCCAACACTTTCGACCAATCCTTTATAGTATAATTATCCTTCTGGTTGCTGGTAGAAGTCTTGATACGACTGTTGGCATAATACCAGAGTTCTGCCGGATAAGCAAAACGGTTCAGACTGTTGATATTCACCTCCGTCGTAGTCACTGTCTGCGGCACAAAACGGTAGACATTTTCTCCTTCTGGTTTCTGCCATGCCACCACAGTGGCACCGTCGGGGAGATTGATGGAGGAAGGATAGCCGCTGAGGTCTTCGGTGTTCTCCGGGAGCGTAACGCCATTCGACTCAGCCCAAGCTTTAAGCCTTGCCACATTCGTGCTGGAGCAGGCCACAGGATGGCCACTGTTAATGAACTGAAGGAAGAAATCCTGGTTAGCTTCTGGTATAGCATTGGCAATAGCCGTCAGATAAGCAGCTATCTTCGAAGCCTTATCGCCTTCTGTGACAGCCACACCGTTATGGATCACTTCCGGCGCAAAAGAGATGCCTGAAGTGTTTGGTTTGCCATCAAGGTTGGTTGCTACCATAGAACCGTTCACGAATTTGTCTTCACTCTCTTCTTTAGCTCTCGCATAGCACAAGAACGAGGCCGTACCAATTCGTAAGTCAAGGGCCTGATTGTCCAAATAATGGCGGGTGCCCTGCTCTACCGGATACAGAGTGAACACACTGCCGGACAATGGTGTCTTGTCAGAGCCAATAAGACCCTCAATATCGAATGGGAACAGATAAAAGTCCTGGATACCGCGGAAGTTGTTGTCTTGCTGGGTCACGGCATCAGACATACGGGTACCGCTTCTGAGGACTGACACGTCGAAAGCCAGACTGACATTATTGGTTTCCTGAGTGTTATCCGACAGGTCTTCGTCGATGAGCGAACACGAGCCAAATGCCTGCGCCATCAGCACAAGCATCAACAGCATGTATCGTGTCCACTTCTTCATCATATCTCAGGATTATAAGTATTACCCTCCTTCCAGTCGAGCGTGACACTCACACCCACCTCCGGATTTTCGGTCTTCAAACGACCGTCTTCACACATCTCACATCTGAGGATCTTCACTTTTCCGGCCCCAACAGCTTCTTTCACAGAGAGGATGGTCTCTGTGATGGTGTTCCCAGCACGAGTACCAATGGTCTTCGATGATGGTGCGTAGACATGGAACTCCCAAAGCGTCTCATCCTCACGCTGCGGCACGGACGGGTCGCGGGAGGGGAAGTTCACTGAACAGAAAGCCACCTCACCGCCACCGGGATCCAACATTTTGGTACGCACCACGGTAGGACGACTGGTATAAGTGTAGGCACTGTCACAGATGTTGAAGTCCTTGGCAAAGCCTGTGGAATATACCTTCACCTGGCTGGCGTCATGCCCATGGGTGTCGATGATCAGACCGACCGCACAGTTGGCCATATAAAGTCGGACGTTGAAGTTCTGGTTCACGCCCTCGAGCACCCTCATCGGCAGGCGAGCCGTGAAGAGTCCCGTCTCATGCGAGTCGATGGTATCCGCTTCCACCTGATGAAGCATCGAGGGATGGCAGTGCTCATCATTGACGAGACCCACCAGATGGTTATCCACAAGATTCGCCGCAGCCAGATGCATATAATCGCGCATCGGCAGGTTCAGAGTATAACTGACCTGATTGGCATCGACGATATGCTTCTCATGCCGCAAACGGATGGAGTCACCTACCACATCATAGAAGGAGAGATCCACGTCGTGGGCAAAGTCCGAGAAGATATCTTTCAGATAATCCCTCAGGGCGTAGAAGATCTGACTGTTGATATCTGTTCCCAGCTGGGTATGCAGTTCGGCAGTGAGGGTCGTCTCGAGTTGCAGCTCATAGTTGATCTCCGACTGAAGGCCGCAATCGCTCTGATCCTCGTCGATCATAGAACATCCTGCGAGGACAGCCACGAAGGCCACCCCCGCTATCAGATGATATATGATTCTACCGCGTCTCAACTTCTCAACCTAATTTTCTTATACGCTCAGAATAAGATTAGATGTTCACGTTAAATGTCAAGCCAGACTCCCATGTCAAATTGACCGAGAGACCAAGTTCCAATTGTGGTGTCTGCAAATCAGGCAGGACATTATAGGCGTCACCGAGTCCTTGGTCTTTATTTGGATTTGTATCCGCATTGTATTCATTGCTTTGAATCGTCAGATTCACTTTTGTGATATAATCCTGCAAGAAAACCTTTGTGATTCCGCCGCCATCGGGTTGTGTACCGTTTGCAATTGTTAATGTACCAACCAGATAGAACTTACCATTTATTGGAATAACGCCATTTCTCCCCTTGAATTCTTTATTTGTGTTATTGGTCAGTTCAATGGCAATCTGGACATTGTCATTGTCCGTCTCAAAGACAAGCGTATGGTTTTTACCTCCTGTATCGTCAGTTTTAGCTTTAATTCCATCCAATTTCTTATCATAAATTGTATAATAGTCTGTTCCTGTTGGTTTAAATTCAAAATCAACATTCTTTTGACTACCGATTAGAACAGCAGAAACGGGGAAACCAGCAGCATCCGGTGTTACCTCCTGTCCATCACGGTCATACAACGTTGCAGCAGTCTTTACTGTCAGATCCATTCGTCCTACAGCATATTGCACTTGATCAACAAGGGCGACAGAGCGCGTTGATCCATCTACAGCACCTGCAGAATACAGGTCTGTAGTAATTGCACTCCATGAAGTTTTATTAGAATAATTGGACGACTGCTCTGAAGTAGACACTTTTACCAAGCTATTTGCCCTGTAATAAAGTGATGGCGGATAAACATAACTTGTCAAAGAAGCAGTATTACCGCCTGCATTTGAAGTTAATGCAGGACTTGCAGTATTACCATCCCAGGTAATGGAAGCTGCACCATCAGGGAGATTGATGTTAGCAGGATAGCCAGCATAATTATCTATAAGAGTTAACGTTCCACTACTTTCTGTCACATACGTTGTGTTGTCTATCGCAGAGATGATACTATTTTTTAATGAGGTAATAGTTTCATCCGTAGTTACATAAGCTACCACCTTGTTCCGCAGCCTTTGTACGGCATCTAAGATGGTCGCAGAAGATCCTCCCTTTAAGGTTTTAAAATCATTTATGTAGTTACCCAAGGTATAATCACCCGAGGCATCTACAGCAGCAATCGCCGAAATATAGGTACATAATCCTGTAGCCTTAGCGTCAGCAGTCGTACTTGCATGAATCTGTTGCAATGAGAATGTAAAAGAACCCGGATTACCTGTTAAAGTCGGAAGAGAGATTTGACCATTCGTAAATTTCTCATCTACTGTGATACTATTCGCATTAGCATAATTTGCTTTTGCTTCTCCATAAAATAAAAAAGCACCTGTACCGACTTTTAAAGCTACGTTACTATATACTTTTGAATTATTACTGCCAAGGGTTTCAATGGTCGTTTCAGGCAATTCAATATTATCACCCAAACGAGTAGATGATGACGTGGCAGTTGTACTGAATGGAATAAGCACGACATTTTGAATACCTCGGAACGTAGGCTCTGCTTGTCCCTGAACTATTTCTTCTGACATACGGGTATTACCAGCGGCATTACTAGGAATAGAGATTGCAAATTGAGTCTTCACCGTGTTCGTCTCCGGGTTATAATTCGGATTGTCCACGATCTCATCACTTGATGAGCAGGCAGTGAATCCTGCCGCGCCCACGAATGCTATCGCACTCATCAAGGCATAAACATAACTCTTTTTCATACTTTCGAAAGTTTTTATTTATTATTAATATTTTGTTTCACTTAATTGATTTCACTTTATTCTTTTTGCCAAATTCTTTGGGCTTTGAGCAAATGCAGTCCAAATTACTGTAGCCATAGAAAACTCTCTTGATTCTTGAGCAGTCAAAACGTTACCTTTCCTAATATCTTCTTCAGAAGCCTCGATACGAGCATACAATTCATCGAGTGTATAAGGTTTTAATGTCATAGCCATCGGCTCTGAGACCTTATTGCCTTTATTCTTGTTACTATCCATATTCTAATCAATTGATTATATACACAACATTAATGCCTAACTGGGGCAGGAGGAAGATGCGGTCGCCCTTGCCATAATAGGTGCCGCAGTGATCGCAGTCGTACTCCTTGAACCAGGCATAGCCGACGGCAACACCAGCCTCGGCCTCGATACGCCAATGGCGAGCCAGGATCCAGGAGTAACCGTATTTGCCACCGAGGGCCACAAGGTCGCCCTGCAGCCGACGGTCCTTCACACTCTTATAGAGGCCAAAGGGGAACTTGACGTTACCCACATTGTAATGACTGTAGATGAGGTCGCCCTCGAAATAGCCCTTATGGAAAAGGGAATCGCGATATTTTCGCGCGCGTAAAGAAAAAAGAGCATGACGCCACTTCTTATTTTCTGTCTTGTCGATGTCCCATGCATTGATGCCCACCAACAGACCAACTGTCCAAGCTGAATCCACCCGGACATCGACGCCAAGGTTTGGCGACAGTGTCGCATCGTAAAGCAAATTGGTACGCAACGCCATTCTAGGCTGTTTAGTTTCTTCACCTAGAGGTGACTGGGCCAGAGCAACCTGTTGCGCTGTAAAAGTCAATAGCAAAGCTATTGTCCATACGCGCCAAAATGCAATATGTCGTATATTTTGTTTCATAACCATATTGCAAAATTAAGGATTTTATATCAAACTACAAAGGGATTCACCGATATATTGCCTATATTTAACACAAATTAAACAAATATATGTAAAAACAAGGCAAAATATACTAAGTATATGGAGAAAAGCTTCTTAAAAAGTGGGGCGAAGCCATTTACCCCCCCTTAAATTTATTAATATTAACAGTAGGTGTTTGAGGCCGATCAGACCACCCCTAACCCCTCCTACTCAGGAGGGGAAACAAATACCTTGTTAAACCATATTACTAAGAAAGGGAAATAATTTTACTTTTTTAGTTTGAAGGAATTCTCGATGCTGGAGAGCTCAGCCTGGAAAGCCAGATCCACTTTCAGGCGCTGCTCGATGGCGTTGCAGCTGTGGATGACCGTCGAGTGATCGCGGTTGCCGATGAGTTGTCCGATGCGACCAGCAGGCATCTTCGTATATTTCTGAGCCAGATACATCGACACCTGACGCACCTGTACGTAGTCGCGCTTGCGGCTCTTGCTGAACACCTGACGCTGCTCGACATTGTAGTGGCGACATACCTTCTCGAGAATCTCGTCGATGGTGAGCGGATGGTTGTCCACCTTGACAGCACGCTTGATGATACGCTCGGCCAGACGCATGTCCACATTCGTATTATAGACGATGGAATAGGCCATCAGCGAGTTCACCACGCCCTCCAGGTCGCGCACGCTGCCATTGGCCGTCTCAGCAATGTACTGGATGACGTCGGCAGGGATCTTCAGACCGTCGCGACGGCACTTGGCATTGAGGATGTCAATACACAATTGCACGTTGGGTTTCTCCAGTTCGGCAATCAGTCCACAGGCAAAGCGGGTAAGCAGACGGTCCTTCATGCCCTGGAGGTCCACAGGGGGTCTGTCGGATGCCAAAATTATTTGACGTCCCATGCGGAACAGATGGTTGAAGATGTGGAAGAACGTGTCGAGCGTCTTCGGGGAGTTCATCCACTCCTGAAT
>Ga0265298_10002587_pt1 | contig 24913 bp, 22 predicted proteins | sample AusTroGonzalo_MG_3_FD_193486 | JGI IMG/M metagenome (GOLD analysis project Ga0265298, IMG submission 193486) | Bovine rumen microbial communities from tropical cattle in Woodstock, Queensland, Australia - Gonzalo_01 | ecosystem: Host-associated > Mammals > Digestive system > Stomach > Rumen ...
GGAAGGCCGGAGATATATCCGGGTATTCCCGCCTGATGGGAAAAGCGGCAGGCGTCCCCGATATTTTGCCGTCGAGCCGCTCCTGTGGCGCGTGCTGGAAGTCCGGGACGGAACCGCGCTTCTGCTGTCGCACGCCGCCGTCGAGTGCGAGCCGTTCCAGGAGGATCTCCGGGACGTCAGCTGGGAAACCTGCACGCTCCGCAGCTGGCTGAACGGATACGGGGCGGAGGCAAACCTTTCCGGAAAGGATTGTTCCGGCGCCGGGAAAAACTTCCTGGACACGGCGTTTTCTTCCGATGAGCGGGAAGCGATCCTGAAAACACCCGTACGCAACGAAGCGAATTATTATTTCGGGATGCATTCCGAAGCGCCGACGGAAGACCGGATTTTCCTTCTGGCAGAATCCGAGCTCTTCATCTATGACAGTTCGGAAATCCACGGATTCAGTCGGCGCGATGAAGTCGCCGATCGGGCGAAACAGTTCCGGCCGACAGGCTACGCTCTCTGGAAAGGCGCCTGGCGGGAAGCGGGAGAACGGGGGAACGTCTTCTGGATCACCCGTACGCCGGGTTATACCCACGCCAACGTGGTCTATGTGGATGAATACGGTTACATGTACAACCGCGGGATCCTTGTAACCTGCAGGGACGCCGCCGTCATTCCGGTTCTGGTTCTTGACCTGGATTCCGCTGTTTACGAATACGCCGGCGTCTATACAGCCGGAGAGCGGTAAGGATCCGTCCGCGGGCAGCCCAAATTCCCGATTTGGAAAAAAGTTGACACTCTGGAACACTCTATTGACAGTAACTGAGAAAAAACGATATATTTTTTTATATGTGATTTGGCTAAAATCATATTCAATGTGATGGAGGTCTGAAATGACGTTATCCGATAAACTGTACACGATCCTCATCAAAGGCAATTCCTGGAAAACCATTCTGGGCGGCCTTTGGGTTACGGTGCAGATTTCCGCCCTGGCCCTGCTGCTGGGTACGCTGCTGGGGGCGCTGATCTGCCTGATGCGCACCCGGAAGAATCCCGTCGTCCGGACCATCGCCTCCGTGTATATCGCCATCCTGCGCGGCACGCCGGTGCTGATGCTGCTGCTTTTGCTGTACTACGGGGTGTTCGCCCGGGCGGGTATCGCGCCGGTGATGGTCGCGGTGATTACCTTCGCGCTGAACGTGTCCGCCCACGTGGCGGAACTGCTGCGCTCCGCGCTGGAGGCCGCCGACCGCGGGCAGGCTGAGGCCGCACGGACGCTGGGCTTCTCGGCGTGGGATGCCTTCAGGCTCATCACGCTGCCGCAGGTGCTGCGTATCGCCAAGCCTGTATATCAGTCCACCATTGTGAACCTGATCCAGTGGACCAGCGTGGTAGGCTATGTCACGATCACCGATCTGACCCGCGTGATCAACAACATTGCCTCCCGGACGATGCAGCCGCTGCTCACGATCATCATCGGCATGCTGATTTACCTGGCGCTCTCGTATATTGTCTTCGGCATCTTCGCGCTGACGGACAAAATCAAGGCGCGGAAGAGGGGGGTGGTGTCATGAGCCTGGTTGAAGTGAAGGGGCTGAAAAAGTCCTTCGGTTCCCTGGAGGTTTTGAAGGGCGTGGACCTGTCTGTAGTGCAGGGCGAACGCATCGCCATCATCGGCGGCTCCGGCTGCGGCAAGAGCGTGTTCCTGCGTTCCATGGCACTGCTGGAAAAGCCGGATGCGGGGCAAATCCTGATCGACGGCCGGGACATTACCGCCGCCAAAGGCAGCCAGCTTGACGAAATCCGCCGGAGCATGGGCATGGTGTTCCAGAAGTTCCACCTGTTTTCCGAGATGGACGTGATGGACAACCTGTGCCTCGCGCCGACGCGGATCCTGAAGATGCCGCGGGCGAACGCGGAGAAGAAGGCAATGGAGCTGCTTTCCCAGGTCGGCCTTGCCGCCCGCGCCCACGCCTGGCCCACGGTCCTCTCCGGCGGCCAGCAGCAGCGTATCGCGATCTGCCGGTGCCTGATGATGGAGCCGAAGGTGCTGCTGTTTGACGAGCCCACCAGTGCTCTCGATCCCACGATGGTGGGCGAGGTGCTGGCCGTGATCCGGATGCTGGCGAAGCGGGATATGACGATGCTGATTGTTACCCACGAGATGAACTTTGCCCGGGAGGTGGCCAACCGGGTGCTGTTCCTCGCGGACGGCGGCATCTACGAGCAGGGCACGCCGACGGAGATTTTCGATCATCCGCAGCGGGAAAAAACCGTGGCTTTCATCCATAAGATCAAGTACTTCACCTATGAAATCAGGGAGCGTCAGTTCGACCTGATGCAGATGCACGGCGGCATCCAGAACTTCGGTGAGAAGTACGGCCTGGACGAGGAACGCAACTTCAGGCTGCAGCTCTGCTGCGAGGAGCTGATCTATGAATTGTTGGACCACTGCTATGCCGGCCGGAAGGATATCGACATAAAGCTGTCGGTTTCCCACGCGGAGTCAGATGATACAACGCAGATTGCCATCGACTGCGGCGGCATGGCCTACAATCCCTTCGAACAGGAGGAAGACAGCCTTGGAGTGACCATTCTGAGGAATATGTCGAAACAGATGGAATATCGCCATACGGACAACAGGAATCAGATCAATATTACGCTTTGATGATTATGCAAGGAGGTACATCCCTGTGAAGAAAATGCTTTCCCTGATTCTGGCGCTTGTGATCGCCCTCTCTCTCTGCCTTCCGGCGTGTGCCGGGGATGCCGCGAATACCGATGCGGTCCGGAAGTATGGCGACATCGGCCGCCTGTCCAAACTGAACATCACCGAGGATGAACTGAATGATGTGCTCAGGGATATCATGGTCAACAGCATCTGCAACAGATATGTGTTCTTCGATACGATGACCGATATGCTTATGGCGCTGCAAAGAGGCGATATCGTCGTACTCGAAACCGATCAGAATACCGTTCGGTACATCGCGTCCAGAAACGAAGGTATCGTGGTCCGCCCGCCGTACCTCAACCCGAATAATCTGCTTTTCAGTATGCTCCTGCGGGCGGAGGACACTGAACTACGGGATCAGATTTCCGCTATCATTGCCGAAATGGAAAAGGATGGCGCCATGGAGGAAATGAGGCAGCGCTATATCGAGGATGTCATCACAGGTGATGATCCCGGCGCTGTCGCGCTCGAGGCCTTTCCGGACGCAAAGACGATCAAAGTGGCTGTGACGGGAGACCGCCCTCCCATGGACTATGTTTCTGCCGGAGGCGAACCCATTGGCTTTAATACAGCGCTGATTGCTGAAGTCGCAAAGCGGCTGGGGGTTAATATAGAATTCGTCAATGTGAGCTGCGCAGCCAGAGGCATCGCGCTTGCAACCGGTGTCTGCGACATCGTCTTCTGGATGGAAATCGGGGATTTTGAAAACTGGGAAGGCGCCGATTTCGAGGATCAGCCCGAGAATACCGTCGTCACGGAGCCTTATATGTCCGTTCCCCTGTGGTGGGCGGTCCTCGCAGACTCCCCGGTGGTGAACGTGTACCGGGATCAGTAATCAAAAGCGATGTTCATGGAGGGATGATTTAGAATGGCTAATAGAGCACAACGCAGAAGAAGATGGCTTCCCGGTCTGCTCCTGGCGCTTGTTATTCTGCTGAATGCTTGCGCGGCGGGTGCCGACGGGGATGCACAAGGGCCGAAGATCGTGGATCCTGTCGATCACTACGATAATTGTTCCGCGGTGCTGTATGACAATACCAACGGATTGCCCACATCCGAGGCCAACGCGATCGTCGAGACCAGCGACGGCTTCATCTGGATCGGCAGCTATGCCGGACTGATCCGGTACGACGGCAATACCTTTGAGCGCCTGAGCCCCACCACCGGGCTTACCAGTGTGGTGAGTCTGTATGTGGACAGCCGGGATCGCCTTTGGATCGGTACCAATGACAATGGCGTGGCCGTCATGGAGAACGGCGAATTCCGCAGGTGGGGGAAGCTGGAGGGCATGAAATCCGCCCACACCCGCGCCATCACCGGGGATCGGAACGGCAATATCTATGTCGCGACCACCAGCGGGATCATGATCATCGATCAGGAATACAATCTGAAGGCGATGGAGGAGGAGGCTGTTGCCGACGCGTATATGCGCAGCCTTCTGACCGGCCCTGACGGGAAAATCTACGGCACGACCGATTCGGGCGATCTGATCACGATCCAGGACGGCAAACTGACCGGCTTCATCCGTTCGGAAGACAGTACCACTCAGGGCGCGGGCTACATCCTTCCCGACCCGGAAGCGCCGGGAAAGGTCTATGTGGAAAGTTCGGAATTCGTTCTCCTGCACGCTGCCATGGGAGAATCGCTCACCGATGTGGAGAAGATCAATATCGAACCGCTGAGATATATCCAGCAGATGCAGTATATTGACGGCAAAATCTGGATATGCGCGGGAAACGGCATCGGCGTGCTGGACGGCAATCGCTTTACCGTGCTGAAAGAACTCCCCATGAACAACAGTGTAGGCAACGTGATGACGGACTACCTTGGCAATCTCTGGTTTACATCCTCCCGCCAGGGTGTGATGAAGGTGGTGCCGACCCAGTTCCTGAACATATGCGAACGCTACAGCCTGCCCCAGATGGTGGTCAATTCCACCTGCATGTACAAAGGGAATCTGTTCGTGGCGACGGATACGGGACTGCTTGTGCTGGGCAATGACGGTCAGATCCCCCGTATCCGCCTGAAGAAGGCGGTGACGGCCTCCGGAAAGGATCTGGAGACGGACGACCTGATCGCGTTCCTCGACGGCTGCCGCATTCGTTCCATCATCCGGGACAGCCGGGACCAGCTTTGGATCTCCACCTGGCGCACCCGTGGGCTCCTGCGCTACGCAAACGGTGAGCTCACCGTCTTTACGGAAGAGGACGGCCTGCTTTCCAACAGCGTCCGCGCGGTCAGCGAAGGCGCGGACGGCCGCATACTGGTGGCGCTCACCGGCGGCGTCAACGTCATTGAGGGCGATCGCGTGGTTGCCGCCTACGGCAGGGAGGACGGCATCGGCGATACGGAGAGCCTCACCGTGACAGAAGGGGTGAACGGGGAAATCGTCCTGGGCAGCAACGGCGGCGGCATTTATATCCTGGATGAATCCGGCACGAAGAACGTCAGCGTTGAGAACGGGCTTCCTTCCGATATCGTGATGCGCGTAAAGCGCGATCCGAACCGGGACCTGATCTGGATTGTCACCAGCAGCGCCATCGCTTATATGACGCCGGACTACCGGGTGACGACGATCAGGGAGTTCCCCTACAGCAACAACTTTGACCTCTTTGAGAACAGCAAGGGCGATATGTGGGTGCTCAGCAGCAACGGTATCTATATCACGCCGACGGAGGAACTGATTGCCAACGGGGAGATCACCCCCGTGCACTACAGCATCGCCAACGGCCTGTGCTGCATTACCACGGCGAATTCCTACAGCGAGCTGACCGACCTGGGAGACCTGTACATTGCCGGAACCACCGGCATCTGCAAGGTCAACATCGAAAAGCCCCTTGAAAATATCGATGATCTGAAGGCGACGGTTCCGTCTGTGCAGGTGGACGGTCAGACGGTCTATCCCGGCGGCGACGGCGTGTTCACGATTCCTTCAGGCACACAGAAGCTGACGGTCCCCGGCTATGTGTTCAACTACGCGTTGAGCGATCCCCAGGTCAGCTACCAGCTTGAGGGCTTTGAGCGCAGCGACACGACGATCAGCCGCAGCGATATGGTGCCCGTGGACTATACCAACCTGCGCGGCGGCACGTATCATTTTGTGATGCGGATAAAGGACGCCATGGGCCGGGGCAACAAGGAAGTGTCGGTAACGATCGTCAAGGAGAAGATGTTCTATGAACAGGTGTGGTTCTACGTCCTCGTGGCGCTCGCGGCGGCGCTTCTGATCGCGCTGCTGGTGAAGCTGTATATCGGCAGGAGAATGCGCGCGCTGGAGGAGAAGCATCGCGAGGAAGTCGAACGGGAAAAGGCGGAGAAGGAACTGCAGATGGCGACCCGGATTCAGCTCGACGCCCTGCCGACGACCGCGCCGGAGTTTGCCGGTTTTCCGGATATGAATCTGCGGGGCAGCATGAATACCGCCAAGGAGGTGGGCGGCGATTTCTACGACTACTTCCCCATTGACGAAAACCGCCTCTGCTTCCTCATCGCCGATGTATCCGGCAAGGGCGTCCCGGCCGCGCTGTTTATGATGACCGCCAAGACGATGATTAAGGACTACGCGCTGAACCTGGCCACCACCTCGGAGATCTTCACCGCCGTCAACGCCCGACTGTGCGAAAGCAATGAGGCGGCCATGTTTGCGACGGCCTGGATCGGTATTGTGGACAAGCGGACGATGACGCTGCAATACACCAACGCCGGGCACAATTACCCGGTCTTCCAGCATAAGGACCAGCCCTGCGAGATGGTGAAGAAGAAACACGGACTGTTCCTGGGCGGAATGGATTTCATGAAGTATCGCCAGGACGAGATTCAGCTTGAGCCGGGCGACCGGCTGCTGCTGTACACCGACGGCGTCGTCGAAGCCCATAACCGGAATAAAGAGCTTTACGGCGACGATCGCCTGATGAACATGCTGGACAGCACCCGGGACCTGCCGGGCGAACAGGTGCTTGAACGCATTTTTGCGGATGTCAACGAATATGCTGCGGAGGTTCCCCAGTTCGACGACATCACCATGGTTGTCCTGTCTGTAAAGTAACAGATTTTGCCGCATGGAAAAAGGGGCTGTGAGTTGTTTCACAGCCCCCTGGGGAAAGGGAAGGAATCAGGATGAGAAAACTTGCCTGGCGGAGTAATCGTCGTTTACTCCTGCTGACATGGTTAAGATAATCCATGAACCTAAAATGAACTTAAACCGGCTGCCGGAATATCTGTAAATCCGGGAAAGGAAAAACGCCCGTGCCGTTGTCGTCGTACCGGTCGCGGGCGTTTCTCTTTCTGTTTTACAGTTTTCTGCTGTCAACAAATATTTATTTTGCCAGTCCTTTGTATACCAGGTCCCGGATGCGGGGATGGACCACCATATAACTGTCCATGAAGTTGTGCACATGGATCGCGAAGAAGATGCTGACATGGTTGACCGGGTCCACCATGGCGTAGGCGCCGGCGGCGCCGTCCCAGCCGAACTCGCCGACGGGGGAGAGCCCCAGGGTCGGATCCGTTTTCACGCGGACCCCCAGGCCGTAGGAGTACTCCAGGAACCGCCAGACGCGGAACTCCTGCAGCGCTTCTCCGGTGATCACGGAACGGGAGAAGAGCTTCACGGTCTCTTCCTTCAGGATCCTGGCGCCCGTGCGGCCGACGCCGCCGTTGGCCAGCGCCTCAAGGACGGGGGAATAGCCGTCCACCGTTCCGCCCAGGCCCGCGCCGCCGCTGTCATAATTCGGCGTGAGGGCATAGATGTTCACCGGATTCTCGCGCAGCACGATCTTCTTTGTGTCCGGCAGGCAGTCGTACATGGCGCTCAGGCGGCTTAACTGTTCCGCGGTCGGGCGGCAGGTCAGGTCCGTGATGCCCAGGGGTTTGAAAAGGTGGTTCTGCAGGTAGTTCTCGAAGGTTTCGCCGGAGATCACTTCGATCACCGCGGCGATCACGTCGTGGGCCAGGGAATACTGGTAATGGGTGCCGGGCTCAAACAGCAGGGGGATCTCCGCCAGCGCGGCGATGACCTCCCGGGTGCCCGCGTTCGGATACTTGGCTTTCACTTTGCGGATCGCCTCGGATTCCAGGTCATAGGTGAGGCCCGCTGTCATGGACATCAGGTCGATGATCCGGACCTGGTGCTTCGCAAAATGCGCCGGTTCCGCGATCCCCGGGCTGAAGAAGAGCCCGCGGGTCTTCCAGTCGTCGTTGATCACGGTCATGTATTCCCACTCCGGCAGGAAGCGGCAGACGGGATCGTACAGGCTCGCTTTCCCCTCTTCGATCAGCTGCAGCATGGCGGTCATCGTGACGACCTTGGAGCAGGAATAGAAATAGTAGAAATCCCGGTCGCTGACGGGGCGTTTTCCGTTCGCGTCCGCGAAGCCCGTCATGTGGCGGTAGACCGTCTCATGGTCCTTTGTCACGAGAATATCCAGCCCGGGCAGTCCGTATTCCTCTCCCAGCGAGTCCAGGTATTGTTCCAGCAGTTTAAAGTTCACGGTTTTTCCTCCTGTTATTTGCTCAGGTTGTTTCCCGCTCCACCAGGCGGACGGGGAAGACGGAATGGACGGGGACTGTTTCACCGGCCGAGACGCGGATCACGCAGTCCACGGCGAAGCGGGCCACCTCTCCGATGGGCTGGTGGATGGTCGTCAGCGGAATCGGGCACAGGGCGGCGAAGGAAGTGTCGTCGTAGCCGATGACCTTCAGTTCGTCCGGGATGCGGATCCCTTCCCGCAGGCAGAAACGGACCACGGTCGCGGCCATCAGGTCGTTGGAGGTCAGGACGCCGTCCATGCCTGGGTTCTCCCCGAAAAGCCTCCGGCAGGTTTCCGTATAGTCCAGGGAAACGAATTCCTCCCACTGGGCTTCCACCAGTACGGGCTTCGCGATGCCCGCCTGCTCCGCCGCGGCGCAGAACCCGGCGTAACGCAGGTTGGACACGCTGTTTTTCGATGCGTTTCCGCTCAGATAGACCAGTTTCCGGCAGCCCTTGCCGATCAGGTGCTCCCCGGCCAGCCGGCCGCCCTCCGTGTGGTCCATCATGGCGCTGGGGGTGCCGTCCGAGGATTTCCTTTCGATATAGACCACCGGGGCGCCCGAGTGCGCGAACCGGTCAAAGCCCTGGCTGTAGCTTGCCACGATGATGCCGCGGACCCTGTCGCCGAGGAGCATCTGGACGTAGTCCTTCTCCTTTTCCGGTTCCTGGTTGGAAACGCACAGGAGCAGCTGGCAGTTGTTCGCCGCGACGGCGTCCTCCACTTCCTGAATCAGCTCCGCGAAGAAATACTGTTTGGCCGACGGTACCATCAGGCCGATGATGTTGCTGCTTTTCTTTGCCAGCGACCGGGCCATCTCGTTGGGATGATATCCCAGCTCCTGCATGGCTTTCCCGATCTTGTCCCTCGTTTTTTCGCTGACGTTCATGCGGCCGTTCAGCATCCTGGACACCGTCGTAACCGTAACTCCGGCCCGTTCCGCTACATCCCGGAGGGTTGCCATCCGTCTCACATCCTTATCGTTGTTAAACATTCCACATTATACATAACCTGCGAGGAATCGAAAAGCATTTTCAAGGTGCCTGTCCCAATAGATCAGGTCATGATCCCCCGGTCCGCTTTCCCAGGTGAGGTTTGCGCCGGCACGGAGGAGGGTTTCCCGGAAACGGGAGCAGGAATCGCCTACCAGCAGATCCTGTTCCCCGCAGCACATCCAGATGTCCGGGAGCGGCCTTCCTCCGGCTGTGCAGGCTTCCACGGCCCTGTAGGGGTTGAGCCTTGCGCTGGCGGCGTAGGCTTCGCTTCCGCCCAGCAGCGAATCGAACAGGGAAGCCGGCACAGCGCCTTCGATATCCTGTTTATCGCCGGACAGCAGGCGGTCGGGTTCCGCAGAGGGGGAGAAGAGCACCTGCTTTGAGAAAGTATCCCGGTAGTGCAGCCCCAGTACGATGGCGCCGTATCCGCCCATGGAGATGCCGCCTATAAAGGTCTGCTTCCGGTCATTGGACAGGCAGGGGAACAGGTGCCGGCTGATCCGGACCAGTTCGTCCCCGACATACTGCCCTATGCAGGTCGCCCTTTCCGGGTGATCGGTATAGAATGCGTTCTCGCCGTCCGGAACGACCACGGCGATTCCGTACAGCGTTGACATCTGCCGCAGGGGCAGGGTAAAGAGAATCTCTTCGGCGTTACCGGAATAACCCGTCAGGAGGTAAAGCGTCGGATAAGGCCTGCTTCCGTCCGGATATCCGTCGTGGTAGGGAAGGATGACGTGGAAGTCAGCCGCACGCTGCAGGGAACGGAACTTGGCGGTCACTTTCATGTACATACCGGATCCGCCTCCTTTCCGGTCAGGAAATGGAACAGCGGATCCATGGCCTGTTTCCAGAAGGTATGGTCGTGGCCGCCGTCGGCTTCGTACCATGCCGGATCCAGACCGGCTTCCCGGCTGTATTCCCTGAAGTGTTTCGCCGCGGGATACAGGCGGTCGCTTTTCCCGATCCCGACGAATATTTCCGGTACAGGCCCTCCGCTTTCCAGGGCGGAAAGGAGCGCGTGCTTTTCATCCCGGTAGCTTCCTGTATATTCTTCCCAGGAGCCCAGTGTTTCCCGCAGTTCTCCGGCCGGAACAGGACAGTCCTCCGGGACTTTGTCATCCCTGAGCCTGAAACCCAGCGCGGGGGAGAGCATGCCGATTTTCGAAAACCGTTCCCGAAAGCGCAGGCCGTTGATCAGCGCGCCGTACCCTCCCATGGAAATGCCGGCGATCCAGGTATCCTCCTTTTTCCGGGAAAGGGGGAGGACGGATCGGGTGACTTCCACCAGTTCCTCACCGACGAATCGGCTGAAACGGGCGCCCCGCTTTTCGTCGTCCGTATAGAAGGAGTTTTCGCCGTCCACCATGATCACGGCCACGCCGTAGCGCATGGCATACAGCGCGATGTTGCTGAACATTGCGGTTTCCATCGCCCCGCCGGAATATCCGTGGAGGAAGTACAGGGCCGGGTAGGGCGGGTCGATATCCCGCCACTGGTTCAGGTCCGGCAGGAAAACTAGGGGGTAGACGCTCCTGGAGATTTCTGAGGAGCGGAAATTCATGTGTATAAATGCCACCGGATACCGTTCCTTTCTTATCCCTTGACGCTGCCCTGAACCACGCCCGCCAGGATCTGTTTCTGGCAGAGCAGGTAGAAGATCAGCATCGGGGCAATGGACATCACAAGGCCTGCCATCATCGGGGAGTAATCCGTGGAATACTGCGCGCAGAACACGCGGATCATCATCGGCAGCGTGCGCATTTCCTGGGTCTGCAGGAACAGGCTGGAAAGCAGGTAGTCGTTCCAGATCCCCATGGCGACGAACACCAGCAGCGTGACCTCGATGGGAACCAGCATGGGCATGATGATCTTGAAGAACAGCCGGATACTGCCGCAGCCGTCGATCATCGCGGCCTGGTCGATCTCCAGGGGAATGCTGTTGAGGAAGCCGCGGACAAGGAAGGTCGCGAAGGCCATATTCAGGCCCGTGGCGATATAGATGACCGGGACCAGGCTGTTGGTAAAGCCGAGCTGCGCCGCGTACAGCTTGACCAGGGGGATCATGAACGCCTGGAACGGCGCGCACATGGACGCGATCATCATGTAATAGAAGAAGGAGACAAATCTTGATTTGATACGGCTGACCACATAGGCTGCCATGGATCCGAGGATCGCGACCAGGACGCAGATCGTGACTGTCAGGATGAGCGTGTTGCACAGTGAAGTCAGGAAATGCATCTGGTTGAAGGCCTGCGGATAGTTTTCGAACACAAGCCGCGAAGGCGCGGAGAACGGATTTGTCGTGAATTCGCCTGTGGTCTTCAGGGAGTTCATGCCGACCAGCACCAGCGGGAACAGGTAGAACACCGTCAGCAGGAGCGCCAGCACGAACAGCCAGAATTTGACGGATTTGCGCTCAACCATTACATCTGCACCTCCCGCTTCTGGGTGAAGTATGCCTGCAGCACCGAGATAATGGCGACGATGATAAACAGGATGACCGCCTGGGCCTGGGCGTTGCCGAATTTCAGGCTCACGAACGCGGTGTTGTAGATCCTCAGCGCGATCAGTTCCGTGGTGCCGAAGGGCCCGCCGTCGGTCAGGGACAGGTTGACATCAAACACCATGAACGACCGGACGATGGCCAGGAACAGGCAGATGGTGATGGATGGGCGGATCATCGGGATCCGCACGTTCCAGAACACGCCCCAGCTGGTGGCGCCGTCGACCCTGGCCGCCTCCACCAGTTCACCGGGCACATTGGTAAACCCGGCGACGTAGATGATCATCAGGTAGGCGGACAACTGCCAGGAAGAAACAAGGATCAGGGCAACCATCGCTTTGGCGGGATCGGAGAGCATGGAGGTGGAAAGGCCCGGAATGCCGAGCGACTGACCGATCCGTGTGAAGCCGTAGCTGAAGATGTACTGCCAGATATAACCCATGGCGACGCCGCCGACGACGTTCGGCACATAGATCGCTGTGCGGAACGCGTTTCTTCCCTTCAGGGAGCTGGTGAGCAGCAGGCCCAGGATCAGTCCCATCACGTTGCTCAGGACGACTGTCCCGATGGTGTAGATACCGGTCCGCTGCAGGGAAAGCCAAAATTTGCTGGTGTTGAAGACCTTCGTATAGTTGGCGAAACCGATCAGGGTATATTCCGTCGCGATTCCGTCCCATTTGGTGAAGGAGATGAAAATTCCGTAGAAGAACGGAATGACCATGGCGGTCAGCCATACGAACAATGCCGGGCAGAAGAAGAGAAGGATCAGCTTCCACGTATCCCAGCCGCGCCTTGTAAGCATTTTTGGATCCCTCCAGATTCAGAAAAGGCAGGGCAGAGTATCAGGCTCCACCCTGCCGGTTGTATCAGTTACTCTCGGTATGCGTGGTTTGCGGGGCTCAGTCCAGGTCAGCGAAGTATTCCTGGATCTCTTCCGCCAGCGTGGCGCGGTCGCTCTGGCCGGCGAGGTACTTCTGCATCATGGGGCCGACGACGAGCCAGAAGTCCGTCGGGGCTTCGCACAGGTAGGTGCTGCAGTCGAGGATGCGGCCGTTGTTCAGGTATTCCTGGGTGGACACGGCCAGCGGATTCTCGTTGACGGCGGTCACGTTGTCAAAGGGCAGCGTGGAGCCGATCAGGCGGACCATGAAGTCTTCGCCGGCGGGGGACAGCGCCAGCCACTGCGCCAGGAGGACGCCGGCGGCCTGCTGTTCAGGCGTGTTCTGGAACTTGTCCACGCAGTAACCCTTCGGGCAGGAACCCAGGATCTTCAGGTTGCGGGCGTCGTTCTCGTCGTTGGTCAGCGGCAGGTGCATGATGCCCAGCTCGTCGATGTTTTCGAAGGTGCGGATGACCAGCCAGTTCCAGTCGCCCTGGAACATGGTGGCAACCTTGCCGTGGCTCAGCAGTTCCAGGTCGCCTTCCTGCGTGTCGGCGAGCGGGTCAGCCTTGTTGATGTTCCTGGCCATCAGGATGTCGAACACGTCCATCAGGTTGTTGAAGTGCTCGTTCTCAATCAGCTTGTAGGTACCGGCCTTCAGGTCAGCCATGACCTGCCGCTGGGTGGCCTTGTCGCCCAGCCACTCGGAGAACAGCTGGCAGCCGAGGTAGTGGGCGCCCAGGGCCCAGTCCGCGCTGAACACCACCGTGGAGGGATAGCCGGCCGCTTCAATCTTGTCGAAGAACTCGACGAGCTTGTCCGCCGTGTTCACGGTGTCCACGTTGAAGTCGTCGCCGAAGACCTTCTTGACGATGGTCTTGTCGTACAGCAGGCTGAAACCCTGATAGCTGCCGGGAATGCCGTAGATGGCGGAATCGCCTTCCTTCTGGAAGAAGTCGGTGCCGGAGAGCACATGATCGAAGAAGGAAGGATCCTCAACCTTGGTCAGATCCACCATATAGTCGGAATAGTTCAGGATCTGGCCGCAGTCCAGCAGGGAAACGGTGGGAGCGGTTCCCGCGGAATACAGCGCCAGCCAGGCCGCCAGCTGATCGTCGCCGCAGGGATAATAATTCACGGTGATCCAGGGGTATTCTTTCATGAATTCGTTCAGGGTCGCGACGGTTTCGTCGTCCACGCCGGCCTGGGTGGAATAGTAGGAAATGGTGACGGGTTCATGGGTTTCGGACTCCGCGAACGCGGCTGTCAGGGACAGGAGCATTGCGAGGGCGGTCAGGATAGCCAGCAGTTTCTTGAACATTTTCAGTTTCTCCTTTCATTTCGGGCGTATGGAATTGCGACCTTTGTTACCCGCATCCTATCACGTTCCCCTGACGATGTCAAGCGCTTGTCAAAAATAAATTTGTAAAAATCGTTGAAATACCTCCCATATCTTCCATTTGTTTCATTGAAATGAGCTTGAATCACTGAAATCAGCCGCTGATCGGGCTTGCATTCGCTGCCGGGTTCATGCTATATATGTCATGGGCATATCATTTTGAGTTTGCGACCCGGATCCGGGTCATGAACAGAACAGAGAAAAGAGGGGATCGACTGATGAACAACCTGGATCAAACGATCCGGACGTGGACGCCCCACGCTCCGGCCGGAGAAATCATCTGCGGCGACATGCCCGGGGATTCCGTCAGGATCGGGGAGGATCATATCCGGAAGGCCTGCGTCCTGATGCCGGCGCTGTTTCCGCTCGTGAAAAAATCCATGGAGGAGAACCGCGGCAGGACGGTCATCTCGGTTTTCGGCGGTTCCGGCGTGGGAAAGAGCGAGATCGCCTCCCTGATCGCGTGCTATCTGCGGGAGGCCGGGATCGGCGCCTATACGCTTTCCGGCGACAATTATCCGCACCGCATTCCCCTGTATAACGACGCGGAGCGGCTGCGCATCTTCCGGAACGGGGGCATCCGCGGACTGCTGGCGGAAGGCCTGTATTCCGGCGGCGTCCGGGCGGATCTGGCGGAGCTCTGGCGCACAGGCGCCGATCCGGATCCCGCTGCGGCGGAGAACCGCTCCTGGCTGGCCGTTTACCAGCGGGCCGGGCGGGAAGCGCTGGCCGGCTATCTGGGACAGGACGCGGAACAGGACTTTGACGGCCTGAAGGCCATTCTGGACCGTTTCCATGCCGGAGAACAGCGGATCTGGCTGAAGCGCATGGGAAGGAGCGATGACGCGCTCTGGTACGACGAGGTGGATTTCAGCCGGACCGGTGCGCTGATCGTTGAGTGGACCCACGGCGGAAGCGGACGTTTCGGGAAAGTGGACGTGCCGGTCCTCCTGGCCAGCACGCCGGCCGAGACCCGGGAGCACCGCCGTTCCCGGGCCCGGGATACAGGCACGGACAGCGCCTTCACCACCATGGTCCTGGAAATCGAACAGAAGCTGATCGAGGACCGGGCGCCGGCGGCTGCGCTGATCCTCTCCAAGGCCGGGGAGCTGATCACCCTTGAAGAGTACAGAGAGGCTATGAAAGCCGGGAGGTAACATCCATGAAACAATTCAGCTACGGCCCGATGCTCAACGCGTATCCGGACAGCATCGGGGGAACCCTGTCAGACACCGTGGAGCTGCTTCGCTCCCCGGCGCTGGAAGGGGTCTTTTCATCCTTTTATATCCTTCCGAGCCTGTTCAACACAGACCTGGACCGGGGCTTTTCCGTCATCGACTACCGGCTGAATGAACTGCTTGCCCGGAAGGAAGACCTGGAAGCGCTTCAGGAGCTCGGGATCGAGCTGAAGCTGGATTTTATCCTGAACCACGCTTCCGTGCTCTCCCCCCAGTTCCGGGATATCCTGGAGAACGGGACCGCGTCCCGGTACGCGGACTTCTTTATTGACTGGAACAAATTCTGGCAGGGCGCCGGCGCCATGACCGAAGAGGGGTATATCCGGCCCGATCCGGAGAAGATCAAGAATATGTTCTTCCGCAAGGCCGGTCTGCCGATCCTCATGGTCCGGATGCCGGACGGGAAGGACGTGCCCTACTGGAACACCTTCTACCAGGAGATCCGATATCCTGTGCTGGATCCCCAGGATCTCCTGCCGCTGACGGACGGCCGCTACGAGGTTGCGCGGAGGCTGGCCGAGGCCGCGAACCGGGCGACCGCTGAGGGGCGGCTGCCTGAAGCGCGGGACCTGGGCGGCCTGGACGCCTGGCTGAAACCGCTGACGGAGCTGCTGGAATCCCGGCGGAGGTACCTGGGTCAGATGGACCTGAATATCCGTTCTCCGCTGGTCTGGGAGTTCTATGAGGACACCCTGCGGCGCCTGCGGGACTACGGGGCGAGCATCGTCCGCCTCGACGCCTTCGCCTACGCGCCCAAGGAACCGGGCTCGCGGAACTTCATGAACGATCCCGGCACCTGGGACCTGCTTTCTAAAGTGCGGGAACTGGCGGATCCCCTGTCCCTGACGCTGCTGCCGGAGATTCACGCCGGTTACGGGGAAGGCGTATACCGGACGATCGGGGAGAAGGGCTATATGGTTTACGACTTCTTCCTGCCCGGGCTGATCCTGGACGCCCTGGAGGAACAAAGCGGCGAAACGCTGGCCGCCTGGGCCCGGGAGATCGTTCAGCGTGGTTTCTGCACGCTGAATATGCTGGGCTGCCACGACGGTATCCCGCTGCTGGACCTGAAGGGGCTTCTGCCCGAGGAACGGATCCAAAGGCTGATCGACACGGTCGTCGGCCGCGGCGGAATGATCAAGAACCTCCACGGCGCGAAGGACGTCTATTACCAGGTCAACGCGACCTATTATTCCGCCCTCGGGGAGGACGACAGGAAGATGCTGCTGGCCCGGGCACTGCAGCTGTTCATGCCCGGAAAACCGCAGGTCTGGTACCTGGACCTGTTCGCGGGGCGGAACGATCTGGACGCGGTTCGCAGGGCCGGACCGGGAGGGCATAAGGAGATCAACCGGACCAACCTCTCCCTGGCGGACTGCCGGGCCCGGCTGGCGGAGCCGCTGGGACAGGCGCAGCTGGCGCTGCTGAGGATGCGCAACGCTTCGGCCGCCTTTGCCCGGGACGCGGAGATTGATGTGTCCTGCTCCGGTTCCGCGATCTCCTTCTCCTGGCGCGCCGGCGGGGAGGAAGCTTCCCTGACGGCGGACCTGGCGGACTGTTCCTTTGTCGCCCGGGTCACGGATGCCGCTTCCGGGACCGAGAAGGCGCGGATCACTTCGTAACGGACGGCTTCATATACGGACGGCTGCATATCGGATGACCGCGTATTTGTATGGACATGTCATTCGGATGACAAATACCGCCGGGAAAAGCGGACGCCGCGCGCGCCGGAACGCCGGGATTTGTCGTTACCGGAATGATAATGACCAGATAAAATGAATTTTGCAATGTCAATCGCTTGACATTTTGCAAAAAGTGTGGTAGAGTCAGGAAAAACACGGCCGGTCTGTCGTCCGGCTGTGAAAAGGAAATCCATAATGCGGGAGGAAGAATCCTCCGACTGTTGAAAAGGAGCGATGAAAATGTCTACCAGATTCCGTTTCGTTTCCCTGGTGCTTGCCCTGGTCCTGGCGCTGTCCGTGTGCAGCTTCTCGGCCGCCGAGGGGTATGACAAAGTCGTGTTCTCCTACGCGACCTTCAACAACATCCCGACCAACGAAGTCCGTGCCTCCCTTGAGGAAGCGATCAACGCCATCACCCGGGAAAAGATCGGCGTTGAGGTGGAACTGATGCCCGTTTCCATCTGGGAATACTCCTCCGCTGTCAGCCGCGGGCTGCAGGGCGGCGACCAGATCGACGTTTTCCAGACCCTGGGTGACTTCAACGTGGCCGTGAGCACCGACATGGCGGAAGACATTACCGACATGATTGACACCTGCGCCGCGGAAACGAAGGAAATCATCGGCCAGGACTGGCTCAACGCCTGCTCCTTCAAGGGCCGTATTTACGGCATTCCGACGATGAAGCCCATCGCCCTGACCCCCATGGTGGTTTACCGCAAGGATATCGCCGATGAGATCGGCCTGGACTTCAGCAATGTGAATTCCCCCGCCGACCTGACGGACCTCCTGCGCAAGGTCAAGGAAGCCCGCCCGGACATCACCCCCGTGGCGGCCGTGAACGCGGGCAACATCGGCCTGCAGCTGACGGTTCCGAACACGGACTACCTGAGTGACGACTACTATACCCCCAAGGGCGTCATCATGAACGATGAGCTGACCGTCCTCGACTTCTACTCCACCGACGCCTTCAAGGATGTCTGCAACCTGGCGCGCACCTGGTATCTGGAAGACCTGGTCATGAAGGACGCCGCCACGACGGCTTCCACGGCTGCCGAGCTGATGGCGACCGGCAACTACTTCTGCTACATCGCCAGCTACAGCTATCCGGAAGAAGACACTGCGGCCAGCATTTCCGCCCAGGCCGGCGGCTTCCCGCTCGGAGCGAAGATCATCGGTTCCGCTTTCCTCGACACCACCGCCATCAACGCCCTGACCTGGTGCGTATCCACCACCAGCAAGGTCAAGGAATCCGCCCTGAAGTTCCTGAACCTGACTTTCTCCGACAAGGAGATCATCAACCTGCTGATCTACGGTCTGGAAGGCCGTGACTACGTCCTGAAGGAAGACGGCACCGTGAACTATCCCGAAGGACTGGATGCCGCGTCTGTGCCCTATACCGCCCAGCTCTCCTGCGGTACGCTGGGGAACTTCTTCCTCATGTATCCGATGGAGGGGACGGATCCCGCCTCCCTGGACTGGGAGCTGGAGCAGAACAAGACGGCCAAGACCTCCGCGGCCATGGGCTTCACCTTTGACAACAGCCGGGTGAAGAGCCAGTATACCGCCGTGGCGAACGTGATCTCCCAGTATCTGCCCGGCCTGGTCTGCGGCAGTGTGGATCCGGAAGTGGATATTCCCGAGTTCATCGCAGCCCTGAACGACGCCGGCCTGCCGGACATCATCGCCGCCAAGCAGGAACAGCTGGACGCCTGGGCCGCCGAAAACAAGTAATCCTTTGCTGACCGGGCGGAGAGGTCTCCCTCTCCGCCCTTCTTGTGTCATAACCGGTAAGGAGGTTTATACCCATGACCACACGGGCTGTCAGGAAGAAAAAGAGCAGCACGGCGCAGACCCTGCCGCTGATGCTGATTGCTCTGCCCGGCCTCATCTATCTGCTGATCAACAACTATCTTCCCATGTTCGGCGTGTTCCTGGCCTTCAAGGATTACAGCTACGCCCGCGGGATTTTCGGCAGCAAGTGGAACGGCCTGGACAATTTTGAGTTCCTCTTCCGGACCAAGGACGCCTGGATTATGACCCGCAATACGATCCTGTACAACGCGGCGTTCATTATCCTGGGTACGATCTTTGCGATCTTTGTCGCCATCCTGATCCATGAGCTGGGCAAAAAGCGCCGTGTCAAGTTTTTTCAGGCTTCGCTGATGCTGCCCAACCTGCTTTCCTGGGTCGTGGTCGGCTTTATCGTCTACGCCTTCCTGAACGCGGACAACGGCTTTATCAACAACACCGTTTACAAGGCCCTCGGGTGGCAGCCGGTGAGCTGGTATTCCACCAAGGAACCCTGGCCGTTCATCCTGACTTTCGTTTATCTGTGGAAATTCGTCGGAACGAATTCCATCATCTATGTGGCCGGCATCGCGGGCATGGACAAGGAGATCTTCGAGGCCGCCCAGCTGGACGGCGCGTCCAAGGTGAAGCAGATCCTGCACATCACCGTGCCGATGCTCAAGCCCACCATCATCACCCTGACCCTGATGGCCGTCGGCCGGATCTTCTATTCCGATTTCGGGCTTTTCTACCAGGTTCCGGCAAACTCCGGCCGGCTGTTCGCCGTCACCCAGACGATCGATACCTACGTCTACCGCGGCCTGATGGAGAGCAACGATGTCGGCATGTCCGCCGCCGCGGCCCTGTACCAGTCGGTGGTCGGCTTCATCCTTGTCATCGGCGCGAACGCTCTGGTCCGCAAGATCGACAGGGAAAACGCCCTGTTCTGAGGAGGTGATCGCGATGAAGAAAGAAAAAATCAAAAACGACGTGAAAAGCTTCAATATCTTTTCGACGGTCGTCCTCGCCATCCTGACCGTGATCACCCTGCTGCCGATTATTCTGATCGTTATCGCCTCGTTCACGGACGAGAAGGTCCTGCTGAGCAGCGGCTATACCTATTTCCCCTCCAAGCTCAGCCTGGACAGCTATTACTACATGATCCGCCAGGGGCCGATGATCCTCCGTTCCTACGGCATCACCGTCCTGGTGACCATCCTGGGCACGGTCGGGTCCATCCTCCTGACCGCGACGCTCGCTTATCCCATGTCCCGGAAGGATTTCAAGTGGCATAACCAGCTGAGCTTCCTCGTGTTCTTCACCATGCTGTTCAACGGCGGCGTCGTTTCGGCCTATATCATGTGGAGCACCATCTTCGGCATCAAGAACACGCTCCTCGCCCTGATCCTGCCGAACTACCTGGTCACGGCCTTCAACGTCTTCCTGATCCGGAACTATTATTCCAACAGCATCCCGGGCGCCCTGATCGAGTCTGCGAAGATCGACGGGGCGACGGAGCTGACGATCTTCGTGCAGATCATGGTGCCGCTGGCGGTGCCTGTCATGGCCACCGTGGCCCTCTTCACCGGCCTGACCTACTGGAACGACTGGACCAACGGCCTGTATTATATCACCGATCCCGAACTCTACGGCATTCAGAACCTGCTGATCCGGATCATGAACAACATTCAGTTCCTGAAGTCCTCCAGCAATGCCGCCCTGCTCGGCACGCAGACTGTGGACCTGCCCGGCACTTCCGTACGCATGGCCATGGCCGTCATCGGCATCCTGCCGATCCTGATCGTATTCCCGTTTGTGCAGAAATTCTTCGTAAAAGGCGTAGTACTGGGGGCGGTAAAAGGATGAATGTCAGAGAAGTCACGCAAGCGATTATCCGTGCCACGGAGGTGCGGCCCTTCCCGGCGGGCAGGACCTGCGACGTGCTGATCACCGGCGATCCGGAGAAGGAAGTCCGGCGCATCGGTTCCACTTTCATGGCCACCGTGGACGTGATCCGAAGGGCCGTGGAGGAAAAAGTGGACCTGATCATCACCCACGAGCCGACCTGGTTCACCGGCGGCGACAGCCTCGAGTGGGTGGGGGACGACCCGGTTTACCTGGCCAAGAAAAAACTGGTGGACGAGAGCGGGATCGCCATCTGGCGCTTCCACGACTATATGCATTTCGCCCGGGAGGACGGAATCTACCGCGGCTTTGACCGCCAGACCGGCTGGCGCTTTTACCGGATGCCCCCGCTTCCGGCGGACCAGGCGGTCATGCCGGGGATCCGCTTCGACGGCTGCTACGAGATCCCGGAAACGACGCTCAGGGGCCTGGCCTCTTTCCTGCAGACCACGTTCAGCATGCCGGACATTCGCTATATCGGCGATCCGGATATGCCGGTCCGCCGCGTCGGCGTCCTGCCGGGCGGCGGAAGCCTGGGCCTGGGCGTCGAGCAGATGCCGATGCAGCTCATGGCCCGCCGGAACCTGGATGTTCTCCTCTGCGGCGACCTGACGGAATGGACCCTGCCCGCCTATGTGCGGGACGCCTCCCAGATGGGCATGAACCGGGCGATCATCGTCCTGGGCCATGAGCGCAGCGAGGAGCCCGGCATGAAGTTCCTGGGCGACTGGCTGTCCTTCCTGTTGCCGGACCTCCCGGTGGTATTCCTGGACGCCGGGGAACCTTTCTGCTATTTTCACAAGGTGATTGAAAAGGAGGACTGAACACATGGCCATTATCCAGACTGAGTATTTTTCCCAGGCGATGCGCGGGTTCATCAGTTTTTCCGCCGTCCTGCCGATCGACCTGCCGCCGACGGACACGCTCCCGCCCCGCTATGCCGGCGGTCCCTGGCCTACACTCTATTTGCTTCACGGGTTCAGCGGCGCCCGCAACGACTGGCTGAGGAACAGCCCGGTGGAGGCGCTGGCGGCGCAGTACGGCCTCGCGGTGATCATGCCGGACGGCGGCAACCGGTTCTGGATCGACAATCCGGAGACCGGCGCCTGCGCCGGGGAAATGCTGGGCAGGGAGTTGGTCGCGGTGACCCGCGGCATGTTCAACCTGTCCCCCCGGCGGGAGGACACCCTCATCGGCGGGCTTTCCATGGGCGGCTACGGCGCGCTCCGCAACGGCCTGAAGTACAGCGATACCTTCAGCGCGATCCTGGCTTTCTCCTCCGCGCTGATCACGACGGCCTACGTGAACGGCGAATTTGACGAGCGGCCGGAGATGGGCCTGCCATCCGGCTATTATTTCCATGTTTTCGGCCCGAAGGAAAAGGTGGCCGGAAGCGATATCGACATCGCGGCCCTGGCGGGGAAACGCCTCGGGGAAAACGCGCCCGCGATCTTCATGGCCTGCGGCAGCGAGGACTTCCTCTTCAGCCGCAATACGGAACTGCACGAGGCGCTTTCCGCCATGGGTTATCCCCACGAGTGGTGGGTGGAGCCCGGCGTTCATGATTTCGATTTCTGGAACCGCGCGATCCGCGCGGGCCTCGCGTGGTGGGACAGGCGGAGAAAGGGGGACACGGCGCCGTGAAACCCGTCCTGGATGTGCATGTGATCACCACGGAAGCGGTTCAGTTCGACGCCGGCGCCGCCGGATCCGTGGTCATGATCCCTTTCCACGGCACCGTCACCGGCACCGTCTTCGAGGGGATCGTCGAACCCTGCGGCGTGGATACCCAGGTGGTGAACGCGGCGGGCGTCCGCCGTATGTCCGCCCGCTATATGCTGACCGGGCACGCCCTGCCGCCGTATGAGGGCGACTGCCATATCTATATTGAAAACAACGGCTGGTTCAGCGGGACCCCGTCCCTTCCCTTCACCACCGTCCCGACCTTTCTCACGGACCATGAAGGGCTCCGGGAGGTGCTTTCCCGCCCCTTCATCGGCAAGGGCTTTGTCGAGGAGGACGGACTCCATATCCGTTTCTGGGAAGCCGGAAAAGAATAACCGGCCGCGCAACGGTATGCTCAGTCGTCCGCGAAATGCTCCTGCGCGTGGAAGGTTTTGCAGATCGTATGATAGTCCCCGAAAACGGTCAGCTTGTCGCCGGTTTCAAAAACGGTATCCGCCCCGGCGGGCGTCGGCTTTCCGCCGTGACGCTCGACCAGCATGACCAGGATGCCGGTCTCCGCGCGCAGCCGGGTTTCGGCCAGGGGGATCCCCTCATATTCCTCCGGAATATGGCGGAGCGTGACCTGCGCGATGGATTCGGAGCCGATGTTGTCTATCAGCATGACCGCGTTGAATCTTTCTTTCTTGTCAAAAGCGCGATCCGCGAGACGCTGGAGAAGATTGTCCCCCCAGCCGCGGACTTTCGGCACCCGCATAAAAATGAAGATCAGGGCGACGGTGCCCAGCGGAATCAGAAAACCGAAAACCATATGCCCGACCTGCGCGTCACTCATGGATAACAACACGTTGATGAACGCGGATACAACGGTCACGTTGAACACGTATCCGAAGAGCATCGTGATCCGCGCCAGCCTGCGGCGCCGGCGGGAGGACAGGATCATTTCGCTTTCCCGCGTCGTAAACCCGGTACCGGTCAGCAGCGAGATCACCTGAAAGCGCGCTTTTTCGTCCGGCAGCCCCGTCAGGCGGAAGAAAAAGGTGAACAGTTCCGTAATCACCCAGTACAGAAGGATGATGAAGGAAAAGAGCAGCAATGCGACATAGATGTTCATGGTTCCCGGTCTCCTTGCGTTTTATCCGACCGTCATTATACCACAAAACAGCCCGGCGCGGACCTGCCTGCGCCTGAGGCTGTGCTGAAATGCCGGCACTGCTTTATGTCCGCGCCCTGAAGCTGCTTCAGGAGCGGCAATACAACGTATCGGTCTCCATGTGCGTCCACAGGGACAACCGGGATTCCCTGCGGGAGTCGGTGAAGCTGATGGCCTCCCTCGGCGTGAAGAGAATAAAGTGCGGCAGCATGATGGCGGACGCGTTCATGTACACGCCGGGAGAGGATCAGTGGCAAATCTATAATGTGAGGCGGATCAGCCTGCATCTATAACGACTGGTGCTCGACTCTCTGGAATAGGTAAGCGTCGGCAAAAGGAATCGGCGATCGGGGAACAAATCCGATCGTTGGTTCGTCTGATATAATGTACGGGATATCCCGTAGAGCAAAGAACAGGAGGTATTACCCAAAATGAAAAAACTGTCTTCCATTCTGTCCGCCGTGCTGTGTGCGCTGATGATCGCCTGCCTCGCGGGATCCGCCTGTGCCGAAGGAGTCCCTTCTTCCACTCTTTATAAATCGGTCATGTCCGAAACGTTCAGGACGCTGGTCGGCGGGAAGAGCTTCGAAGCCCGCGTCAGCAAGAGCGAATGCTACGGCGAGGACGAAGACGCGTATTATACGATTAAGATCACCGCGTGTGAGGAAACCCGTTTCGAGGCGAAGGATATTGAAAACCTGAAGGAGCATGACATCATCGCTTTCGCTCCCGGGAGTACCATCACGGTCATGGAAAAAACCGCCGATGAGTCCGGCTTCCGCATTAAGGACCAGAACTCCATGGGCTATTTCTTCTCTAAGACGAACGACGGATACTATGTCGCCCGGACGGATACCGACAACATGTTCTATACGGAAGTCTTCACCATCACGATCCCCCTGGGAAAGGACATCAGCTTCCTGGACTGGAGCGATCCGGAGAACCTGGAAGCGCCGGTGAAAAAGGGCTACACGGAGCTGCTCGATCTCCTGCTGGAAGACACGAACTTTGCCCCGTACAACACCAGGGTCACCTTTGACGAGAGCGGAAAACTGGTTGAGCTGCTCTACTCCTATTCTCCCTGGAACTGACTGATTCAATTCACCTCTTCCTCCCGGCTCTTCGGAGCCGGTTTTTCATTGCAAAGCCGGGATAATTATGATATATTGTGATAAAAGAATTTGCTTTTCTGCAGCAAGTCGTGGAGGTTGCGGCACAACTCCGGTAGCACGGGATTATGCCGGACTGTAAAATGAATGATTTGGAGGAGAAACTGGTTATGAGGAAACTGGCTGTATGTATTTTGGTGTCGATGCTTTGCCTGTTCATGCTGATGAACTGTTTTGCCGAAGAGAATGAAATCGGAATTCTGACGCAGTTTGGCGTCAGCGAGGATGAACTGAACGAAAATATACAGGAATCCTTTTTTAAAGCCATACC